>Ga0207960_1000334_pt1 | contig 10263 bp, 6 predicted proteins | sample CryBogCBH29May08_FD_184613 | JGI IMG/M metagenome (GOLD analysis project Ga0207960, IMG submission 184613) | Freshwater microbial communities from Crystal Bog, Wisconsin, USA - CBH29May08 (SPAdes) | ecosystem: Environmental > Aquatic > Freshwater > Lake | place: Crystal Bog, Wisconsin, USA... | reverse complement strand
CACAAATGTTTCACGATAAATGGGCTGGGATTGTTCAACACTTCCATCAAACAATGCTGCAAACTCAATTGCATGAACTGAATTTCTTAAGCGTCTTGATGCTAAATCACTGAATTGATCAATGAGGGATTCAATTCTTTGGGCGACCAAGGGATTAATTTCCTGTACTGGGAACTTCAGCGTGATCATTTCCTTCAATATGCTTTTGAATTTATTTAAATTACGACGGTCACGTGGTTTTTCTTCCGACAATTGACGAATCAAATAGCTGAGGTGACCAAAGTTAAAGAGGTCTCCACGTTTCATTTCGTAACTATAGCCACGATTCACTAAATCCTGATTCAAAACATTTAACTCATCGAGCACCATGTAAAAATCCGGAGTCAATGTACGATCCAAAGTTTGGAGAACAGAAACTACTTGAGCCTGCAATTGGTTTATTCTGAGGAAGTACTCAGCAATTGATTTACTATCTAGGCGTTTTTCTACCACCTCGATCATACTATAGATCGTTTCCATACATCGAGGATGAATGAAAGACGCGATCTCACGCACTTGAAGCTTCAAAGAAAATAAATAACCACTCAGGCGATATAATTCAGCGGAGGGCTCTCGAACTAAACGACGAAGCTCATGAACCAAGTTTGCCACCTGAACCATTTGAGCCGCCACAAATGCAGGAAGAGAACATTGGAACTCAACTGGTTCTCTTGCAGCTGCAAACTCACGTCCACTGACCGACTCATCTGAATTAGTATCATCAATCACCGCAAAAGGAGCATAACCTCCACCTTTTGAAGTATTCACGATTGAACTCATTGGGCCTTTTTCTTTGGGTGCATATCTCACCAGTGCATTGTGTGTCAGGCGAGGAAGAGTATCATTACCACCGTAAAACACCCACATCCGAATATCTGCTGCTAAGTTTGCGAAGCGGAAACCATTTCCACCTCCACTTTTCATTGCTACTGGAATCCGGGCAATACGTACTACTTTTTGATAGGCGTAATTTTCAGGGCTTTTACGTGCTTCTTCAATTACTTCACGGCGCTTTTTATCATCCAACGTCATCAAGATGTAAACACCAGTTCCTCCTGAAAGATTCGGTGCTTTCACTACCCAATCAGCAGGGTTTTTCTCGATCACATCCAGTGATTCCATTTTTGATGGTAAACACTCAGGCGGTGAAATACGTGGACCATTAACCGCTAGTCCCATTTTTTCAAGATCAGCACGGAAATATTCTGGTGCAAATTCAGTTAAAGTTGCAAGTATAATTTTATTATCGAGTAATCGATTTAATCCGCCCATGTAAAGACGGCGATTTACAATAGCATCTACTGCACCGGGAATGGCATAATCAGATTCTAGTGGAATAGGATTTCCACTTTCATCATGCATGAGTTCAGGTTTTTCTTTTTTCCAAGGTTTCAATACATCAACACAGAAAATAGACTCACCACTTTCTGGATCCCGCAATAATACATTTTTTTCTTTATCAAACAATGCACTGTCAGAATTAACCCGTGAATAAATTGCCGTAACTACCGGATCTTTTCTATCAATAGTACGAAGGCGAATCCAACCTTCATGATCGCAGTAAAGTTGTCCAGCATCGCAGTAAACCAAACCAGAATAAGCGGCGAGTTGATGAATTTCTGGAGAAGCACCATTTGCACCACCTGGTGGTAATAAAACTTGCACACCATCTTGGCGATTAGTCCACGACTCACCTAGTGATTGATATGTTTTACGAAGTATTTCAAAATGATCATTCTTAAAAACTCTTCCAAATGAATCCAAGATTGCAGGATCTTCGCGTAAGATCCCTTCCATGATATTTAAATTATTGGAAGCTCCCGAAGGTGAACCTGCATTAATTTCTAATACGCGGAATGGAAGCTCAGGAATTTCATCTACTCTTCCTTCTTCAATTAACTTTGATAATTCACCTTTTCTCTCGAAGTACTCCTGAACCAAAACTAAATCTAATCCAACGTTATCCAGAAATGGATATTCAGACATATTACTATGATGAAGTTGTGGAATGTAATGCGGAGATTTTTCAGTAGCGTCTAAAAATGCTTGTTTAATATTATCCGGTAGCGCTTTTACAAATTCGCTTTCACGAATTGAAGTTGAACCATAAAGACTTTGTAAAACCTTACGAAGCGAAACCATGAGAACTTGAGCAGCCTGCTCTACCGTATTAAACATGGTTTTTGAAATAGGAACTACCGACGTGGTAACGGGTACAGTAAAAATTCTATAAATTCCGTCTTTATCAGATTTTTGAAAGGTGAGATCACGTTTTTTTAAAAAACGAGTTAGGCGTTGGCTAGTGTAATGGTGTTCCTGAATACTTTTACCAAGAATGGCCTCAACAATCGTTTGTGAGTGAGTATATCCAAGCTTATCATTTGATCTGAAGATATAGTTAGTCACATCCACTTCATATTTACCAATGAAGCCCTTGTGAGGTTTATAACCTATCTTCTTTTTAGAATTAGAACGATTTTTTTGTAAACTACTTGCTAACACAGCGTTGCTCCTTCAATTAAAGATCAGTTGAATAGTGTATCCTTTGCGAGTGAAACAATCAAGTAATTTTTACACTATTTAGCTATATTAAAATCGTCGTATCTACACGGAAAGTTTAATAATTTATTTATTAAACCTAATTTGTTGACATGTTACATCATGTCAGTTTATAAATTGGCGCAATGAAGATCGTTAATTCAACTTTAATGCGTTTGATCGCCGTTGGCATTTTTGCCAGCGTCAGCATTATTTCCACCAACGCGCAGGAGTTAAAGACTTTAGGGAGCTATCAACCAACAATCATTGATTCTGAGGGCGCAGCTCAATGCCTCTTTCAAAAGCTTTCGGCTATATCCTTTAAGAATAATTCTGGCTGTTATCAGCGGGCACATTTTTGGTCTTTTCAACTTTCCAATCAAGACAACATTAATAGCATGAAAGTATTCCTCTTTTTCACCGCACGATACCAAAGAGAATTTGATTATGTGTGGATGTACCATGTAGCCCCTCTCCTTCCTGTTAAAAAGGCAGATGGATCAATTGAGGAAATGGTATTTGATCCTACTTTCGTTTCTAAAATTTATGATAATAAACCAATCTCGATTCGCGATTGGACAAAATATTTTATTTTTCCTGATGTTGAATGCCCTTTGGTAGAAAATTACCAAGATTATTTAAATTATCAGGAGCGATATTACTGTTACATCATGAAGACCCCGATGTTTACTTATCTCCCTGAAAACTTAGATATTGAAAAAGAAGTTCGTACTAGTTGGAGATCTGGTGACTTGGATCAAATGAAAAAAGCTTTGAAATAACCGCCAAAAATTCGGTGTGAGAGCCAATTTTTTAATAATGCGGATGCGGAAAATGGAGAAAAGGTATGATCATCGAAAATAATTCGTTGCACTTGGTAGAACCTGCAACCACTGAGGAAGTTCTCACTGAACTTGATCAGTTTTTGGGAAGTCCATCAAAAAACATTCAAGATTTTATCACAAAAATAGCAATCAACGGTGGCACTTCACTCCTCACTCACCCGGTACAAGCGCTCCCAGTGTTCAGAACTTCAAATACTAGTGGATATAATTACACCTACAGTAAGCAAATGATGGCTTACATTCGTTTTGGAATCACCACTAGCGGCTATTTTGTAGTTCAGTCATTACTTCTCAACTCTAAATCTACTTGGGCGTCTCACTATTACCATGCTGATGGTACTTATGCATTTAGTGAAGGGCCAATCACACACACCTTTTTAACCAATTCTGAGACTTTGATGGAGACACACTGTCCGGTGGTAAACCATCTTTATAATATTCTTTCCGATGAGTACCTTGCCGTTAAGGAAGGAAAAGAACCAAATTCTAAAAGAGTATACACTATTGAAAATATTCTTCAGCGACTCAGCAAAACTCGCTCAAATGAATTATCCATCTCTCAAGGCATCCATGATCAGGCAGTCAGTCGATTAAACCAAAAAATGATGGAGATCGATCTTGATCCAGTTTATACTTGGAAAGAGCGCCACCAACTCATTAGCAAACTCAAAGATGAGCGTGCTGTACTTTTGGCTACCAAAAGACGTGCTCACAAAAAAAACATTTTCAACTATACACTTCCCTTAATTGCTCATGATATTAAAGCCGCTGGCCATCGCTTCATCAAACGTCCATTTAATAATTTTTTGGGAATTCTTGAGAGGATTTGCCTTGATCCTATCCGCTGGTTTATCAAAGTGGTTCGTAGCAATATGGGATATTCTGTTGCTTTGGCAATCTATAGCCCTTTTACTTATTTTTTCATTACTCAACCAATGAACCCACATGCAACTTTTGCTGTAGGCACCGTTCGATCTGCTTACATCCAAACAGTTGAAGCAGTTCAGCATGTATTTGGTTTACAAGATAAAAAAGTAGAAAACACACCTGTTAATACTACTGGTGCAAATTTAATTCCGATCGCCACTTCTCCAGCCTCATCAAAAGGCATGTTACTCACTACTGATGTTCCTGCTGTCGATAATCAGTCTTGGGAAGATCGCATGACCAATTTCAAAAACCTCCAAAATACTTATGAATCTAATATGGAAGGCGCCCCACGCATGGGCCGTCTTGAGCAAATGGAAACTCAACTCAATTGGCCTCTCATCGTTGAAAGTGCATGGAATGAAACCGAGCGCTATACGAGTTTTTTAAATTTTGTTGAATCCAACTCAAAAGATTATATTCCATCCTTCATCGAATTCGTGAAAGCTGAAAAACTTCGTACTGAACAAGTTGAACTTTACCTTTGGGATCGCAATATCCGCTTTATTCTTGATCACCCTTTCACGATGATGGATCAATCTAAAGATCAAACTCAACTCGATTACTATGTTGGAAGAGCGTTTATTCAACTTCGCGACATGACCAACACACTTTCTTTTCGCTACAAAGGATTACAAATGCCAAAGGGTTACACTGTAATTTCTCAATTAGCGAGTCACTTTGAAACCGACTATAAAACAAACGGAAGTGTTCTAGAACGTTTAAAAAATAACTCTAAACTTTTTTCTCAAAACGATAAGTTAAACACCGAAGAACTCCGCACTTATATGAAACGCCAGTGGGAAATTTTGTATCTACTTCAAAACCGCGCACAAGAGGGCGCGGTACATGCACTACAAATGCAAATTTGGTCGGTTCGTAACGTGGTGTTCATTATTCAGTCTCTCTATTCTACAAAACGTGAGGAGCTTTCTTCTCTTGCGTTCTCGATGAAACCAGGTGCACCTGTCAATAAACTAACAGCAAATCCAAGCTTTAGACGTATTGATTCCCAGTATGAAGCACTCTTCCATATGATGGTGCTTGAATTTTCATCCATTCGTAAGGAAATTGGCGAAGAACTTAAAAATGACATTGAAGCCACCCAAAGAAAAACCCTTATTGATGGTGTAGAAGCTTCTCTAAAAGAAAGAGATGCCCTCCTCAAAGGAACCAATCTCCTATAAGATATTTACATGTTCGTTCAAAGCAAAACCCGAAGGAGTTGGCTCTCTCACCTTTTCTCACGCCAACTTTATCGGGTTTTTTCTTTTTCACTTATTTTTAGCTCTCTTGCTAATGCTGATCTCGTCATTGATCCAATCGAACCTATAATGAGCACCACACAATTACCCAGGGATAAAACGTCTCCGATAGATGTAATCCCATTTAAACCACCCATTGGAGAAACTGATTGGAAAGAGTTCTTCAGAAACGTTCACGGTTCCTATGGTCTATCCTTTATGGGACCACGCATAGCGGGAAGTGGAAATGAAACCTACAATATTTTTATTCCTGATGTGGCCCCCGTTCAACTTTCTCACACCTGGCAATTGGGCGCTCAAGTGAATCCAAACTTACAATTAGGATTTAGTTTAAATTCCATACAAAACATTTCTGATAATATCGTAGGAAGAACAGGGGTAATCAGAGGTAGATCTTTTGAAACTTATGATCCAGAAATATACGCAAACCTTCCCAATCTTTTCCATGTATCTGGTTGGAGCATTTTCTCTTCCATCAAAATGAGCGTACCACTCACTCAAACATCTAAAGATAACGGAAAAATAACTCAAATCACCTTGGATCAAAACTGGGGAACCACCAATACTGGAGATTGGACCTTTGGAGTTTCAACTGAGTTACAACCAATTTTTTATACTGACCCTATGCCCCCAACCCTCGCCTATCGCAAAACCCTCTACGCGAGCATTGGCCATTTAATCTCCTATCGTATTTCCCCAGCTCTCAACATTCAATCGACAAGTACATTAGATTTAGACCACCGTTCGCCTGATTCCCAGGGAGCTTTTCATTTTACTTCAAATCTAGATGATACCTCTAGACTCAGTCTCTACCTTAGTCCAAAAATCAGTAATTCTATTTTCATTTCTATCGGTGGTTACTTCCAATTCCTCATTTGGGCGCCGACAATGGAAACTTCAATTTTGGGGATGGATTTCAGCATTAGCTTTTAATGAGACGTGAAAAATAAATTGGTCCAGCGCCATTTGCTTGATCTGGAAAAATCTGAAAACCATACTTAGTTTTTTCAACATCACTCAAATCAGAAAATTCAGGGTCTACACTCACTAAATCAGATTTTTTCTTCAACAGTCGTTCCACGACACCATCGTTTTCCAAAGGTGAAATTGAGCAGGTGGAATAAATAATCTTACCACCTGATTTTAGAGACAAAAGAGCAGAGCATAACAAAGAGTATTGGCGCATCATTAACTGTTTTGTGCGAGATTCTTTCCAATCTTTCATCAAAGGATCTTCCTGAAGTAAGTGGCGTTCGCTCGAGCAAGGGGCATCTAGTAGAACTTTGTCGAAGGTGTCTGCTTTTTTTAACCCAAATTGATTTCCATCAAAGCCAGTGACTTGAATTAACTTTCGATGTTCTTCGGGAACATGCTCATCCAGTACTTTGATCAAACGAGCCTTACGGTCTCTGGATAGTTCGTTAGCTATCAAACTGCCTTTACCCTGTAGCATTTCTGCTAATACTAGAGTCTTACCACCCGGTGCTGCGCAAAGATCGAGCACCTGATCTCCGGGGAGGACCTGAAGCGCTTCTGCTGCACAAATGGAAGCATGATCCATAAAATAGTGGGCATATCCTGAAAAACAGCTTCTTTTCATCTTTTGTTCTTCAGAAAGGAGAGCCTGCCTCAACATGGGCCAACGGGAGTCATAAATTTTCGAATAAAAATCATCAAATAATGGGTTCAAAGCATTAACATTATACCCTTGACCTTTAAACTAAGATAGTGTAAAAATTGACGGTATGTTAATATTATTATTCACTCTGTTAGCACTACCACCACAATCCGCATTTGCAGACCGTACCTGGAATGATGCAAACAACCCTGATAATTTTGATCCATCCTACGTTAAAGATTTTAACCGACTTCCACTTTCCGGTGAAATGGATCATCAAACAAAACATGGCTGGGCTGATTCTTACTGGCCAAACGTAAGAGGATCTATTGCAGATCGCTGGCAAGTGAATGGTTTTAGTTTTAAAGACAATAAACCACTTGAGCGATTTGAAATGGAAAAAATGAGCGAAGAGCAAATCAACTTACTTTCGCCCGCTGAAAAATTTGATATCGCTCGTGGTAAATTAAATTTTCCTATCGTTGCTGGGATTAAAAAGAAATTTAAAGAAAGCGATAAAGATTGGAGAGGAATTTGTAATGGATGGACCCAAGCATCCCTCAACTATCCAGAACCGAATCCAATTATTTATACTGAACCAAAATCTCAAAGAAAAATCCCTTTTGGATCTTCAGATATCAAGGGATTACTCGCCTATTTTCATGCAAAACGTGACAATAGTGAGATTAAATTAATTGGTCGCTCTTGCAGAACAGCAAGCCATCTATTATTTGATTTCAATGGGGCTTGCTCTGATGTTCACCCTGCCGCTTTTCATATTATGATGGCAAATGAACTAGGAATCAAACATCAGGGGTTTGCGGCAGATCGAGATCCATCTGTACAAGTATGGAATCAACCCTTTGTAAAATTTGAATCAAAAATTGATAACATTAAAACTAGCGACCTCAGCAAAAAAGCAACTGACGGCACTACCAAGGAAGTTTATATTACCAGTATCGCTACTTTCGTGAATGAACTTTATAATACAGAAAATCCAATGGAAGAAGATGCTGAGCATGTAGCTCCGTCTTATACCCCAGTTCTTGCAACTCAGAAGTATAGAACTATTGAGTACAAATATGTTCTCGAATTAGATCATCACGATCGGATTATTGGCGGAGAATGGATTTCAGAAATGCGTCCTGATCTGATCTGGAAACAAAAATTTAAACTTCCAGGAAAAGCCCTTGATAGTGATAACAATATGGATGACTGGTCTCTACTTGCTGAACTAGTAAAAATTGCTACTTTTTAGTATAAATGACCATGGGTGAAGCCCACTGACGAGCGCGATATACATTGCGAGTATAACCACCAGCTATTCTGGATGCATACTTGGGCTCCAAGAGCTCATCGACTAGAATATAGTCCGCATCGAGACTCTGAGGAGCATTTTGCTCAGTGTGATAACCGACTTGACTGATTTCACCGAATAAAAAAGGCAGTGGCCAGGTATATGCGCTGATGACCTGAATTCTCAGTGTTTTTTTCAATTCTGGATTTGCTTTCACTCGATCTAAAATTACTTGTATCGGTGGCATGAGATCACGGTAAGTTTGACCATAAATATAATACGAATCATCTACATCTACATTCACATAAGCCACATCGTAAGCTTGATAGATCGAATAACAACCAATGATTGCTAATAGGCCAATCACCATTACTTTATATTGATCCCAAACTCGGGAGCACCAATAGGCGAAAATTAAAACAAATCCCCACTGAAAACAAAGTAAACACCAAGGAGTTTTATAATTCACGATTGAATAGGCAAACAAAACTCCAACACTCAATACGCTCAACAAACGGATCTGTTGAGGGATTTTCTTCAAGGCTAAAGGCGCGAGAAGCACTCCAATCAATGTTGCCCATTCAAATTTAGCTAATACGAGAAACCAATAATCAAATGGCTTTCCATGACCATTCCCTTTTGATCCGGTCTCAGACCAAAGGATAAATGCCTGGAAAAAATTTCGAATTCCATTTTCATCACGACCTAATGCACTATATACAATAGCAACCATCGCAAAGGCAATCAGACTCATTCCTGCATAAAATGAATATTTTTTAGGAAAAGTAAATTCTTTGCCATAAATACGAACCATGATTTCTGCAATAAACAAACAACCCAGGAAAATAACAAAATTTTCTTTCAAACAAGCGAGTGCTCCCAGGTTAAGGCCCAATCCTAGTAGAATTTTCCAAGAAAAGACTTCTTCCCGGGCACGCAGCCAGAAATAAAAGAATACCGCTGTAAAAAAAGCGAAGGGGATTTCATGGATATTGTAGCGAGAATAGAAAACTACTGCTGGTGAAACCACCAACATAAAAGCGGCAATCCAGGAAGCCCGATTACCGATCCACCGACGATAAAGAAAGGGAGTGAACGTTAATAACCCCCCAAAAAAAACGGTCACTGTTCTAAGTGCTTCCATGCTTCTTCCAAAGACCATTTCTGAAAGAGCTAAAAAATAAAAATAAAGTGGACCATGATAATTCTGCGGATCGTACTTATAAAAGCCTGTGCGAAACAAACCATCCACAAACCAACCATTCACCGCTTCATCATGATGAGGCGGCCGGATTCCTAGGTGGTAGAATCTTCCAAAAATGAAAGCCAAAAGCAAAATCAAGGGTAGCAGGTTACGGATTGGCATGTTTCAATATTATCAAAGGTCGTGCTGATATGAAATGGGCTATTTTAACACTGATTTCGATTTTCATCTGTGTATGCTGCAGTCAAATGCTGGAGTGGGATCAGGCTGGTAATTTAATCGCCCATAGTTTTTCCATTTGGGGAGATTGGTCTGCACATTTTACCTTTATTTCTAACATCCTCAACAGAGGTGTTCATTGGTTGAGTGGCGATAACCCTGTTTTTTACGGCATGCCGTTTCAATACCCATTTTTGAGTCATCTTTTTACCGCTATTTTTTCGTTCCTAACCAAATTAGATGTCATTCATTCTACGTTCTACACTAGTCTTATATTATTATTCACCCTTCCATTTGTTCTTTTTTATTTT
>Ga0207960_1000333_pt1 | contig 10263 bp, 7 predicted proteins | sample CryBogCBH29May08_FD_184613 | JGI IMG/M metagenome (GOLD analysis project Ga0207960, IMG submission 184613) | Freshwater microbial communities from Crystal Bog, Wisconsin, USA - CBH29May08 (SPAdes) | ecosystem: Environmental > Aquatic > Freshwater > Lake | place: Crystal Bog, Wisconsin, USA... | reverse complement strand
ATTTAAACGCCGCATTTACTCGTACTTCTGGCTGATTAATTCTGCTTTCAGTCTAACATATTCAGCCAACACCACTCTACCTTCCAGTCAATTTTTACGAAATTAGACTAGGTTGTGCAAAGATCTCTAATTTAGTAACTAGTAAAATAAATGCAAAGTTGCAGGGCCAAATTGGAGAAGCAATATTTAAATATTTTTCAGAGATGATAATACCAGACGAGCCAACGCTGTATGATTATCTTCTCTTATCACTGAGAGAAAAAGACATCATTGCTACTTTTAATTGGGACCCATTTCTCGCTCAAGCGTATCTTCGAAATTACAAAGTTGCTAAAGATAAATTGCCAGATATTATCTTTCTTCATGGCAATGTGGCTATAGGAACCTGTAAAGAATGTAAAGCTATGGGCTTCTTGGATTATAGCCCTTTCTGCTGGATCTGTAAAAAGCCATTTGAATTTTCTAAATTATTATATCCAGTTGAGCATAAAAATTACCAAGAGGATGACTTTATTGATTTACAATGGAAAAAATTAAAATATAACCTTAAGCAGGCTTATATGCTTACTATTTTTGGTTATAGTGCTCCTGTCTCAGATGTAGAAGCAATATCCCTTATGACTGAAGCATGGGCGCTAAACTCAATCCAAGGTTGGGCATGGATTGATATAATCGATATCAAAAATGAAAGTGAGCTGCTCCAAACATGGAAACCATTTTCATCTTACTTTTCTTCAACTCTCAAAAATATAATGGAGACTTACTTATTTACCCATCCAAGACGTAGCTGCGAAGCACTTCAAATGGCAACATTGCAGCAGAATCCATGGTCAGATAATCCATATCCTAAATTTAAAACATTAGGTGAGCTGCACAAATGGATAGCACCATTAGTTGAAGAAGAGAGGGATGATAAGTGTTTATCTAGCAAAGGAACTTACAGCTGAGTGCAACTCAAAAAGGTAGCACCAAAGTAGCACCAAGATTTTTATGTGAAAAACAAGAATCCAGCAAACCGTTGATTTGCATGGTGGGCCCTGAAGGATTCGAACCTTCGACCCCCTGATTAAAAGTTTAGAGATCTACTGTTTTCTCCTGATTAATTTTCCTTAATAAACCTTTACATTATAAGGGTTTTTATCTATTCTCAATTTAATGGGGTTACACAAAAATATGCCATTTTTTATCTATTTTGTAACCCCGGCGTAACCCCAATTCGACCCTCTAATTATTGGAATGTTAAATATGTCAGAAAATAAAATTAACTTTACGAAAGCTATTTTGGATGCCTTGCCACTTCCTAGTCAAGGCCAACGTAAGGTTTATCATGATAAAAAAACGAATGGTCTACAAATTCGTATTACGAGCGCTGGTGTGAAAACCTTTTGTCTATTTCGACGCATTAAAAACGGCAATCCTGAACGTGTAACCCTAGGACGTTATCCTGATATGTCTATTGAACAAGCTCGTAATGAAAGCGCACGTATAAATGCTCTCATAGCCAGTGGCGTTAATCCTAATTCTGATGCCCGAGCCTTGAAAACTGAAATAACGTTTTTAGAATTGTTTGAGGATTTCCTTAAACATCGTCGCAACCGAAATGGAATGTATTTATCAGAAAAAACGAAATCAACTTATCGCTATGACTTTAACTCGCACTTAGCAAAATGGGGAAAACGGCAATTATCTCAATTTAAAGATACTGATTTTGCTAAATTACATAAAGAGATAGGTATCAAACACTCAACAACCGCTAACCGTGTTATGGCGATGGCATCTAGTTTATTTGGCTATGCCACAGAGCATCGATTGTTTAAAGGAGTTAACCCAGTCCAAGGGATTAAAAAATTTTCAGAAAATAAGCGTGACCGATTTTTACAATCCGATGAATTGCCAGCCTTTTTTAAGTCGCTGGCAGAAGAGCCAAACGATACTGTGCGAGATTATTTTCTTGTTTCCTTATTGACGGGTGCTAGACGTTCTAATGTCCAAGAAATGCAGTGGGCCCATATACATCTAGATCGTAGAGAATGGCGCATCCCTATCACTAAAAACGGAGATCCTCAAATTATTACCCTAATCTCTGAAGTTGTTGAAATCTTGCGATCAAGGTTTGATGGTAGCTCTCAATGGGTTTTTTCAGGATCGGGTAAGACTGGCCATCTTATTGAGCCCAAGAAAGCTTGGAGACGAGTATTAGACCGAGCTGGGATTACAAATCTAAGGATTCATGATTTACGACGCACTTTTGGAAGTTGGCAAGCAAAAACTGGCGCATCACTCGTCATAGTTGGAAAATCTTTGAATCATAAATCGCCAAGTACGACAGCAATCTATGCACGATTAGATTTAGACCCAGTACGTGAGTCCGTTGATCGGGCAACCAACGCTATGTTAGTAGCTGCAGGATTAAAACAATCGACAGACGTTGTGACTTTCAAGCGTAAAGGGTAAGGGTTATTTATACTATTGTATAATGGGCATCACGCTATAACCCATTAATAATTCGATTTTGTTCAATGGGTATGACCCATTTTAACCAGTAAAATTAATGCTTTCCACGATGGGTGTTACCCATTCAATTGCCAATGGGTGTAACCATTATAGGTATTTTCTTTGCAAAAAAAGTTATTAAGAGTGGGGACATGTTTAACCCAACCGTAAAGGAGTTTACAACATGTCTGCAAACACAACCAACCTTATTACTGCACTTAAATGCACGGAACTTTTAACCAGCAATCAAGCAGCAAACTATATTGGCGTTTCTCCAGGAACTCTTGAGGTTTGGCGTTGTACCAAACGGTATCATCTTCCCTTCATCAAGGTTGGACGATTAGTAAGGTACCGAAAATCAGATCTAGACACCTTTTTAGACAGACGCACCATTGGTGAAAAAGAATAAATGAGGAGCTGTAATATGCACATAAAATACAATAAAGAAAAAATTGACTTCGAGTATCTCAATTGTCAACTAACCCCTTATTCTCTCCAGTTATTAGAGCAGTTATTGCCAGAGGGAATACTACAAAATCGGGAGTATGTAGCCCTTAATCCAACAAGACCTGATAAAAACCTGGGTTCGTTTCGTATCAATGTTTTTACGGGAAAATGGGCTGACTTTGCTACAGGAGATAAGGGTGGTGACTTTATCTCCCTTTTTGGTTATGTAAAAGGAATCAGTCAAACAGAGGCAGCTTTTGCACTACAAGCTTTAGTTAGAGGTGCATAATGGATAATTTCTCTCTGTTTGATGAACAAAACAATAAGTGGGATCAGACGAAGAGGGTGTCGATCCTTATGGTTTCAAAAGACACCCCAAAACTAAGCCAGTCGAATGCTTATCAGTATTTTGTAAAATTATTTAACGGGAATGCTGATGATTACTTTTCTTACCGCAATAAGCAAGGGAAAATCCTTGCTTATATTCTAAGATGGAATGCTGTCAGGCAGAAAAATGGGAACGTTAGAAAAGAAATTAGACCCTTTCTTTACTGCGAATTTCCTAATGGTAAAAGAAAATGGTGTTCGAAAGGCTTTCCAGCCTTACGTCCCCTTTTCAATCTTGATAAGCTTACATATTATCAAGAAAATACGGTTCTAATCTGTGAAGGTGAAAAAACAGCACTGGCAGCAGAGACTCTTTTTCCAACACTTGTGGTAACCACCACAATGCAAGGTGCACAATCAGCTAAGCATACAGATTACTCACCCCTAAAGGGACGGCATGTCATTATTGCCATGGATTATGATGATGCTGGTCTAAAATATGGCAAAGATGTTTATGAACAATGTCAGTTAGCTGAGGCTCAATGCATTCAATTTTTAAACCTTGAGGTATTTTCTCATTTTACTATCCAAAATGGAATTTTGGTTGAACAAGAGCAACCCGTTAATTTGGTAAAAGGCTATGATTTAGCAGATGCTTTAACAGAAGGTTGGACATATGAACTGTTATCAGAGTTTAAAAAGAAGGCAAAAATGTCTTTATTGATTGAATATGAAGCAATATTCTCTAAGTCCACTTTTGATGATTCTGACACACAAAGTCTTAAATGTTTAGCAACCCTTTCTAAAATTCAATATGACCGCCAAAGAAAAGATGCCGCAAAACGTTTAGGGATTACTTTGTCAACGTTAGATAAGGAAGTCGAAAAGCTTAGATCTCAAAATGTTAATGCCAATAATCAAGAAGATTCAGATATTTTCCCTCTTATAGAACCATGGCCAGACGTGGTTGTAGCAGAAGAGCTTTTGCAAGAAATATCCGATACTTTAAAACGATTTGCAATTTTACCTGACCATGCGGATACAGCTTTAGCCTTATGGGTGGTATTTACATGGTTTATTGATGATGTCGGTGTGTCACCTATACTAGCAATTTCCTCACCTGAGAAGCGATGCGGCAAAACAACGGTTATGTCCATATTAGGAAATCTTGTGTGTAAACCCCTATTAGCTTCTAACATCTCAGCTGCCGCACTATTTAGAACCGTCGAATTATGGAAACCCACTATTATTATTGATGAAGCTGACACTTTTATTAGGGACTCTGACGAATTAAGAGGCATCATTAATTCAGGGCATACGCGTTCTACAGCCTATGTCATTAGAACAGTAGGAGATGATCATAAACCAAAACGATTTAGCACGTGGGGAGCCAAAGCGATTGCCCTGATCGGTAGCCTTCCTGACACGTTGAATGATCGCTCTATCGTCATCCGGTTAAGAAGAAAGCTTGTGTCTGAAAAAACAGAAAAGCTCAGGCATGCGAATCCTCGTATTTTCAGCAATTTACAACGTAAGTTATTAAAATTTTCTCAGGATCATGCAACAATTGTTAAAAATTCACGTCCCTGTTTTCCTGAAAACATCGGTATTTCTGACAGAGCTTTAGATAATTGGGAGCCCCTTCTTACCATTGCCAAACTTGCAGGCAATACTTGGGTTGAAAAGGTCTATCAAGTGGCAGCAAATCTATCAGAAAACGACAAAGAAACCCTACCCCTTGGCACTGAACTACTCAAAGATATTGAAAAAGTCTTTACAGATAAGTCACTTATCAAAATCCACACGGTTAACCTTATCAATGCTCTTTGTGAAGATGAAGAAAGCCCTTGGTCAATCTATAATTTTCAGGGACAAGATAAAAGAATTACCCCACGTCAATTAAGTAAGCTTTTGTCTCCTTACCAAATAACGACCAAAAACATAGAAATCGGTGGTGTACAAAAAAAAGGATTTGATCGATATGTCTTTGAAGAAGCTTGGAAACGTTATCATATTTTACCTAGCTCCTCTGAAAATGCCGTATTTGCCGTCCAGCCGTCCACCACCAAAGAAAATTGCCCTTTTGAAGCCATATCTCATCCGTCCAGTTATACACCCGTGTTGCCGTCCACTTTCCCCAATGAAAATCTTATCCGTCCAGAAAACATGAGAAAAAGAGAGACACTGGACGGCTGGACGCTCAATACGGCAAATACTGAAAGCTCTAGAGAAGAAATGAAATATAAGTATGCAAAAGCTTAAATGACTCTTTTTCATTTTTTTAAGAAAATGGTTAAGAGGATTAAATGCCAATGATGATCACTTTCCCTCCAAACTGTTCAGCCGTATTTTGGACAGGTTCCAGTTGCGTGATTCCTTGCCATTCTTGACGGATAGAGTTCCAGCGAAGTCCTAAAGATCTCAGTGCCATTCTGGCTTCAGGAGCGGGTTTATCATGAAATTGAACAACTAAAGGAACGGCATTATCCGCTTTGTTCTTTTCTATAAAGGCTATTTGTCCTTGTTTTGACCACTGCGTGAGTGTGGTTGAGTTTTCTGCTTGAGGCTGTAAAGTTAAAAGCGCTCCGTACAAAGTTCTGGCATCGATGTGATCTAGGTTGGCTTTTATAAACAATCCTCCAAGCTCGATCAATTTACGGGTTCGTTCTTTTCTCTCTTTTTCTTGCAAGGCTTTTTCTTTACCGAGCAGAGCAATCTTTTGTCTTTCTAGTTCTGAGCGACGTTCATAAAGGTTAGTACGCATTTTTTTGTTCCCCTTCCCTTTGTCTTTATTCTGAATTTTAAAAAGCAATTTTCTTTAATTTTTTATATGGCATCCTTTCTAATAGTGACTTTAAAAAAATGGCAGCTTAAAAAAGGGTTTTTATCAGTTCGTATCATTTTTCTTAAAGAGCATTTTATTTCTTTGTTAATAGTTAGCATTCCTGTTTTGTGCACCCCCCATTCATGGACATGGTTATGCAGAATCATGCATACGCAATATGCAAACTAAAGTTTGCTATTTGATATAGTTCATAATTATGCTATTTATAATAGTTAGCAAATAACGGTATGTTTCTCAATTTGATTTTTAAAAAACCATGGCTATAGCTTTTGCCCGTCTTGAATATGTTTCTAGGTCATCAGGTGGAAATGCTTGTTTGAAATCAGCCTATAATGAACGGTCTCAGATGACTTGTGAGCGGTCAGGTCAAACGTTTTTCTTTAAGCATCGTGATGGGAATATTTGCCATGAAGTTTTACTTCCTGAAGGCGCAGATACTCGATTTCATGAGAGTTCTGTTTTATGGAATGCGGCAGAAAATGCAGAAAAGAGACAGAATAGCCAAATTGCCAAGGACATGGTCTTAGCCCTTCCTGATGATCCTCAAGTGACCTTAGAAGACAAAATCGAGATGACCAAGCGTTTTGCTGAAGCGAACTTTGTTGATAAAGGGTTGGCTGTACAAATGGACATCCATACTCCTCATGAGGATGAAAAAAACTGGCATGCTCACTTACTGATTACAACCAGACGCTTTACAAAAGACGGACAAGCCTTGGGAGAAAAGGCCCGTGATTTAGACGCTTCTGTTAGGTTTGGCAAAATCATTGAAGGAGAAGCGTGGGGAGAAACCTGGAGAGACTTTCAAAATGCTTACTTTCTGGAAAAGGGTTACGATTTAATGGTTGATCCTACAGCCGTTATCGGGCAAGAGCATTTAGGGCCTGTCAGAATGAGACGGTTTGCCGGTGATAGTGAAATCGTTTTAAGGGCTGATTTGATCCGTCAAACCAATGAGCACCTGTCTCATGATCCTGAAGCTGTTTTACAGATGATCACTCGCAACAAAGCGACTTTTACAGTGAGAGACATTGATTGGTTTCTGAATAAACATGTAGAGGATGAGGATAGAGCCTCTGTTCGCCAGAGTATCCTCCAAAGTGACCATTTGGTCGCTTTGTTGCCATGTAGAGAAAGAGATCCATTGCAGGAGGAAGGTCAACCAATCTCCTTTACAACCACTTGGGTCAGAGAAGAAGAAGAACGTATTCAGCGGTTTGCCGAGCGTATTCATGACCATAATGATTGTTGGGTTTCCAACACAACAACCAAAGCTGTTGAAGAAAAGTACAACTTTACCGAAGAACAGAAAAAAGCTTTTCTAGGAGCTGTCGGTCGTGATCAAGAAACAGAAAAAGATGGATTGGTTGTTATCCAAGGAAGAGCCGGAACAGGGAAGAGCTACACCTTAAAAGCAATCCAAGAAGCTTATAACAAAGATGGGTATGAGGTTATAGGATTAGCGCCAACGCATGTGGTTGCGCAAGATCTTAAGAATGAGGCAGGCTTTGAAAAAGCCAAGACTGTTCATAAAATGCTTTTTGATCATAAGAATGGCCGAGAGGGTATTGAAAAAGGCAGTGTGTTGGTTGTGGATGAGGCTGGTATGCTTGGTAATGAAGTGATGACCGAACTTTTGCATGTCGCTATGCGGTCTCATTCTAAGGTTATTCTAGTGGGGGATGACCGACAACTCTCTTCTGTATCTCGTGGAGGGATGTTTGGTTATTTATCGGATCATTTTGGGGCTTACACATTAACTGATGTGCGCCGCCAAGACCTGTCTTGGCAGAAAGAAATGGCCACTCAGCTGAGTCAAGGCGATGTAAAGTCAGCTCTCTCTTTGTTACAAGACCATGACAGGATTCACTGGCATTTAACAGAACAGCATGGGATGTCATCTTTGGTGAAAGAATGGACTCTGCAGCAACAGCGAGACCCCGATAAAGATTGTCTGATCCTGACCCATACTAATGCCAAGGTTGAAACCTTTAATCAAGCAATCCACGCATACCGTCATCAGCAAGAACAAATAGACAAGATAGAGTATGAGTGTTTAACCCAGAGAGGCAAAACATGGTCTTGTATAAACGTGAGTGTAGGGGATCGCCTGCAATTGACACAGACCAACCAAGAGCTTGGCTTATGTAATGGGATGAGGGGAACCTTGGTCGATGTTAAAGAACAAGATAATAGTTATACTTTCACCCTACAGCAAGATAACGGGCAAACAGTTTCTTTTAATCCAGAGATGTTCCATGGGTTTACCTTAGGCTATGCTAGCACGGTTTATAAAGCTCAAGGAAAAACAGTACCAACAGTTTTAGTCTATCATGACGGGCAAGGATCTCGGTCTTTGAGCTATGTAGGACTAACGCGTCATCAACAGGATGTGCATCTGTTTGTTGCAGAAGAGAAAACCTCTGATTGGAGAGAACTCGTCAGCCAGATGAGCCGTGATGAGAACAAACAAGCTTCTTTGTTTTATACCACCCCTCAAGAGATCCAAGAAAAAAGGGAGCAAAGGCAAAAAGATTGGGAGCGTGTGCACCAACACTCTCAAGAAGGTACGATTACCCGTTTTATCAAACATACTTTGAAAGAGACTTTGGTTGAATGGGCAGGAGAGGTCACAACGCGTGTTCGTGACCATTTCTATAGGAATGATGCTTTTTATACGCCTGCAGAACAAAAAGTCATGCCCATAGATTCTTATCAACAAAAACATCTTATCAAGCAAATTGTTGAAAAAACAGAACATAGAGAAGCCGAGCATACGTTAACCTGCCAAGGTCCAACGTACTCTTCTCAAGCTATTATGAAACAATATGAGGGCACTAAGGTTTGTAAATATGATCCCCGTATTCCTGAACCTATTCAACAGAATCCTGAAAAAGATTTAACAGGCTTTCTTACAAAGCAAGTTCCTCTTTTGATGAAACAGTACCAGCTAGAGAAATCAGATGCTATTTCTTTCGATACTTTTGCCCATCGGGTCGTAGAAACTTACCAAGAGATACAAAAAATTGAGCCTCCCTTATCTTCAGATCTTTTTTACCCGAGTTTACTGGCACAGTGTGCTTACATGCATAATCATATTTATCAAACGGCTCAAACCGTGATGGATTATACCGATAAAGACTTAACTCAATTAACTCAGAAAGAACAGAATAGCGTTATTCGAACCGCTTTGATTGAATCTCAATTATGGTACAACGAAGCCAAGCTTGATCCGGAAAAGGCATCTAATAGGCAACACCTTTATTGCGATCAAGCCAGAAAAATAGAAGAAAACCGATCTGAGGTGATAAACCAGGATCACAGAATGGAAACCTTCTTTAAGAAAATTGACCTCTCTTGTAATCATTCTATGCAAACGCTATTCCAACAGAATCTTCTGCAGCACAAATCTTTTGAACACCAGAAAGAACTCAGCAGAGAGATGAGCAAAGGCATTGAGTTATCTTTATAGGGGAAGTATTGGAATATCCTTACTATCCTATGTTATATCCTATTAAAAGTTTATAGCCGGAACACCAATTACGATAATACTTCTGGATTTTCTTACTTTTAACGTCAGTTCGGTATTAGGTGATTGAATTTTATTTTAGGTTTATGAGATTTTAAGGAATAAGCGATAAGTGTGGCGAGGATATGGACAATAGCATTCCAAGGAGAACGATGCCTTGTGTGCTCAAGCTGAAACTTGTTTTTTAAATAATCAAAAACCGTTTCAATGAGGAATCGTTTGCGCAAGAGTACTTTTTCTTTTCACGACATCAGCTTGTTTTTCATATTTTTTCTTATTCCTGTAATCAGTTTTAAATTCCTGTGATACAGCTCTTCAAAGAGCTCTTGCTTGACATACCCTTTGTCCCCAATGAGGAGGCCTATTAATTTTTTGGTTAATTCTGGTACGGGAACACGATCATCGATGTTGCCAGGGGTGAGCTTGGTTGCTTGAATCTCGCCATTTTCATTGATGACGAGATGTAATTTCAGCCCAAAGAACCATCCCTTTGTTGTTTTTCCTCTTTGAGCTATTCCCTTAAAAACTTTATGAGGATAGATTCTTTTGTTATGACAAACAGCTAAAGATGTGGCGTCAATAAAGGATATACCTGTCTTTTCTGCCTGTTCGCAAATCCAAT
>Ga0207960_1000332_pt1 | contig 10267 bp, 7 predicted proteins | sample CryBogCBH29May08_FD_184613 | JGI IMG/M metagenome (GOLD analysis project Ga0207960, IMG submission 184613) | Freshwater microbial communities from Crystal Bog, Wisconsin, USA - CBH29May08 (SPAdes) | ecosystem: Environmental > Aquatic > Freshwater > Lake | place: Crystal Bog, Wisconsin, USA... | reverse complement strand
TAACTCCGCCTTGCTGAAGTCGAATTGGTTTGCAATGATGAGGCGATGACAAAGTAAGATCCAATCCAAATCCAGCTTATGTTCTGCGTGATGATTTAAGGCTTGTTCTGCGCACAGCGCTAGTTCGTGCCATTCATTCTTTTTAGGGTTTGGGCAGCTTTCTAAAATCTTGCCCAGTAGCTCTTTGGCCTCAGGTACACCTTGTTGGTTCGCTTGCCATACCCAATAAGATGCTTGAAGGCCTTGGACTTTCTCTTCTATTTTTTCGCGCTTGCGCCAAAGGTTGGCCCCTTTGCGCAGTTGCGCCTGCGCATGACCAAGATCAGCAGCGCGATCAAAGCAACGATCACTTTCATTCGCGTTGTATCCGGAAAATTGTGGACGCCGATAAATTTCACCAAGTGCATACCAGGCATCGCGATTGCCATCCTTTGCCGCGAGCTCAAGCCAATGGGCTGCCTTTTTAAGAGAGGCATTAGATTTCGTTCGCACTTCTTTCTCAGAAGGTAACTGGATATCTAGCTGCGCTAAACGCAATCCATAGGTGAGTTTGGCTACAGTGAGTCCAAGCTCAGCTGCCTGAATAAGCGCTTCTTCATTGTGAGACTCACTCCAAGCCTTCCAAAGGGTTGAGAGGGCTTCGTTCTTTGGCTGCAGTTTGATGAGTAACTCTTTTGCTTGCGTCGTGAAGGCAGATTCAGATTCAGCAAGCTCATATAAATATTGCCTGGCAATTTTTTGTAAGTTACCAAAATCAAGATTGGTTAGTTGCGAGATGGGAGAGAAAAAATTTCGTTTCTTGAGCCACTTTACTAACTGCTCCTGAGTTTCCTGATTGAGCGGGTCAAGCAATAAGTGAATGAGTTGCCATTTAGCAGCTGCTTGCGATTCTGAAGCTGTACCTGCTGTGGCTAATTGCCAAAAAGAGTCCCAGCCAAAGCCAAAGGCAGGGGAGTTAAAGGTTAAAGCTAGGGGGACGCTAGCTATTTTTTCCAAAGCCTCAAGGATTTGAGTGTCACCTGAGCTTTGATCTATAAGTGACTGATTTTTAATAGAAATATAGGATTTCTCTAGCCAAATCAAGGCATTAGCAGGTTGAATAGGGGTTTTAAAGTCACCAGTGAGATATGCGGAAGCGAGTTTTTGTTGTGCAGAAACGTCACCTAAACGTGCATAACCTAGTGTTTTTAAGAATTCGCGACTTGCCATGTGACAATTTTGTCATTTAGGGGGCATAAAAGACAGAAATCAAAGGTCTTGTTGCCGAGATACAACGAAGAAAGCCAAAAAACTACCTTTTGACAAGCAAAAAGAGTTCCTAAATACCCTTAACCCCAGTCTAGTGGGGCAAAAGAAGCAAAATTCAAAGGTCCCAGTTTTATTGGGCATTACTTTCAATTTATGGAGATTTAAAGAATGAAAAAATCGCTATTCGCAGTTGCAGCTCTGTCAGCTATTGCTGGCGCAGCTCAAGCTCAATCCAGCGTAACCGTTTATGGTTTATTGGATATGGGTTACGTTGGTGGAAATGCAAGGGCTGTTACAGCCAATGGAACTTCGACTAAGACTCAAGTTAGCCAATTTGGCCAAAGCCAAGAGCAAACTTCACGTTTAGGTTTCAAAGGTACTGAAGATTTAGGTGGCGGTGCCTCTGCATTCTTCACTGTTGAAATGGGCTTGACCCCACAAAATCCAAATATCGGTGGAACAACAGCAAACGATAAGATTCAGGGTACTGATCAAAACGGTGGCTCGACTTTGGATAACCGTCAATCATTTGTTGGTTTGAAAAAGAATGGTATCGGTCAAGCTGCTTTCGGTCGTCAATACACACCAATCTTTAATGCTGGTGCAGCAACTGACGCATCACAATACGCTAATGTATTGGGTAACGTAATTTATAACGGCTCAAGCATTGCTGGTGTTGATGCACAAGGTGGTAACTACGGTTCATACAACAGTGCATTTACAAACCGCGCTTCAAATGCATTGACATTTAACTCAGACAAGTTTGCTGGCTTCGGTGTTAACGGTATGTATGCAATGAATAACCAAAATTCGACTCAATTTGGTTCAGTTGTTGCTGGTGCAACTGCTGCGCAAGTTACAGCGGCTTCTACTTTTGGTGGCAATGTTAACTGGAATGGATGGGGTTTATCTGCTGATTACACATGGCAAAAATTGTATTTGACAGTGGCCTATCAGTCCTTTAAAACTCAATACGCCAATCCTATTGTTCCAGCTACAGGTCTTATTAACGTAGGTGGTACAGGTCAAGGCGGTCAATCAATTTCAACTGCTACTTTGTTTGGTGCATCAACTCTTTCCGACAAGCAAACTTATGTTGGCGGTACTTATGACTTCGGTATCTTGAAGGCATACGCTCAGTGGGTTGGTCGCAAAGTTCAACAGGATAATGCTGCATCAAATTCACTTAGCGTAACTGGTGCACAGTTGAACCGTACTGCACAACAGATCGGTGTTCGTAGCTATATCACTCCAACAATCGAAGCATGGGGTTCTGTTGGTAGCGGTAAATACACTGGTCCAGTTTCAACAAGCGCAGTAACTGGTGGTGCAGCTGTAGGAACACTTCCTGCTTCCGTGAACTTTATTGGTTGGCAGTTAGGTTCTAACTACTACCTAAGCAAACGTACAAATTTGTATGCTATCTATGGTCAAACTCAAACTTCAAGCGGTACATCTGGAACGCCTGGATCTGGTTCTAGTGGCAATCAGTACGCGCTTGGTGTACGTCATACCTTCTAATTTAAAGCTAGCGTAAGCTAGTATTAAATTTAAAAGTGCTGTAATTTAAAACCCACTGCGGAAACACAGTGGGTTTTTTTATTGATATAAATTAACTCACACTGATAGATTCTGGTGGCGACCCATTTCTAAGATTTAAATATATCTTTGAGAAAGCATTCTCGAGATTTTTAGTAAACCCGGGAGAATCAAAAAGTGGCGTATTTAGCTTATTTTCCCTAAGTTTATTTTTAATATGAGCAAGCATCGATGCATTCTCAGAAAGCTCAATAGCTTTTGATTTATATTCTGCTACAGATGTTGTAATTAACTCAGGTAAGTCAATCGCAGTTAGCGCACTCGCTGCAATTCTGCTCGCAAAGCTCTTTCCCGATAGGGTAAGAACTGGTAGCCCGGCCCATAAGGCATCACTTGCGGTGGTGCCAGCATTGTAAGGAAACGTATCCAGAAATAAATCTGCTGCACGATACCGGGCAAGATAATCAGCTGGTGCCAGCTTTTCAACAAAAATAATTCGATTTTCATTTATCCCGCGGGAATTTGCAAATCGATGAAGATTTGAGGTGGCCGTTGGATTATCAGCAAGGAGTAAGAGGACGCTATCTTTAACTTCTTTGAGAATTTCAATCCAAGCTATAAATATATCAGGCGTGATTTTATAGCTGGCATTTAGACAGCAAAAAACAAAAGTATCCTCGGAGAGCCCTAGATTGCTTTTAGTAAAAGTTTTTTCCGAAACGATTCGCTTTCTATCATTAATTTGGTATGAGTGGAGACGAATCAATTTTTCGGAGAAATAAATATCAAAGGATGGGGGGGTTAATATCTTGTCTGAGATTAAATAATCAAAGTAGCTTGCGCCTGAGGTGCCTAAATACCCAAGATATCCAACCTGTATTGGCGCTGTTCGATACGCAAAAATTCCAGTACGCGAATCTTGTGTGTATCCGCCAAGATCAATTGCTATGTCAATTTGAAAATCTCGCGATAGCCTAGCGATACTTTCATCGCTCATATTGGTTACATCAACAAAATGATCAAATGATTTCGAAATTCGTTGATGCATTTCATCCTGAGCTCTCGGGCCAAAATAGAAGCCAAATACTTCGAATTTACTGCGATCATGTAATTCATAAAGCTCGGCCGAAAGAAATCCAATGGGATGATTACGAAAATCTGCAGAGAAATAGGCTATTCGGATTTTGCCATTTTCATTTTTTAAAATAGGACCCAAGATATTATTGATTGGAAATATTTCTTGAGAAAATAATGTGGCAATTTTTCTATGTAACTCTGGGTTATCAACTAAGGCAAGCAGTGGAAATGGTGAGGAAAAATCCTTAATAACATCTTTCTCCTCATTTAGCTTTGAAATGCTTGTTGAGTAGGTTGAATTCCAGTTACACAATAAGGCAAGAAGATAAAGGCGCACCCCATTTGTATGGCAAAGATTGATATTCATTGTGAGTGCGCGGTCAATGTTTCTGAGCGCGTCCTCATAGCGTTTTAGCGGAATTAGGGCATTAGCCAAGTGAATCCAGTTTTGAGAGTTGCCCGGTTCTAATTTAATTATTTCTTGATAAATTTTGATCCCTTCGTTATATCGCTTCATCGCGATTAGCGTGTTCCCAAGATTGACATAGGCCTCAATTAAATTTGGGTTGAATTCTAAAGATATCTTTGCGGCGATAAGTGCATCATCAAAATTTTGCATTTTCAGCAAAATATCACATTTATTATTCCAGGCAATAGCATCATCTGGGCTGAGTAAAATAGCCTGCTCTATCGTTTTAAGTGCCTCCTCATAGCGACCAGTCTTCGATAAAATATTTGCTTTGTTGTTATATGCAGCAGAGTTATTTTTGTCAATTTCAATGGCTTTATCGAGATAATTAATTGCATCTTGAAACTTAGATAAGGCGCTATAGGCTGAACCAATATCGAGAAATACTTCATATTTATTTCCTGCCAAGGTAATAAACTGCCTATAAAGATTGATGGCCTGATCAAACTCTTTTATATCAAAATATGCTTTTGCAATATTAAAAAGCAATTCTGGATCCTTGGGTGTAAGTTTTAGGGCTTTATTAAGGGTATTAATGGCACCACGGAGGTTTTTCTTTTGGGTCAACACGTAGCCGTAGAGCTTTAATGCATTAATTTCGTTTGGATCAATTTTTAATATTTTTGAGAGTGATTTCTCTGCTTCCAAAAGATTTCCATTTTGCAAATGCATCATGGATTCGTGGCCAAGTTGAGGTATTAAATGATTCATGAATTAAATAGCGATTTTTTATTACTTAATGTTTGAATTAGGATGGTGGCCGCATTGATAGGCATCTGCCAATCGTAGCGTTTAGTTTGACGTAGCAGGGTGGTATTTGGATACCATGCACTCTGTAAACCCTCTATTAGGGCCATAAAGTCTGGCGGGTCTGGAATGAGTAGTAGGGTGGGCATGTTTAAGGCGCCTGCCAAGTGGGCTGTAGCAGTATCAATCGAAATGATGAGATTCATTTCAGCCATCAATGCTGCGGTATCACTAAAGTCTTTGAGGTGTTGGGTATGACTATAGAAATTAGATGTTACTAGTTTATGAATGTCTTGATTCCTGTGATCTTCAATTTGCAGGGAATGAAATTCAATATCTCCATCCTTAAAATGATTAATTAAGTCTACAATTTCACCGGCATGAATATCTCTCTTGAGATTCTTTTTTCCTGCATAGTGTCCTGATCCTGACCATGTAATTCCGATACGAAAGGGTTGCTTTTCAGCGCTAGTTTTTCTCGAAATTTCCGCTAATCTCACGCGCCAAATTTCATGTTTTACTTTATCTGTAAATAAATAAGGAACGTGGTTTGGAATGGTATTTGGCGTAGTGTTAAGGGCTAAAGCTAAACTCATTATTGGGCAGTAAAAATCTATTTTCTTCTCTATGTCTTGCAAGTCTCTTGAGTTCTGCTCAACAACTTCAATATCGTTATTTAAGGTACGCATTAGCTGAGTCAGGGGTTTTGGCACTTCAAGTATTACTTTTGCTCCTATAGATTGAAGCAGGGGTAGGTATCTGCTGAATTGAATAGTGTCGCCATATCCTTGTTCAGAATGAATCAATATTGTTTTATCTTTAAGTGATTCTTTTCCTAGCCATAGTGGCACGCTGAAATACCGAGCGTGCTCTCGCATTCCTGGAACTTGCCAGCGTGCTTCGAATAGTTTCCAACCATCCTCGAAATTTTCTAGTCGAAGTAGGGATAGTGCCTTGTTCCATTTGGCTTGCGAGTTAGATGGATTGATTTCTAGCGCCATATCAAAATCTTCCAGGGCAGATTGATATGCCTTTAATTCATTTCGAAGATTGCCTCTTCCAATATACGCCTCTTCTGACTGGGAATTAAGTTGAAGGGCTCTATCTAGGCAGGTTGAAGCCTGTGCGAACTCATCAATTTTCTGAAGAATATTCCCCTTATTTATCCATGCCCGTTCGAAATCTGGATTTATGTTTATTGCTTTATCTAGAGTTTGCAATGCCTCCAATTCATGTTCTGTCATTGCTAAAAATATACTTAGGTTTAAGAGGCCATCATAGTTATCGGGATCGATGTTTAAAATTCTTCGGCAAATTTGTTCACACTCATCCCATTTACCAAGTTGAATCAAGGTTGCCGAAAGATTGACGAGTATAGAGGGGCGATCCGGCGCGAGTCGCAGGGCTTCTTTAAATTGCCCCTCGGCCTTAGAAAAATCCTCTTCTTCAAAAAAATACAAGCCCAATTCAAAAAGATGTTTGGCTTCTTCTATCTTAGAGGTCACAGAAAACCCAGTCGCTTGCTTGAGTGTTTATTTCCACGACTGAATTCCTCAATTATTTTTTCAGGCTATCGCGGATTTCACGTAATAGCACAATATCTTCTGGGGTTGGGGGAGCGGGCGGCGCATCCATGACGCGAACTTTATTCACCACCTTTACCATCTGGAAAATGACAAAGGCCAATAAAATAAAATTGATTGAGATAGTGATGAAGTTGCCATAAGCAAAAATGGGGATGCCAGCCTTTTTGAGGGCATCAAAAGTTCTAGGGACGCCTTCTGGGACATTCCCGAGCACAATAAAGAGGTTGGTGAAGTCAATATGACCGCCCAATAGGCTGGAGATCACTGGCATCACAATGTCATTTACTAGGGAATCAACAATTTTCCCAAAGGCACCGCCAATAATCACACCGACTGCTAGATCTATTACATTACCCTTGACTGCAAAGTCGCGAAATTCCTTCAAAACGCTCATAAATGCTTCCTTTCTAGTGGGAATACAGATTATCCAGAGATTAACCCCATAACTTTCTTGCTTACCCCACTTTTTACTTTAAAATCCTACCTTTAAGCAATTTCCGCCCATAAATGCTTCTTTCGAGGATTTTTGTAAATGAGTGACAAGCCCTGTATGGATAAGGATCGCCGCAATTGGTTGATCGCCACTTCGGCAGTAGGAGGCGTTGGTGCAGCCGCAGCCTTATACCCTTTTATAGATAGTTTTGAGCCTTCCGAGCGCGCTAAGGCCGCTGGGGCTGCAGTTGAGATTGATATTACTGGCATGCAGCCAGATGAGATGAGAATGGTGGAATGGCGCGGTAAGCCTGTTTGGGTGGTGCGTCGCACTCCAGAGCAGGTTACAGAGCTCTCCAAGATTGACTCCGAGTTAGCCGACCCTGATTCTTTAAGGGATCCAGCCCAATTTACCCCTCCTTATGCCCAGAATCAATGGCGCTCCATCAAACCTGAATACCTCGTTGTAGTGGGGATTTGTACGCACTTAGGTTGCTCTCCATCCGCTAAATTTGAGGCAGGCCCACAACCTTCTTTACCGAATACCTGGCCAGGAGGCTTCCTTTGCCCATGCCATGGTTCTACATTTGATATGGCAGGTCGTGTATTTAAGAACAAACCAGCCCCAGATAACCTTGAAGTACCGCCACATATGTATTTGAGCGATACCAAGATTCTGGTTGGCGATGATAAGAAGGCCTGAGGAGAGATAAATGGCATTTCACGAAAAAGAAGTCCCAGCAGACGCCTCTGCAGCTCAGAAGCTATTGGCTTGGGTTGATTCACGGTTACCAGTGACAGAAGCCTTTAAAAGGCATATGAGCGAGTATTACGCTCCCAAGAATTTGAATTTTTTCTATATTTTTGGTGCTTTGGCTATTGTTGTGCTGGCATTACAGATTGTTACCGGCATTTTCTTAACTATGAATTACAAGCCTGATGCAGCCAAGGCTTTTGATTCTGTTGAGTACATTATGCGAGAAGTGCCATGGGGCTGGATGATTCGCTATATGCACTCTACCGGCGCTTCTATGTTCTTCATTGTGGTCTACATGCACATGTTCCGCGGTTTGATTTATGGTTCATATCGCAAGCCACGTGAATTGATTTGGATCTTCGGTTGTGCAATCTTCTTGTGTTTAATGGGCGAAGCCTTCTTTGGCTACTTGCTTCCATGGGGGCAAATGTCCTACTGGGGTGCTCAAGTAATCGTAAACTTGTTCTCTGCAATCCCATTTATCGGCCCAGATCTTTCTTTATGGTTGCGCGGTGACTATGTAGTTGGCGATGCAACTTTGAACCGTTTCTTCGCGTTTCACGTGGTCGCAATTCCATTGGTATTAATTGGTTTGGTTGTAGCCCACATCCTTGCATTACATGAAGTGGGCTCCAATAATCCAGATGGCGTTGAAATTAAAGACACTCTAGATGCGCAAGGTCATCCGGTTGATGGCATACCATTCCACCCGTATTACAGCGTCCATGACGTCATGTATTTGGGCGGATTCTTAATGATTTTTGCTTGTATCGTTTTCTTTGCGCCAGAGATGGGTGGTTACTTTATTGAGGCCAATAACTTCATTCCAGCAAATCCATTTCAGACGCCCGCACACATTGCTCCGGTTTGGTATTTCACGCCTTTCTATTCCATGTTGCGTGCAACCACCACTAACTTCTTGTTGCCTTTGTGGATTTTCTTGGCCGTGATCTTGGCGATGTTTGCTAAGACAGCCAAAGATATCAAGATCAAAGGCGTATGTGTTGCAATTGCATTGGTCTTGGCTGGCGGCTTCTACGTCTTAGATGCCAAATTTTGGGGCGTTGTGATCATGGGCGGTTCGGTTGTGATCATGTTCTTCTTGCCTTGGTTAGATCATTCTCCAGTGAAATCCATTCGCTATCGCCCACAATTCCATAAATATATTTATGGCGTATTTGTAGTGAGCTTTGTGATCTTGGGTTACTTAGGTATACAGCCACCATCACCATTGTTTGAAAAGGTTTCTCAGATTTGCACTATTTATTATCTGGGCTTCTTCTTGGGAATGCCGTTCTGGAGCAAGCTTGGTACGTTCAAGCCAGTCCCAACACGCGTTACTTTTAAGGCCCATTAATTCACGCCTGAGAAATTGGCAAAGAGAAATTAGGAACTAGTATGAAACGAATTCTGCAAACTTTGATGGGCATCTGCCAGGCAACAGTCTTGGTTGCTGCCCTTGGTTTAGGTGGTAATGTCAATGCGAATGAAGGTGGCTATCCATTGGATAAAGCACCAGATCGTGTTAGCAAAAATGCGTCCTTGCAAAATGGCGCAAAGATTTTTGTTAACTATTGCTTAAATTGTCACGCTGCAGTGAGCATGCGTTACAACCGCTTGCGTGACATTGGATTGACAGATCAACAGATCAAAGATAACTTGATTTTGAATGACGCTAAAGTTGGTGATCTGATGACGATCTCCATGACTCCAAAAGAGGGTAAGGCGTTCTTTGGTAAGAATCCCCCGGACTTATCAGTTGAAGCGCGTGCGCGTGGAACGGATTGGCTATATACCTACTTCCGTACCTTCTATAAAGATGACACCACTCAAACTGGCTGGAATAACTTGGTTTATCCAAGTGTAGGTATGCCACATGTCTTATGGCAACTTCAGGGTGAGCGTGCTGCTAAGTTTGAGGAACGCAAAGATCCCCATGATGAAGGACGCATGGAAAAAGTATTTATTGGTTTTGAACAGTTAACTCCAGGAACCCTGAAGCCACAAGAGTACGATGACACTATCGCCGACTTGGTTGCTTTCTTGTCTTGGATGGCTGAGCCAGTTCAATTAGAGCGTAAGCGTCTTGGCGTTATCGTGCTCTTGTTCTTGGCAATCTTTACCTTGTTGGCTTGGCGTTTGAATAAAGCTTACTGGAAAGATATTCACTAAGATTTGGATGGGGTTTAAGTACCCTGTTTGCTGTACGTTTGTTGTTTTGAAGTAGAAATTTAAGGAAATAAACTTATGATGGTGTTGTACTCGGGTACTAACTGCCCATTCTCGCAACGCTGCCGTCTAGTGCTTTTTGAAAAAGGCATGGACTTTGAGATCCGTGATGTGGACTTGTTTAACAAGCCAGAAGACATCTCGGTGATGAACCCCTATGGCCAAGTTCCAATCTTGGTTGAG
>Ga0207960_1000331_pt1 | contig 10272 bp, 9 predicted proteins | sample CryBogCBH29May08_FD_184613 | JGI IMG/M metagenome (GOLD analysis project Ga0207960, IMG submission 184613) | Freshwater microbial communities from Crystal Bog, Wisconsin, USA - CBH29May08 (SPAdes) | ecosystem: Environmental > Aquatic > Freshwater > Lake | place: Crystal Bog, Wisconsin, USA... | reverse complement strand
GCGGTGGTGCGGGTGGTCTATTAACTGGAACTACTAATTTTATTCCAGGCAACACATATTCCGTTGTTATTGGTAGCGGTGGTGCGGGTGGCAACAACACTACAAAAGGAACTAATGGCGTTAATTCATCTATAACAGGATTAACGGCAGCGATTGGTGGAGGCGGTGGTGGTGCTGGACAATCTGCTCCTAACTATGGTGGAAACTCTGGTGGATCAGGTGGCGGTGGCGGCAATGGTTCTAGTGGTGGTTCAGGAACTTCTGGTCAAGGTTACTCTGGCGGAACTTCATCTTTTAGCAGCGGATTTGGTGGTGGCGGTGGCTCATCTGTAATTGGTAGTAATGGTTTAGCAAATATTGGTGGTGCAGGAGGAAATGGTACAGCTTCATCTATTACTGGATCATCTGTAACTTATGCGGGTGGCGGTGGTGGCGGAGCTTACATAGGAGTTGGCGGTACTGGCGGTTCTGGTGGCGGAGGAAATGGAACGGGTAACGATACAACTGGTAACTCTGGTTCTGCTAATACAGGAGGCGGTGGCGGCGGCGGCGGTTACGCTTCTTCTGGGGCAAATGGTGGTGCTGGTGGTTCTGGAGTTGTAATTTTATCTATACTTACATCTCAATATTCAGGAATTACATCAGGTTCGCCCACAGTAACCACTAGCGGAGCTTACACAATTATAACTTTTACATCTTCTGGTTCTTACACAGCTTAAAAGAAAACAAAATGTCACATTATGCAAAAGTAGTTGATGGCAAAGTAACACAAGTAATTGTGGCTGAAGCCGACTTTTTTACTCATTTCGTAGATTCTAGCCCTGGTGCTTGGATTCAAACTTCTTACAATACTCGTGGTGGCAAACACTATGGCGCAGACGGCAAAGAAGATAGCGGTGTAGCTTTGCGTGGCAACTATGCTGGTATTGGTTACACATACGATGCTAAAAACGATGTGTTTTATGCACCGCAACCAAATTCACAAGCAATTTTAAATACTTTTACTTGGTTGTGGGAAGATGTAGTAACAAATAAAACAATTAATGCAAACAATCAATCAAACACTTTTACAGTTAATTTAGGGCCAACTTCTGCAACATCTGTATCAATATGATAAATTTTAATTGGAAAATATGTGATCTTGAAGAAAAAAATAAAGAAATAATTTCTGTTGATTATCATTTAAGTGCTGACGATAGCCAAAATATTGTTACAACTCAAGGCAAATGGAATTTTTCTAATTTTAAAAATGAAATTGCATATCAAGAAATTACTGAACAATTAGTTATTAGATGGTTAGAAGAAGATATGCAAGAATCGTTAAATGCAATAAAATTGAACCTAGAAAATCAGTTGCAAGCCCTAAAAAGCACAAAAAGTGGTTTGCCCTGGGTAAAACCAACATTTAAACCAAACATAGGAATCTAAAATGGCATCCACAATCAACGCTTCTTCAGCGGGAATCGTAGAAACAGCAGACACAAGCGGTGTTTTGCAATTACAAACGAATGGCGTTCAAGCCCTTAATATTGACGCATCACAGAATGTAACCATTCCTAAGAATGTCACAATTACTTCTGGTGGTTTGACTCTTAACTCTACGATTGATTGGAATGGCTACACAATTCCAGCCCCTACTGGCTCTACAACTACCTTTTTAAGCAATGCTGGCACATGGATTACCCCATCAGGTAGCGGTACAGGTGGTAGCTCAATTCTTGCATCAAATAACACTTTTACAGGCACAAACACATTTAATGCTGCGGTTACTGTAAATGCCAATCTCACATCCACAAGCGGTTATTTAATTGATACTGCTGGCGGTGGTTATGCTGCATTGCAATCAAATTCAGTAACTGTTGGAAATGCAACAACTGGAATGTATTACAACGGAAGCAATGCGCTTGGATTCCAAGTTAATAACACTTCTGTTTTTGGTTTTGGTCAATCTGGTACTTTTGTATGGAATAGCTACCAAATTCCCGCACCTTCAGGATCAACCAGCACCTTCTTAAGAAATGATGGAACTTGGGCAAGTCCAAGCTCATCGCTTTTAAGCAGCAATAATACATTTACAGGCACAAATACCTTTAATAGCACTTATACCTATGTTGGTGGATCAAGCTCATCTACTAGCATGATTTTAGAAAACAATTCTATTAACTGGTATAGCTCTGTAACTGGCAATCAATATAACTCAATTTATTATTCTGCAAGTTCTACGTCTTTAGGTTCTCAGCAATATGTATTTAATTTCAATAATGCTGGATCGGGTCAAACAGCGTATATTCTCGCTGGAGATGGCACAGCCTCTAAAACGGGCGGTGGTTCATGGGGATCAATCTCTGATTCACGCTTAAAGTCTAATGTGTCTAATTTAACTGGTTCATTGGCAAAAATTAACGCATTGCGACCAGTAAGCTATACATGGAATTACGATGCTGTTAATGAGCCAACAGTAGGATTTATTGCTCAAGAAGTGCAAAGCATTATTCCTAATGCCGTTAATACATTAACTCCAAATGCAGAACAAAAACCATTTATTACAGACGATAAGCTGTTATCTGTTGGTTGGCAAAACGATATGTTTGCTTATTTGGTGGGAGCAATTCAAGAACTTTCAGCAACTGTTAATACACAAGCTAACGAAATTGCAGCATTAAGAGCTAAAGTTGGAGTTTAATTATGGCTCAAGCTCTCGACATTATTAGTCGTGCATTAAAGGATATTGGCGCATTAGAAGCGGGTGAAACTCCTAGCCCTGATGCGGTTCAAGACGCTTTTGATATGCTCAACGATATGTTGGGTCAATGGTCTAACGAAGATATGATGGTCTATTATAAGAATGAGATCGTCTTTCCTATCGTGCCAGGTCAAACCCAATATACCATCGGCCCAGGCGGTCAAATTGGATCAATCTTTACAGGTTCAATTAGTGGCACGACTTTAACCATTACTGGTATTAGTTCAGGCGCAATCACAGTAGGGCAAACCCTTAGTGGCACAGGTATTTTGCCTGGTACTACGATTGTTCAGATGCTTACAGGCGCAGGTAACAATGTCAACGAAGCTGGAACATATTTAGTTAATATTCCACAGACTATCGCCAGCACTACAATCAATGGCTACTATCAGCGACCATTGACAATTAGTTCTGCGTTTGTCCGTATTAACACCAACTCTAATGGTATTCCAATCAACAATGGTGGATTAGACTATCCAATCGCTATTTTGGCTGTTGAAGATTATGAAATGATTGGTTTAAAGACTTTGAATGGCCCATGGCCTAAAGCTCTTTACTATCAGCCAAGCGAATCGTTAGGAAATATCTATGTATGGCCTAACCCATCACAAGGCGAAATGCACATGTTTGCTGACAACATATTTAGTCAATTTACGACTATTTATGATGTCATTAATCTGCCACAAGGCTACACAATGGCTCTTAGATGGTGTTTGGCAGAGCGTTTAATGCCTATGTATGGCAAAGCATCAGCAACGCAAATAGCGATGATTAATGGCTTTGCAGCACAATCCAAAGCAACAATCAAGCGCACGAATATGCGCCCTGTTCAATCAGCACGTTTTGCCGATGCGATGTTGGCAAGCCGTCAAAAAGATGCTGGATGGATTTTATCAGGAGGCTTCTTTAGATAATGGCTGACTTTGGCTTTGTAGGCGCATCGTATGTAGCCCCCAGTATTTATCAAAATGCTGAGGAATGTATCAACTGGCGCACAGAAGTTGATCCTACTAAACAGCCTAATCAGCGTGGAGTAGTTGCTTTATATCCTACACCAGGTCTTACAACTGTTGTCGCCTTGCCAAATCAAGCAAAAGTTCGTGGTATGAGAACTTTGTCAGGCGGTCAATATATGATCGCTGTTTGTGGCTATTATGTATATGCAATCAATTATGCATTTACCCCTTTTGTTATTGGCATTTTAAACACAGCAACAGGGCAAGTCGGCATTACAGATAACGGTGTAAACGTCTATATTGTTGACGGAGCTTATCGTTATACATGGCGCATTTCCACGCCCAATACAGCTTCTTTTATTGGTAGCATCTCTGGGACAACGCTTACAGTAACTTCAGTTAAAAGTGGCACAATCACAGTTGGTCAATCCCTATACGGAATTGGTCTTAATTTAGAAACTGTTATTACTGCTAATGGCACAGGTTCTGGTGGTACTGGAACTTACACAATTAATAAAAGTTACACAATTTCTAGTCAAGATTTTAGTACCAATAATAGTGGTGCAATATTTACAGGAACAATCGCTGGCACAACATTGACTGTTTCTGCGGTAGCAAGCGGGACTATTTACCCAGGTCAAACTATCGTAGGAGCAAATGTAACTAATAATACGATTGTGACCTCATTAGGAAGCGGTACAGTTATTAGTGAAACCATCGCTACTGCGGGTACAGGTTATGCTGTAAACGATACTGTAACTGTTTTAGGCGGTGTTTATGGCAATAGTCCAGCAACCTTTACTGTGACCTCTATTGGTTCTAGCGGAGCTGTCACAGGGCTTACATTGACTTACGCTGGACAATATACATCAACCCCTACAAATCCTGTTTCTACAAGCACTAATAATGCTGGCACAGGGTTAAGCCTTAACTTGACAACAGGTTCAGGCACAGGCGGAACAGGTACATATATTGTTAATAAATCGCAAACAGAAAGCACATCAGAAACGATGTACGCTGTTGAGTTTTCAGTATTGCCAAGCTCAGATGGCGCATTTTCAGGCGGAACTGTAGTCGATACTGTAGATAACTACTTTGTTTACAACGATCCCAATACCCAACAATGGGCAGCTTCTAATCTGCTATCCCCAATTACCTACGGATTGTCTTACGCTTCTAAGTTTACTGGGCCTGATAACCTTGTTTCTTTAATTGCAGATCATGGGCAAGTTTACCTTTTGGGCGAGAATACATCCGAAGTTTGGGCAGATGCTGGCACATTTCCTTTTGCTTTTCAAAGAATTCCAGGTAGCTCAAGTCAGCATGGCATCGTAGCTCCTTTTTCTGTGGCTCGTTTAGGCAATTCTTTTGCATATCTTTCAAAAAATCTGCGTGGTCAATCAGAAATCGTAATGATGAATGGCTATTTCCCACAAAGAATATCCACTCACGCAGTAGAAAATACGCTAGTAGATCAGTATGTAGAAGATGCCGTAGCCTATACCTATCAATTAGAAGGTCACGAAGTCTATGTAATTTCATTCCCTACGATTGATTTAACTTGGGCTTACGACATTACTACAGGTATGTGGCACAAGTGGTTATGGGTGGACAATAATAATGTTTACCATCGCCATCGCTCTAACTGCTCTGCGGTATTCCAAAATCTCGTTTTGGTAGGCGATTGGGAAAATGGTCAAATTTACCAGTTAGATCAAAATAACTATACCGATAATGGCGGAACAATCCGTAGATTAAGACGTGCGCCACACCTTGTTACAGACTTGCAAAGACAGTATTTTGCAGAATTACAGATTCAATTCCAGCCTGGCGTTGGTACAAATGGCTTTTCTATACCGCCAACAGTAAATTATGGTTTGTCACAAACCAATAACTCTACGCCTGTATCTACCCCTGGCAATGTATTTCAGCAATCACCTTATACGATTTCACCAGGTACTGTTCAAACCATAGCTTTTGGAAGCACATTTACGGTTTACCCACAGCCAGCAGGCAATATTACTTATTATTCTTCACCTTTTGTAATTACTACGTCTTACACAATTTCGCCAAATAATACGATTATTATTCAATCACCACCCAAAAACACTCCTGGTGGCTCTGTAACCCCACAAGCTATGCTAAGATGGTCAAGCGATGGTGGCTCAACATGGTCAAACGAGCATTGGACTGGTATTGGCCAACAAGGTAAATATCGCAATCGTGCAATGTGGCGCAGACTCGGCTACGCACGAGATCGTATTTTTGAGGTAGTTGTTACTGATCCGATTAAAGCGGTGATAGTATCTGCTAACTTAAAAGCAGAAGAAGGGGAAAATTAATGTCTAATATTTTATGGGGTTCTTCTCAAGGAAACCCTTATCCAGTCACACCTTTATTAGATGACAATACCAAAATGCCCACACGGGCGTGGCAACAATGGTTTTTAAACTTATTGAACTTTAGCTCATCTACAAACGCTACCAAAGGGACAGCGACATTACCTACAAATCCTGCTGGATTTATGAATGTCACTATTGACGGCAAACCATTTAAAGTGCCTTACTACAACGTATGATTGAATATAAAGATGACGATTGGCTAAAAAATTTAGATGCTTTAAAAGAAATAATTCAGGATCATTACGAGGAATTATCGGTAACTAAAACTTTTCCTCTTGATCCTGATTGGGATGTTTATAAACAGCTCTTAGATATGGGCAGATTAAAGTTTATAACTTGTAAAGATGATGGAAAATTGGTCGGATACATTATATTTTTTGTAGCTCCCCATCTGCATTACAAGACTTGTTTAACAGCTTTTGAGGATATTTACTTTTTAAAAAAAGAATATCGCAAAGGTCGTACTGGTATTAGGATGTTCCAATTTGCTGAAAAAGTAATGAAAGAATTAAAGGTTGACAGATTGATCTACACAACTAAGGTTCATTCAGACAATAGTAGTCTTTTTGAGTATTTTGGGTTCAAATTGATGGATAAAGTCTTTACTAAGATGTTGTAAAAATGAGACAATTACTGTATTAGATTGGAGAAATTATGGGTGGAAGTGTATTTACTGCTGTAGCAGCCCCGATTATTGGAAACGTAGTTGGCGGTCTTATTGGAGGCGGTGGAGCATCGCAAGCAGGAAATACTGCTGCTCAGGGAGCGCAACAAGGTCAACTTACTTTGCAGCAAAACCTTGCAAATATGACACCATATTACACCCCTTATACCAATTTGGGGACACAAGGCACAACATCAATATCCAATATGCTAAATAATGGATATTTGACTAACCAATTTAACAATCAAGACCTTAATGCTCAATTAGCTCCTAATTACGCATTTCAGCTTCAACAAGGCCAACAAGCTCAAAATGCTGGTGCAAATGCTACAGGCGGTCTTGTAGGCGGCAATGCCCAACAAGCGTTACAAAATTATACGCAAAACTATGCTGGAAACGCATACCAACAAGCATTTAGCAATTATCAAAATCAACGTCAAAACATTTATGGAAATTTATCAAATATAGCTCAAATTGGTCAAAATGCTGTATCAGGTCTTGGTAACCTTTCTACAGGAACAGCTCAAGGTATTGCAAGTCTTGGAGTAGGAGCAGCAAACGCTCAGGCTGCTGGTCAAGTTGGAGCAGCAAACGCTTATTCTGGTGCAGCACAAAATCTTGGTAATCTTGGCTTTTTAAGTAATGTACTGAGCGGTTCATCAGCCCCTCTTGATGCTACGGCTATTGGAAGCGGTGCAACATCTGGAGGCAGTTTTTTAGGTGATGCTTTTGCATTAGCATAAGGAAAAATCATGGCTGATTACAACGTTTCTACAGTAGCTTCTGAAATAAAACCCCCGCAAGTTACAAGCATAGGTGATATGCTCAATATAGCTCGTGGAGCGCAGGCTTATCAACAAGCACAACAAGTTAACCCTTTGGTTGTTCAACAACAACAAGCTACAACACAAACTTCGCAACTTGGTCTTGCAAATACTCAAAGACAAATTGCTAATGGAGCTTTAACAGGTCTTGAAAATTCAGAGGCTTATAAAATTGGTGATTCCAAAGCCATTAAACAAGAATTAGAGGCAACAGAAAAATGGCTTAAAACTGTAAGTCCAGATTTATTAAAAGAGGGTGGTGCTGTAGATCAAGCCCATCAATTAATAGATAAAGGCGATGTAGAAGGTTACAAAAAATTGTTGTCTAACATTAGACGGCAAGGTGCAAGCGGTGCTGAACAATATGCTGCTGCGTTGCCACAATTTAATACTAATGCTGCTGGTACGCCATTTTTGACAAATCGTGCTGCTGGAACTGTTTCAGCTCCAATGCAAGCAGGTGGTCAAAATTTAACACCGACAAATGTAGGAGTTGCTAATTTTGGTGATTATCAAAAAGATTTGACAACTCGTGTTGCAAGCGCAACTCAAAACGAAATGCGCTTAAATGAAGCTGAAAACTTGATGAAAGAGTTTAAGCCTGGAGCTGGTGCAAGAACTTATGTAGATGTTGCACAAAAATTACAAGCAGTTGGTGCTCCACAAGATTTAGTAGATAAAGTTGCCAAAGGTGATTTGTCTGCTGCTCAATCTTTAAACAAGTTTATTGCTCAAACTGTAATTCAAGCTGCTACAGCAACGCCAGGTACTGCTGAATCTATTAACAGATACATTCGTGATAATCCTGATATTGGTAGCGATCCAAGAGCTTTAGAGCGTTTCTTTGAATTTACACGTAAACAAAATGCTATTCCTATTGAAGAACAAAAATTTTTGCTTGAAAAAGCCAAAACAGGTACATTAAATCCAGATACCCATGTTTCAGAAGTGCAACAACACATTTTGCAAAATTTTGCAGGAAAACAAAATACTGTTACATCTAAAGAACAAAAAAATGCTACTTTTGGTAAATACAAAGGGCGTGATGTTGTAAGTTACGATGGTGGCAAGTCTTGGGAATATAAATAATGGATAACCTTTACGCTTCTCTTGAGCAAAGATATGGTTTGCCAGAAGGTGCTTTATCAGCAGTTGAGTCTGTTGAAAGTGGCGGAAAAGATGAGGCCACAAGTCCTAAAGGAGCAAAAGGTCGTTTTCAATTTATGCCAGCAACAGCTCAGGCTTATGGTGTAGATGTATCTGATCCTGTTAGTTCTGCTCATGGCGCAGCTCAATATTTGTCAGATTTACAAAAGCAATATGGAAGTTTTAGAGCGGCAGTAGCTCATTACAATGGTGGATCAAAAGCTGGCAAAGCGGTGTCTATGGGGGAAGCACCACCAGCTGAAGAAACCAAAGGATATTTGCAAAAAGTATCTATGAAATTGCCACCGATTGATCCTTCAAAAGTTGAAACTTCTGGATCTGTTAGTGTTTCTGGATATGAACCAATTAACCCATCAGAAGTAGAACTTTCCGAGCCAATTAAATCAGAACAAGTTACCAAAGAGTTGCCTGCTAATCTTAAAGGATTAAGCAAAGCTGATTTGTTTTTAAAAGGATTAAAGGCTTCTGGCGAAACCACCATGACTGGAATAGGTCAAGTTTTAGACCCATTGGCACAACAATTAGAAAAGGCTTTTCCTGAATTTTCTAAAGCTGCATCTGAAAAATTAGGATTGCCTTCTGCAAAAGAAGTTGGCGAAAAGAGATTTGCTGAAATATTGGCACAAAGAGAAGCTAATAAACCATTACTAGAAACCACACCAGGTATGTTAGGAAACGTGGCGGGTGAATTGGGGCAAGCTGTTTTATTGCCAGGTGGAACTGTTGGCAAAGCTGCATTGTCTGGCGCAGAAATGGGATTGGTTCAGCCAACTTTGCCAGAAGAAAGCCGTGCTTTTAATGCCATAGCTGGTGGTGGTTTAGGCGCAGCAGGTCAAGGAATTGTTAGTGGTTTAGGAAAAGTTGCTCAACCAATTACTTCTGAATTAAGTGGTGCAGCTCAAAATGCAGTAAAAATATTAACTGAAGCAGGAATACCTTTAGATGCTGCACAAAAAACTGGCTCTGCTTTGTTAAATAGAGCAAAAACTGTTTTAGACTCTAATCCATTTACCGCTGGATTTGAACAAAAATCTATTTCAGAACAACAATCAGCTTTTAATAAAGCAATTTTAAAAACTGTTGGCGCTGATTCTAATGCTGCTACTTCTAATGTAATGAGAGATGCTTCTAAATCAATTAACGATAAATTTGAAAACATTTTATCTAATAATAATGTAGCTTTAACTGATGATATTGTTAAAAGAATTGCAGATATTCAAATTAGCGCAAGTGATGCAGAAAAAAAACCTATTGTTAATTTAGCTAATAGAATTATTAAAAATGTTGATGAAAGTGGCGCAATTACAGGGCAAAACGCATATAGTATTTATAAAGATTTAAATAGATATGCTAGTAATGCTGATAGTGAATTAGCTTATCAAGCTAGACAATTAAGATCAACTTTATTAGATGGAATTAACAATTCTTTAAATGATGTTGACAGATTAGCTTTAACTAAAGCAAGAACACAATTTAGAAATATGAAACTAATAGAAAGCACTATTGATAAAGAAGG
>Ga0207960_1000329_pt1 | contig 10296 bp, 3 predicted proteins | sample CryBogCBH29May08_FD_184613 | JGI IMG/M metagenome (GOLD analysis project Ga0207960, IMG submission 184613) | Freshwater microbial communities from Crystal Bog, Wisconsin, USA - CBH29May08 (SPAdes) | ecosystem: Environmental > Aquatic > Freshwater > Lake | place: Crystal Bog, Wisconsin, USA... | reverse complement strand
CAGCAAACCTATCTTATACTGAACTCCAACAAAAAGTACTGCTTCGATTAAGCAGTAAATCAAAATGGGCAGTGGAACAAATTAAAATATTAGAACAAATTAACTCTAAACAAAATACACTAAGCAAGCATGCTCAATCGATATTAAGCATTCGTTCGTCATTTGCAGGGGCTTTTGGTTGCTCTCAGTTTATTCCGAGCAGCTATCAAAAATATGCTGTATCCGCTTCTAAGAAAACACCTAATCTTTTTGAACTAAAAGATTGTATTTTCAGTGTTGCTAATTTTCTAAATAAAAATGGTTGGGACACACAAAACCAAAAAGCACAAAGTGATGCCCTTTTTGAATATAATCGAATTCGTGATTATGGAGATGTAATTCAAAAACTAGCGAAAGCTGCCCGCGGAGTCTAAATTAAGTTTCTACTGTTAGAATTTTCATAAAGCTGAACCATTTTATTAACTTTATTAACCAATTCATTCGGGCGGGAAGGCATGACCACCTAACCTATTCTTTACTTAAAATGCACCCAGATGAATCGAGATTCTTTTATTTTATTTTGATCAAAAAAAAAGCCCTAGTCTTTGGACTAGGGCTTAAATAAATAAAAATGGGGGCATCGTACTATTTTGACACCGAGCTACCTCGGCACTATTTTCGTCGCTGGCGAGCTTAACTTCTGAGTTCGGAATGGAATCAGGTGGGACCTCGCCGCTCAAGACACCCCCAAGCTTTTTGAATCTTACGATTCTAAACCTTGAGATAGGTTTCTTTAACAGAGTGATAGAGTGTTTGGTAGATATAAATTTTAAAATTATCTGATTTTGTACTTATTTAGCTAAGATAGAATATTAAAGATACCTTAAGTATTTTTAAGACTCAGAGAGCTTTGAATAGGGAAGAGTAAGAGAATAACACTTATTTTTTCTATGAGTTCCGAAGAACTCGGTTAAAAAAATAATAAAAATAAACCTCTCGTCCGATTAGTAATAGTCAGCTGAATACATTACTGTATGTACACTCCTATCCTATCAACCCAGTAGTCTTCTGGGGGACTTCTAGAGAACTTAACGTTCTGGGAGAAGTTGTTTTGAGGTAAGTTTCCCACTTAGATGCTTTCAGCGGTTATCTTTTCCAAACATAGCTACTCAGCTACTGCCACTGGCGTGACAACTGACAAACTAGCGGTCTGTCCATCCCGGTCCTCTCGTACTAGGGACAGATCCTCTCACTTCTCCAACACCTACGGCAGATAGGGACCGAACTGTCTCACGACGTTCTGAACCCAGCTCGCGTACCGCTTTAATTGGCGAACAGCCAAACCCTTGGGACCTGCTCCAGCCCCAGGATGCGATGAGCCGACATCGAGGTGCCAAACCTCCCCGTCGATGTGGACTCTTGGGGGAGATAAGCCTGTTATCCCCGGAGTACCTTTTATCCGTTGAGCGATGGCCCTTCCATACGGAACCACCGGATCACTAGGACCTACTTTCGTATCTGCTCGACCTGTCCGTCTTGCAGTTAAGCACCCTTATGCCCTTGCACTCTACAGCTGGTTTCCACTCAGCCTGAGGGTACCTTCGTGCGCCTCCGTTACTCTTTAGGAGGCGACCGCCCCAGTCAAACTGCCCACCTGACATCGTCCCAGGACAAGTTATATTATCTCTGGTGAGAACACTCAATTTTTTAGGGTGGTATTTCAACGGTGACTCCACCTGAGCTAGCGCCCAAGCTTCAAAGTCTCCCACCTATCCTACACAAAAAAACCAAGTGTTCTATATCAAGTTACAGTAAAGGTTCACGGGGTCTTTCCGTCTTGCCGCAGGAACACGGTATCTGCACCGCGACTCCAATTTCGCTGAGTCTCCAGTCGAGACAGTGGGGAAGTCGTTACGCCATTCGTGCAGGTCGGAACTTACCCGACAAGGAATTTCGCTACCTTAGGACCGTTATAGTTACGGCCGCCGTTTACCGGGGCTTAAATTCGAAGCTTCAGGGTTACCCCTTGACCTCTCCTCATGACCTTCCGGCACCGGGCAGGCGTCAGACCCTATACTTCCTCTTACGAGTTTGCAGAGTCCTGTGTTTTTGTTAAACAGTCGCTACCCCCTAGTTTGTGCCCCCGTCCTCAGCTCATGATCGTAAAGACCATTCACCTACTAACGGGCTACTTTCTCCCGAAGTTACAGTAGTAATTTGCAGAGTTCCTTAACTGGAGTTCTCTCACGCGCCTGAGGATACTCTCCTCGCCCACCTGTGTCGGTTTCCGGTACGAGTAAATAATACACTCGCGTTCCTAGCTTTTCTTGTGTGCCGAGCAATTGTGACTTCTGAGGGCATTACCCCTCTCGTATTCCCGTCTCGGAGATAACTGTAAAGCGGATTTACCTACTCTACACCCCTACGCGGTTAAACCATCATCCATACAGATGGCTCACAACAGCTTTCACAGTCCCTAGTTCGCTCGTAACGTATATTACTTAGTTTGGGAATATTAACCCAATCTCCATCGGTTACGCTCTATTCAGCCTCACCTTAGGTCTCGACTAACCCTGCCCGGACGAGCCGTGTGCAGGAACCCTTGGGCTTACGGCGAGGGGGATTCTCACCCCCTTTATCGCTACTCATGCCAGCAGCAGCTCTTGTCATACCTCCACTAGTGCTCTCGCTCTAGCTTCATCGGCTTAGACAATGTTCCTCTACCACGCCACACTAACTCGTAGTGTAGCATCCGCAGCTTCGGTTTTATACTTCAGCCCCGTTACGTTTTCGGCGCAATGTCCCTCGACCAGTGAGCTGTTACGCTTTCTTTAAAGGGTTGCTGCTTCTAAGCAAACCTCCTGGTTGTCTATGGGACATCACATCCTTTCCCACTCAGTATAAAATTTGGGACCTTAGCTAGCGGTCTGGGTTCTTTCCCTTTTGACGACGGAACTTATCTCCCGCCGTCTGCCTCCTTAAGGATTAAATTCATCGGCATTCGGAGTTTAATAGGGGTTGGTAACCCGGTAAGGCCCCTAGCCCATTTAGTGCTCTACCTCCGATGATTCTCTTAAAGACGCTACCTAAATAGCTTTCGAGGAAAACCAGCTATCACGTAATTTGATTGGCCTTTCACCCCTAAACACAACTCATCCGAGGACTTTTCAACGTACACCGGTTCGGTCCTCCACGCCCTGTTACGGGCGCTTCAACCTGGTCATGCTTAGCTCATCACGTTTCGGGTCTAGTGCAAGCAACTCATTCGCCCTATTCAGACTCGCTTTCGCTACGGCTCCCCCTGCAACGGGTTAACCTTGCTACCTACACTAACTCGCTGGCTCATTATGCAAAAGGTACGCTGTCAGGCATTACACATTCGTGTCATAGCCCTCCAACTGCTTGTAGGCACGGGATTTCAGAATCTGTTTCACTCCCCTTAACGGGGTTCTTTTCACCTTTCCCTTACGGTACTATGCGCTATCGGTGACATACGTGTATTTAGTCTTGGAGGATGGTGCCCCCGGATTCCCACAAGGCGTCTCCGACCCCGTGGTACTTGGGATACTACTAGCTACTGCGCAGATTTCACTTACAGGGCTTTCACCTTCTATGGCCTAGCTTCCCAGCTAGTTCTGTTATCTTGCAGCTCACATATTGTAGTCCCGCAACCCCTATAAAATTGCTTTTATAGGTTTAGACTTTACCCCGTTCGCTCGCCACTACTTGGGGTATCTCGTACTTGATTTATTTTCCTAAGGGTACTTAGATGTTTCAGTTCCCCTCGTTCGCTTCCTATTTCTACTTTACTCAAAATAGGATCATGAGCATCTCTACTCATGGGGTTGCCCCATTCGGATACGTGCGGGTCAAAGCTTGTTAGGCAGCTCTCCGCACTCTTTCGTGGCCTTCTCCGTCCTTCGTCGCCAGTATGTCCCTAGGCATCCGTCTCGTGCCTTATCTCGCTTATCTTTTTGCTAATAAGACGATGGTGTAAACACCATCGGTTTTACTAACTATTATTAAGAATGTATAAATACACTCTTATTTTTGCGTGAGTTTCTTCTCCTACTCTTCAATCCTATTCAGAGTTCTCCGAATAACATTAAAAAATATTCTACTTCATATACTATGAGTTTATTTCACCTCACAGTTGCTTAATTGGATGTCACAAGAACTTGTCATATTGCTACTTCAAGTCCTTGGCATATATCGCGTCCCTTTCAGTTAAACATTGCCCCAGTTTCGCTTTGATAGTTTTATTAAAAACAATCAAAGGTTCTTTGGGCGAGTCATTGAAAGACACACAAAAGTCGTTTTTAGTTTTATCCAAAAACAACAAAAACTAGCTGCGATTAACAGTCTAGAAAATGCTTTCGGCTTTCACCTACTTGCGTTCTTTTTATATGATTACTTATCCCTTCTAAACTGACCAGACTTATTTTCCCACCTTGCATCACTGCAGTAGTAGTAACTTCTATTTGCGTCTCTCGTGATAAATACTTCCATATTTCCTAGCAATCTCTAATTCTACCAATTCTTCTAAACCAATAAATTGATCTAAAATAAAACTGGCAAATTCTACCTTAATTTCACTGTTAAATTTCTGATCTTACGATCTTGATCTAACAGCTAATAAGTACTGTCGTAATTTATGCTCCGTATTTTATCTAGTTTTTGACCCTAAGATAAAAACAGTTTTGAGTTTTCGCACCCAGTGTTGGCCAGGCCTATTCTCAAAAACATAAACTACGTTTTGATGTTTTAAAAATCTGACTTTTTTTGCCTTGCGGCTAAAAAATCAAATCTTCCAAACACTCTATTCACTTGTCAAAGAACAACGATCACTCTCTTTTTTCAAAGATCGCAATCAGTTCAAACTTTAAGTTTAGATATCTGTGTTTTACATTCGGTGCTCACTCATTTTGAATGGTGGGCCTGGAAAGAGTTGAACTTTCGACCCCACGCTTATCAAGCGTGTGCTCTAACCACTGAGCTACAAGCCCCAAATGCTACAGACAATGTTACGAATTTTTTTGCATCATGATGGCTTTTATTATCTATAAAAACTGGCATTGATGACTTGAAAGAGAAAACGGACTAACCGTGTAAGCTTGATTTTATTTTAATTTTTTATATTTGTTAAAGAAAACTCACCATCGAACCCAAAAATAACCTCTGGCTTCATTTTCGAAGCCTGCTCGATACTCTCGTATCACTTGCTCATTAAGTGCTTTAAAATAAATTAATGTTTGCACCTAAATTGCTTTGATTAAATCCAGTACTGTGAATTTCTTGTGACCTTTTGTGTTCATTTCCATTCTAAAAACCAAAGTTCCTAAAATGTACTTGACTGAACACTCCTTAGAAAGGAGGTGATCCAGCCGCAGGTTCCCCTACGGCTACCTTGTTACGACTTCACCCCAGTCACCAACCCCACCTTCAACGATAGTCCCCTTGCGGTTAACTAGACCGTTTTCTGGTTGAGTCAGCTCCCATGGTGTGACGGGCGGTGTGTACAAAGCCCGGGAACGTATTCACCGCGGCGTGCTGATCCGCGATTACTAGCGATTCCACCTTCATAGAGTCGAGTTGCAGACTCTAATCCGAACTGAGATCGACTTTTTGAGATTTGCTCCATGTCACCATTTCGCATCCCTCTGTATCGACCATTGTATTACGTGTGTCGCCCTAGATGTAAGGGCCATGAGGACTTGACGTCATCCCCGCCTTCCTCCGTGTTAACCACGGCAGTCTCTCTAGAGTGCCCAACTTAATGCTGGCAACTAAAGATAGGGGTTGCGCTCGTTGAGGGACTTAACCCGACATGCCACCACACGAGCTGACGACAGCCATGCAGCACCTGTCTCTTTGTTGTATTGCTACAAAAGTTGCATCTCTGCAATTGTCAAAGGATGTCAAACCTAGGTAAGGTTCTGCGCGTTGCTTCGAATTAAACCACATAATCCACCGCTTGTGCGGGCTCCCGTCAATTCCTTTGAGTTTTAGTCTTGCGACCGTACTTCCCAGGCGGGGTACTTATTGCGTTAGCGCCGGCTCCGCAGGGGTCAACTCCCACGAAGCCTAGTACCCATCGTTTACAGCGTGGACTACCAGGGTATCTAATCCTGTTTGCTACCCACGCTTTCGTAGTTCAGTGTCAGTTGCTATCCAGTTCGCCGCCTTCGCCTCTGGTGTTCCTCCCAATCTCTACGCATTTCACCGCTACACTGGGAATTCCACGAACCTCTCTAGCACTCTAGTTACGCCGTTTCCAAGGCACTTCCTGAGTTAAGCTCAGGGATTTCACCTCAGACATACGTAACCACCTACCTACCCTTTACGCCCAATAATTCCGAGCAACGCTTGCACCCTTCGTATTACCGCGGCTGCTGGCACGAAGTTAGCCGGTGCTTCCTTTAAAGGTACCATCAAGATCTAGGGCTATTAACCCTAAACGTTTTTGTCCCTTCCGACAGAGCTTTACAACCCGAAGGCCTTCTTCACTCACGCGGCGTGGCTGCGTCAGACTTTCGTCCATTGCGCAAGATTCCCCACTGCTGCCTCCCGTAGGAGTCTGGACCGTGTTTCAGTTCCAGTGTGGCTGATCATCCTCTCAGACCAGCTACTGATCGTCGCCTTGGTGAGCCATTACCTCACCAACTAGCTAATCAGACGCGGGCTCATCTTAAAGCGAAGGCTCTTACGAGCTCCCTTTTCCAATCGCACCTTTATAATGCGCTTGATCTATCCAGTATTAGCCCGCCTTTCGGCAGGTTATTCCAGACTTTAAGGTAGATTACCCACGTGTTACTCACCCGTACGCCACTTTACTCATATTGCTACTTTCACGTTCGACTTGCATGTGTTAAGCACGCCGCCAGCGTTCGCTCTGAGCCAGGATCAAACTCTCATGTTTTTATACATGTGTTTAAGCTTAATCTCTGAATCTCAATACTCAAATTTTGGCATAATTACTTATGTTTTATTAAATTGACTGTTGAATTCAGGCACTGTTTGCTCGTTGCAAATGCTTTTTATAAACACTGCAAACAAACAGTCACAGATGCCCGTTTCCTCTTCCAAATTATCAACGATCCACTAAAACTACGCGAATCCTCGCGGTATCTTAATTCATCATCTTTTTTTGGTTACTAACTAAGAATAAATTCCTAATTAGTGCACAAACTCTCAAAACCATCTTTTTCTAAACCAACGTGTGAAGGCTGGCGTCTCGTAAAAACCTCGCGGCTGCTACTTCGAAAAATGAACCCTAAGAGTTAAAAATTCGTCACTTATTCTGTTTGGTAAACCGACTAAGGTTACCAAATCAGACTGTCTAAACTTAAATTTTCAAAGAACACCCAAACATAAAAAACTCTGCTCACAGTTACCCGGAGACAAAAAGCTATTTGATGAATTGGCAGAACACTATGGCTACTTCAGAATTTTAAATTTAGCAACCAAAAATGTAATTAATGTTCATAAAAAAAATTAACTCCTGTCAGTCATTAAAACCATTTCGGAAACCATTAAAGATTGACGCGCTGATTTTAGCTCTTTTTCGCACAACTCTTTACTTTTTGAATTTTTTACAGCCCTATAAACTAGACGCTTTAGTTTTTTCTCTCCTTGGCTGAGGTAAACTTTTTCTAGATATGTAGCGGCTTCAATTGTCAGACTCCAGATCATTTTATTGTATTTCAAGGCAGCAGCTTCTATTTGCTCATGAATTTTTTCATTAACTCCAATGGGATGGTCACCTTCAAACAATGGAAATAGTTGTGGTTTTAGCTCTTTCCCCCAACAATCCTGAGCTGCTGAAATCACAGGGGATACCAAAACTAAATTAACACCATAGCGATGTTTAAAGGTTTTATATCTTGATAAATGAACCAAGAACTCTTTCCTTGATTTAGCATCTAAACTCTCAAAATCACCAATCAAGAGCACTCTCTTACTGATTAAAAACTCTAGCGTAAAACCGTACCTAAAGTAGGCGATAAATTGACAGGCATGGAGATAAATCATTTCCTGGTCCTGGATACCCAAACTATTAAGCAATTTTTTGGTAAAAAAAACTGCTGATCCTATACTCGGCGGCTGTACCCATATCAGCCGTCCAATACAAATTTCTTTTCTTAATTTACTTAAATTCATAATTCCCTCTGTGTTTGTTGTAAAATAAGTGAAAGCAAGACTCGAACCAGACATCGCGAGGGTAAACGACAGAAAATTATCGTTTCATTTCAGGGGAATCTAAAAATACAATTATTCAGATGAGAAATACCTTTCAGAATATAAACGACAAAAAACAATAATCTGTGGAGAATAAACAACAATGATCGTTTCTAAAAGCAGACCAAAAATTCTAATTTGTGATGATAACCAAAACATACACTTAGCCATTAAATCCACCTTCAGTAGTGAATTCGACATCAAAAGCGCCTACACAAGTGAAGAAACACTCGTAATCCTGAAAAAAAATCGCATGGACCTAGTTTTGCTGGACATGGAAATTGAACATGCGCGCTCTGGTCTGGAGTTAATACCAAAAATTCTAGAGCTTCAAGACGACTCCAATATCATTATTTTCAGTGGTCAACAAAGTTTTGAAATTGTCAAAAAGGCACTTCAGTTGGGCGCTTCAGATTATATCTTAAAAGATGCGGATGTGGAGGAACTAAAACACGTATTACACAAAACAATCCAACACCAGCAAACTTCTCGACTCAATCAACAAAACCAATTCGAATTAAAAAAACAACACTACTCTACTTCATTAATCGGTGAGTCTGCACAAATTCAAAAAATAAAAAAACAAATTGAAAAAGCTAAAAACAGCCCAGCATCAATCATTATTTTTGGCGAGACCGGCACTGGTAAAGAAGTGATCGCCAGAGCTTTAAGACGAAATTTGCCAGATCAATCATTAGAGCCATTTATAGCAGTTGATTCGAGCACAATTCAAAGCTCGGTCGCAGAGAGTATGCTCTTTGGATACGAGAAGGGTGCTTTCACCGGCGCCGAAAAAACAACAAGAGGATTATTCGAAGAAGCAAATGGTGGGACATTGTATTTTGATGAACTGGCTAACATGCCGCTAGAAATTCAAAATAAACTACTGCGAGTGGTTCAGGAAAAGGAGGTCCTCAGGATTGGTTCTACCAAGCCTATCCCCCTTGATTTTAGAGTGATCTGCGCTACCAACCAAAATCTGGAAGAACTGATTCAACAAGGCAAATTCAAAGAAGATCTTTATCAGCGCCTTTGTGTTCTTCAAATCGACGCCTCTCCTTTGCGTGAACGTACGGAAGACATTCCCTTTTTACTGGATCATTTTGCTGAAATACATAGGGGCAATCAAACAAAAATTTCTTTCTTACCGGAGACAATTACCCAACTTAAAAACTACCCATGGCCTGGAAATGTAAGAGAAGTTTCAAATCTGGTCTTATATTTATATACGATGATGGAAGAGGAAGCAGTCTCACCATTGGACTTACCACCAAAAATTTTAAAAAATTCCACATCTAGAAAAGCATCTGAAAAGTTCACTTCTGAATCAGACTTAAAAAACTTTTACGAGGCAGTAGCTGAATTTGAGCAAAAGTTCCTACAAAAAAACTATTCACTCTTCGATGGAAGTGTTTCAAAAATGGCTGCAGCTTTAGAGATGGATCGCTCGTATTTACACGGAAAATTGAAAAATTTTGGTATTCATACGATACGAAAACCTAATTAATTGGGCGTCGCATCAAATACCTGTTCATTTCATTTGACTTTCGATCTTGCAAATCATTTTGAGTTTAGTTATACCCATTGAACGCAGAATTTTCGGGGGTGTAGCTCAGTTGGTAGAGCACCTGCTTTGCAAGCAGGGGGTCATCGGTTCGAATCCGTTCACCTCCACCAAAAAATCAAGGCTTGATACTTTTTGTATCAGGCCTTTTTTATTGGTGATTTCAACAGGTTGAAGGTTCATTAGGTTTTCATCTCCAGTTAATAAATTCATTTTATCACAATCGGTTAAACCAACACCAGAATCCTCGCGGAGCACCTGCGGAGCAGACTGGTTATTCTCATTCTTAAGTAGTGATTCACGCGTTAATTGCATTTCACACATCTTCGTTTGAACCAATTGATCTAAACTCTCTACCCCCATCTCTTTAAGCGACTTCAAAGCAGAAACTAGGGTCAAAAATGGGTCTTCTTTTAAACTATGGGTGTTTTTCTTTGCATTGTCAAAAACAAGCTCGTCTTGAACTTTCAAATCGCCATCTAGCAGATGCGAGTAAACATTTGCAGTCATCTGAA
>Ga0207960_1000328_pt1 | contig 10420 bp, 12 predicted proteins | sample CryBogCBH29May08_FD_184613 | JGI IMG/M metagenome (GOLD analysis project Ga0207960, IMG submission 184613) | Freshwater microbial communities from Crystal Bog, Wisconsin, USA - CBH29May08 (SPAdes) | ecosystem: Environmental > Aquatic > Freshwater > Lake | place: Crystal Bog, Wisconsin, USA... | reverse complement strand
AGACACAAATTTGAGCTTTTCATCCATCTTCGTACTTTCATTCCACGGCATAGAGTGGTCCCTCCTATGCCAAAAACTGTAAAGTATGTGTCCGGTATAAAGTGTTAACTATGTGTCGAGTCGTACAAATAATGCCCTGCTTCGTGCGGGGCATTTTCTTTTGGTCGGGCGGATGAGGTTCCGTTAGTTTTGGATACCACTATCTAGAACCGTCCTTTTAAAGGACATGTCAATTATTCATCCCTGTGTCGGCGATGTCGTTTAAAACGACATTACTAATTAAAGCTCAGTGAGGCTATGAGTTTAATTACCCAATTGTCACTATTAGCCGTGACACCTTTACCAACACCAAAGTTAAAAGATGATTTTCCATATTTGGCATCCATGACTAAGTAAGCAGTATGGGGTTGTTGGGTGATGTTATATAGACTTTTATTGGGTAGGTTATCGCCGTAATACTCCATACCAACATCAACGGCATGCGTTAGCTCATAAGCCACTTTAGCTGACGGCGAAAATGTAGCTGAGCTATTTTTATTCAATGTCACATCAACACTTGGGTTAATGGTAAATCGCCAGTCTTGAAGTTGAAGAGCAAGAATAGGAGTTAATTCATAAAAGGTAGTTTCTGTACCGCCTACATCTTTGATGTAATTAATCTCATTCTTCACTCCTTAGTGCCATAAGCCCTCCTCATCATGAGTTGGAACATACATATGACTTATCTTGCCGCCGTTTACATAGCTCACGCCGTTGTAGTTGCTCAAGTAGATGTTGGCACCAATCTCACTTTTTTCGGTAATGCCGTAGCCATATTCAAGTCTTGTTTGAAAGACGTTGGACTTCAGTCCCTGTGAGGCGGGAGCTTGAAATAAGTTTGTTTCTACTTCAAAAGCAGACTCTTGATATTCCGCAATGAGCTCGTCGTGAACCTTAATCTCAAAAGGTGCCGCAAATACTGTGCTACTCAAGCAAAGCAAATAAGGCGCTAACTTGAGGAGATTTAGTGAATATCGCAAAAGAGACATGTCGGCACTATAAATCATCAACGCGATTACATTTCAATGTGAGCTCTTAATCCATAGAAGTTGACTGGCCCACGATCTGCGTTATATCCAGGATTGGCGATACGCTGATAATCTGCTGAAAGCGAGAGACTTTTGTAAACATTCCAGCTATAAAAAGTCTCAAAGATTTGCTCTTTCTTGTAATTGAGTCTGCCATCTCCTATAAACATCGTCACACCACCTTTTTGTAGGTAGCTAATTTGTTGTGATGAGATTCCATTAAGTGCCGCACCAATTCCAATAGTATCTTGCGGTCTTCCCCAGCCTGCACCCTTAATGGATAGGCCGCCAGATAATGAATTGCTGATGTCCGTAAATGCTTGCGTTTCAGTTTGGCCGTTGTTCCAACTCCACCTTCCAAAGGCGCCAATATTTTCTGTAATCGCTTGCTCACCATTTAATGCGTAGCCCCATTTTGTTTGATACCCATATCGTGTACTTAAAATATCTGGAGTGGTATTGGTCTGTTGGCCAAAACTTATCGCATTGTTATAGGTAGACATGATTCCGCGATTTTGAAAGACTAGAACTCGTGCCTTACCAGCTTGTCCGTTAATTGTATGAAGATGAGTTATCTCGGCTGTATTGCCGTACTGCTGTGTCAGGTCATAGTCTAGTGCTAATGAATTTGGTGACTTGGGCATAGCCAATCGAGCCAGACGTATCACCCATTCTTCATCATGGTAATACTCGCCTACAAAGCCGTAGGTATAGCCACGAGAGTTGGCGGCATAGTCATAAGCGCCACTGGCCATGAGTGACCAGTTTAAAAACTGTGTGCGAGGATCATGGCTGTAGGTATTGGCGTCAAAGAAATCTAATGCTGAGAATGTTCCGTATGACACTACAAGGCGACGTTTATCTACATTACCTGCTAACTGATTAGCAACACCTTCGATATGCTCTTGCCCACCACCAAAGCCGAAGGTCTGGCGTAAAAACATTCTTGCCATGTAATAGATTGGTGGAATCGCCGTTCCCTTTTGTAGCTCACCATTGCTAAACCCACCTAAACCACTCAGACCAGAGAAGGGAATGCCTTCAAACATCTCGGGGTTGATATAGGCTTCAGCGCCCTCCCATAGTCTTGTTCCTAAAAACGCTGTGGCTGAGAAGGTATAGCTTTTAGAGATATCTCCATCAGATTTATTTAAAAGACTCTTTGATCCGTAATAGGGCGAATTAAAGTTATTTTTAAATTGATTGATGTAGGTTGCTTGCCCATGAATACTCCATTGCTCTGTAGCACCCTCGAGAGCAATTGGACTGTCGACGGTGGGAGCGCTACTGACGGGTGACTCAGCTAAAACGATAGGGGTATCGCTTACGGGAGACTCAGCATAGACAGGCAAAGATAGTCCAACCAAGCAAAGGGGGCCAATGAGGGCGCAGAAGGCCGTGCGGTTAGTAATAAATGAGAAAAACATCCTAAATGCCAAATATGCTTAATGAGAATTGTTCTCATCTTAGCATATAACTGAGAATGACTCTCAATTAGAGGTATTTTTCAAAAGATAGTCTAGAGCCAGAGTCAGACATCCTCGGCCCTGGTTCGATTCCGCCCCGGGCCACCAAGATTTAAATAATGCCCTGCTTCGTGCGGGGCATTTTCTTTTGGTCGGGCGGATGAGGTTCCGTTGTAATAAGGTCAAAAAAATGCCCGCATACCTCTGCGGGCAAAGATGTTTACTGCGAGAAAACTGTTCTTAATTTGAGCAAGCTTGATTTAGGTAGGTAATCATCCCATCTTTAGTAAAACCAATTTTGCCCACTTCCAATGTTGATGCGCTTACGACACCTACAAACAATCCAATAACAAACCCGACAACTAAATGTTTCATCCCCATTTTCTTCTCCCACAATTATGTTGTTAGCGGTGAGCCAATACTCTACTTGTGCGCATAAGAAAAACTTGTCCTAAGTCAATTTTCTTAGCGAGAGCGGGTAATACTTTAGTTCTAATGATGATTTTTAGTACTAAAAAACGCTATGAAAATTTTTATTATTGCGGTGCGTTAAAGAATTTTTAATATCGACTAAGGATTAAACATCCTCGGCCCTGGTCGATTCCGCCCCGGGCCACCAAGAAACACTAAAACCACCTTCGGGTGGTTTTTCATTTGGTCTGGCGGATGAAGATCCGTTGCCTAGGATTAGAATGAACCATAGCCAATAAGAGGGGGAGTTATGAGTTCTAAAAAATATGTAGTTGGACTGCTATTTGGCGTTTCAGTGTTTTCATTGGCCGGTGCGGCAATACCCGAACCACCAAATCCGTTGGCAAACATCAACCTGACATTTGATCAGCGCCTTGAACAAATGAAACAAACGGATGCCGCATTGCTGAAGGCAACTCCAGAAGAGCGTAAAGAATACTGGCATAAGATGCGGGATCAAATGAAGGCTTTAAGCCCCGAAGATCGCAAGTTAGTTCACGAAAAGATGAAGGTTCAATGGCAATCGATTACCCCTGAGCAAAAAGAAAGAATGAAAGCCGAGAGAAAGGCTTTCTTTGATGGGTTAACACCTCAAGAGCAGGCCGAAATGAAAGCTCGCAAAGCCAAATGGGAAAATATGAGTCCAGAAGAAAAACAGAAGTGGCATAAGCAGTCTAGCTAGGATTAGGCATCCTCAGCCCTGGTCGATTCCGCCCCGGGCCACCAAGAAACACCAAAACCACCTTCGGGTGGTTTTTTCATTTGTGGGGCTGGCAATGTCGTTTAAAACGACAAAATTTGCTTGTGTAAGCAATTTCATAAAGTAGGGCTGTATATTGTGCTTCAACCCATAATTGGATAAAAATCAAATGAAACTTTCTTCCTATATCGGAATCTTTATTTTTTTAATCTCCCCATTTGCCATGTCACAAAACTTACCAAATATAGAAGCTTCATATGGATCGGGAGCTAATGTGTATAAGTTGGCTACTGGTAGCCCAGGTGAGCTAGGTTTACTTCAGGCTTTAGGAGAAGCGTTTGGCAAAAAAGAAAATGCCAAGATGGAGTGGATTAAAGCGGGTAGCGGAGCATCATTAAATTTACTTAAGACTAAACAAGTAGACATGATCATGGTTCATGCGCCTGAGGCGGTTAATAAAGCCATAGCAGAGGGATGGGCAACCGATAGAACTCTTATTGGCTCAAATGAGTTTTATGTTGTTGGACCCAAGTCTGATCCTGCCAAGATAAAAACAGCCACCAGTGGTGCTGATGCCTATGCCAAGATTGCTGGGGCACAAGCAAACTTCATTTCTCGTGGAGATAAAAGCGGCACTCATGTGAAAGAAATGGATATCTGGAAAAAAGCTGGTATCACCCCATCAGGAAATTGGTACATCATTACTAATGACTTTATGACTGCTTCATTGAAAAGAGCTAACGAAGAGAATGCTTATTTCATGACGGATAGTAGTACTTGGGTGGCAGAAAAGAATGTTGCCCCTAAGTTAGAGATTTTGTATCGTGGAGATAAGTTTCTCGTCAATACCTATGACGCATTAGCCGCTCCAGCAAGAGCTACGCCAGGTAGAGAGACGGCAGTCAAATTTATTCAGTTTGTAGGTTCTGATGCTGGACAAAAGATCATTCGCGACTATGGCAAAAATAAGTATCCTGAGGCTCTCTATAATGATGCCGTGTATGCCAAGCAATATGTCTATTAAGGAAAACTATGAAACTCAATGTCAGCCTAAGTGCTCGTAATCAATTGCCCGGAACTCTTAAAGAAATCAAAATGGGTCAAACTACATCCCATCTAAAGATTGATATTGGGGGGCATCTCTTGACCGCTTCAATTACAAACGAAGCGGTTGATGAATTAGCCCTTAAAGTGGGCGATCAAGTTTGGGGAATTATTAAAGCCTCTGATGTGATGGTAGCCAAATAACTCTCCCTTGCTAATTATTGTCGTTTAAAACGACAGTCTAGAAGCAGAGTCAGGCATCCTCGGCCCTGGTTCGATTCCGCCCCGGGCCACCAAGAAATACCAAAACCACCTTCGGGTGGTTTTTTCATTTCGCCTCAGTTACATTGTTGGTATGAAAGCTCTCAAGAAAAGAATTCTTAGCGCCTGTTGTGGTGCTCATATTCTTCATGATGGATATACCGACCTGCTTTATGTCATGTTTCCGATTTGGCAAATGGCATTTGGTTTATCGCTTGCTGAAGTTGGCTCCTTAAAGACTTTGTATTCAGGAGCAATGGCCTCTCTACAAGTTCCATCAAGCATGTTGTCAGAAAGGGTGGGCGAAAAGCGACTTTTGCTATTGGGCACCTTGATTGCGGCGATTGGGTTTTTATTGTCTGGTTGGACTACCGGCTTTTTGGGTTTGGCGGCCTGTTTAGTTCTTAGTGGTATTGGCGCAAGTGTTCAGCATCCTCTTTCCTCCTCATTAACTTCCCATGCTTTTGAAGGCCCTGAATTAAGGGGTGCTTTAAGCACCTATAACTTTTCTGGGGATATCGGAAAAGTCTTATTGCCATCTCTATGTGCGGTTCTACTGGCAATTTGGGATTGGCATACCGTAACCAGTGTGATGGGCTTATTGGGATTGATTGCCGTGATCTTGTTATCGATTGTCTTGCCTAAAACAAAGGTTGCTAATAATCCTAAGGCCCAATCAGATAAACCCTCTGGTGATATAAGCGGAAAGTATGCGGGTAGCAACTTTCTTAATTTGGGCTTCGTTTCTTTGTCGTCAATTGCTGTGATAGATAGCGCTACTCGCATGGGCTTTCTAACGCTATTACCTTTTCTATTGATATCTAAAGGGGCAACGGTTACTCAGGTTGGCTTTGCGCTTGGTTTAACTTTCGCTGGCGGTGCCGCAGGCAAGTTTGTTTGTGGGTTTATCGCCGCTCGATTTGGTGTAATCAAAACTACCTTGATAACTGAAATCGCCACAACCATTTTGATGGGCTTAACTTTGCCACTCAGTCTAGATGTTGTGATGTTAATGTTGCCATTAGTTGGCATTGCTTTAAATGGAACGTCTTCTGGACTCTATGGAACAGTGCCTGAGTTGGTTCCGCAACATATGCGATCTAGAGCATTTGGCGTGTTCTATACATTAACTATTGGTGCTGGAGCTATTTCACCCCTTGTCTATGGCTTTGCTGGCGACAGGCTCGGAGTGCCTAATGCCATTGCTCTGATTGCCGTCTCAGTTCTATTGGTTCTCCCGCTGACGTTAGGCTTAAAAAAGGCTTTTAGAAGATTAGAGATTTAGAGATTGGATTAGACATCCTCGGCCCTGGTCGATTCCGCCCCGGGCCACCAAGAATCTCAATAGCCCACTTGTTGGGCTATTTTCTTTTGGGGCTTGGCTGGGTTGGGCGCCATTGGTTTCGGATATCCCCATCTAGAACCGTCCTTTAAAAGGACGTGTCAATTATTCATCCCTGCGTCAGTCGATGTCGTTTTAAACGACATTCTTAATGATCTTTAGTACTATCTAGATCATGGAAGTGGCCAACCAAATCTTTTTTATTGTTTTTGCCCTCATTACCTTTGCTATTTTGCTGAGCGTAATTCCACAATTTCAGGCTCCAAGGTCGGACTGGCCAAGTATCTATTGGCCATTAAGTATCAGTTTTTACACCCTTAGTGCCCTTAGCTTTGGTCTTGCCTTATGGGTTAATAAGTTTCTTTTAACGATAGCCAATACTTCATTATTGATGTCGTCCTTAGCCCTGGTGTTTTTATACCGCTCTTGGGGCGAAAAGCCGTTTAATAAAATACAAACCCTACTGATTTGGTTAATCCCTCTAGGCGTTGCTATTCTGTATGAGCCATTAAGAGTGACCCCAGACACATTTCTTCAGCGAGTCGCCTTAATAACAATTACTCAGGAAGTATTGGTGGCGTGGCAATTATGGGAATTAATAAAATTTTATAAAAAAGATCACCCAAGGATTGTGAGCTGGATTTTCTTTTTAACCTTATTCACGCTGATGGGTAATATCTTTAGGACTTATCGGATTTTGACAGGTGATGGCTCAACCAATATCTTCATCTATACCGAAGATGCCTTTGCCTTAGGGCTCAGATGGATTACCTACGCATCCAACATCATGACTTTTGTCGCGCTGGGAATGTTTTATTTTCAAAAACAGCTCGCTAAAGAAAATGAAATTGCCAGCTCTTTAATTATCACGAAAATAGAAAATGAAAAAATTACCGAGCTCTTAAAAGAAAAAGAGCGACTCATCTATGGCCTGATGAAAGCCAATAAGACTGCGGCCACTGGCGCATTATCAGCATCGATTGCTCATGAACTTAATCAACCGCTTGGGGCATCTAACCTCAATATCCAGTTTCTTAAAATGAAATTAGAAAAGGGAGTTCTCAATCCTGAGTTAGGTAAAGAAATCCTGGATTCCCTAGAGGCCGACAACCGGCGTGCGGCTACGATTGTTAAATCACTCAGGTCAATCTTTACTGAGGGCGAATCGAATGCTCAGGAGGTTCAATTGAGCGATTTGATTGCTAAGGTATTAGAGATTGTTGGACCAGAGCTTAAGTCAAAGAATATTCAAATACAACTTCGAGTTGATGATGATTTGCTGATTCGAGTAAATTCTTCTGAAATCGAGCAAGTGATATTGAATTTGCTTAACAATGCCGTCCAGGCCCTGGCTAACTCAGGAACACTCCAACGACGTATTGCTATAGAAGCAATTAAAACTGGCAATTCAGTTCAATTAAGTATTTCTGATAATGGGGTGGGCGTTCCAGAAGACTTTAAATCTCAATTATTTGAGTTGCTAAGTACAACTAAGCAGACCGGTATGGGCCTAGGGCTATGGCTCTGTAAGCATATTGTTACCAGATATAGTGGCTCGATCCATTATGAGGACGCAGTTGGAGGCGGAGCTAAGTTTGTTATTGAATTGCCTCTTAATTAGCCGATGAGCTAATTGACCCCAGTCTTCATGAGGAAGACTATAGAGACCTATTCGCTCGGGGTCTTATGAACTTAGCAGAAATACAATCCTTTAAGCAAATTGGCAGACGCCTTCGCACTGAGCGTGAAGGGCGAGGCCTAACTTTGCCTGCGGTTGCTGGACTGTGTGGAATGAGTATTTCTGAATTAGTGCGCATTGAAAACGGCGAATTATTGGGGTTCAGGCAGGTACTTGAAGATGCCTTAACTAATGCCGAGGTATATGCCAAGGCATTAGATGTTGAGTTAGCTAGTGGGGGGAGACAGCATTCTGGAATGGCATCAATAAATGCTAAAAATGATGATGTTTTTATTCCAGTCTTTTTAAGAAAAAAATAACTATTTCGGTTAGTCCGTAAAGACTATTTAAAACAGAGTCAGGCATCCTCGGCCCTGGTCGATTCCGCCCCGGGCCACCAAGAAACACTAAAACCACCTTCGGGTGGTTTTTTCATTTTGATTAATTAAGTTAAGGCGGCGTCATACTGACGACGGCATTTATAAATTTCCGTCAGATTTTCTTGTTCCCAGTTATGAACCGCTTGGTAGATTGGACCCAAACTTAATCCAAGCTCAGTCATGGAATATTCAACATGTGGCGGTACTTCAGGAAATACCTGTCTCTTGATAAGTCCGTCTCGTTCTAGTTCTCGCAATTGTTGTGTCAACATTTTTTGAGAAATTCCAGCAACTGTCTTCTTAAGTTGATTAAAGCGAACAACGCCTTGTGATGAAAGAACATACAAGATCATGCTCTTCCACTTACCTCCAATCATCATAAAAGCATCCCTAATTTCACAACTATTCGCAGTACAGGGGCTATCAACGGAAATTTTTAATGTTTTTTCATTGGTTACCATTTGGTGCCTACTTATATATTTTTTATAGGTATCTAAAATATACCAACAGCTAATTAAAAGCTATTTTAAAAAATAGAAGAGGAAAAATGATGAAATCAACTGACATAAGAATGAGTGCCAAGATTGGTGCGATGCTTCTATTACTTTGGGGAGTTCTTCACATTTGGGTTGGTGCTGAAGGCATTCATCAGTATCTTGGTGGAGATGTTCAGTCACAATGGAAAATGTTATTGGGCGGGGTCAATGGTTCTAAAGAGATTTTTCAATTTGCTAGCGATCCGATGACATCAACTATTCATTCAAGATTGCTCATCAACTTTTGTTTAGATGTAGGTGGTTATGGCGTATTAGCAATCTTTTTATCTTGGATGCTTTGGAAACAAGGGTCTTGGCTGGCTTATTGGATAACATTATTGGTTATTGGAATTGGTGATTTAGCATTCTTATTCAATATGTTGCTATCGGGAATAATTGAATTGAATGTTGGAACAATTGGAGGACCAGTGCTTTGGTTTATTGTAATTTCAATCACACCATTTGGTTTAATTAAAGTAAAGAGGTGATTCTTGCGACAGAGTTACTTATCTTAGCCCTGGTCGATTCCGCCCCGGGCCACCATAGATAACACTGATACACCCTAATCGAATGGTTAGGGTGTTTTAGTTTGTACGCTACCCCCACTGTTTTAACGCTACCCCCACGCTTTTCTAACCCACCCCCATCCAAAGATGTTGTTTAAAACAACATTAAGGGGGTTAGGGGTTGTCGATATGCTTCCACATATACCAACACCCTACAGTTCTGTAAGGTTTCCATTTCTCTGCTGTGTCTGAAAACGACTCTGCGTTGGGATAAAGAATACCGTGCGCACGATTGAGCCCCGCATCATTAAGTGGAAGCACATCTAACCTGTTAAGCGTAAACATTAAGAACATCTCCGCCGTCCACTTTCCAACACCCCAAAATGATGAGAGGTACCCAATAACCTCCTCATCTGTTAAATCTTTGAAGTGCTTTAAATCAAGTCTTCCCATAACCGCTTCTTTAGCAATACCTTTTATTGTTTTTATTTTTGCTGAAGATATCCCGCAACCCCTTAATAACTCATCTTTAGCGTTCAAAATATTTTCAGGTTTGAAGGGGCGTCTTCCGACAACCTTCACAAGTCTTTTTTTAATAACACTGCTTACAGTTGAAGAGAGTTGCTGACTAATAACCGAACTAACTAAAGAGTCAAAAGGATTTCTTTTCTTTGCTGTTGCTATTGGAGAAGAACCAAACTGTTTGATTAAACGAGAAAGAACCTTATCTTTTTTTGATAAATGTTTTTCAATAGTTAGCGCATCAGTCATAGGTTGTCCTCGTTATTTTCCGAAAGTAAAATACATACACAATGATTACTTTAAGCGAGGATAGGTGTTAAGGGTAAAAGAAACTCAAATCTCTTATTTCACCCAACCCTTACGAAAAAATAATCATCATTCACCACTTAGTAATCTTAACTACTCAACACCTAATACGCTTTTATTAAGAGACGGTGAAGTTTTGCT
>Ga0207960_1000325_pt1 | contig 10498 bp, 10 predicted proteins | sample CryBogCBH29May08_FD_184613 | JGI IMG/M metagenome (GOLD analysis project Ga0207960, IMG submission 184613) | Freshwater microbial communities from Crystal Bog, Wisconsin, USA - CBH29May08 (SPAdes) | ecosystem: Environmental > Aquatic > Freshwater > Lake | place: Crystal Bog, Wisconsin, USA... | reverse complement strand
CTTCTTAAATGTACGAATCTAAGGGGATACTACAATGGCATTGGGCGGCATCACCCCGAAACAGCGACTGGCCATGGTTGCTTAATTAATCCTACTTCTGAGAGCGGTGGTTAATGGGGGGATTACCCTCTGTCATCGCTAAAGCTATTGAAACAATCAACAAGCGCGATGTTTTAGAAACTGCCACGAGGATTTTGCAACACCTTAATGGCGTGTTTCGTTATGCACAGGCAAAAGGTTTGTGTGAAATTAATTCTGCCGCGCCCGTAAAAGAAATTCTTCCCAGGAAGAAAACAAACGGACGAATGCCCGCATTGCTGGATTGGAATTCTTTAGGCGCCCTCTTACGTGCTGCTGACGCTGCGCGCCTTTCACCATCAGTCAGAGCAGCTCATCGCCTTCTTGCATTTAGTGCAACGCGTATTAGTAACGTTGTGCAAGCAGAGTGGAAAGAATTTGATCTTGACGCGGATATTCCGATCTGGGTTATACCTCGTGCCAAGATGAAAGATCACACACGTGTTGGCGATCATCGAATTCCTTTAGGTCCGCAAATTACTGCAGAGTTAAAGCAATGGGGAAAATTATTTGGAAGAAAAGGTTATGTATTTCCATCTCCAACGGGCAATCAATTCATTAGTCGTGAGAGTCTAGAGAAAGCTTATCGAGTAACGCTCAATATGTCAGGCAAGCATGCGCCACACGGCTGGCGTAGCGCCTTCTCTACCCTAGCCAGAGACAATGGGTTTGAGCAAGATGTTGTTGAATTGGCACTAGACCATGCACATGGAAATGAAGTTGTGCGCGCTTACGATCGTGGTGAGCGATTTACACAGCGTATTGAGCTATTCAAATGGTGGGGAGACAAACTCAATCATGCGCAGAATGGGGCTGAGGTTATTGAGTTAGCTAAGAAAGCGGCTTAGATTAAGTCTATAGATGTGCTTAATCAATGAAATCCTTAAGGTCAAGCTTATATCCAGACTTAGGATTCCACGTATCAATTAACCCATCCACCTTAATCCCGGGCTTTGCATAAATAAATTGAAACTCCCACTCCCCTATCACCAAAAACCAAACAGCAGCCACTACCAAACCGTCAATATTCTTTTTGACACAAAGATCAGAGGGTCCAGAAAATTCGATATCAGAGCACCACTTTCTTCGACCAACTCCGATATAAACATTTTGGTTTAACTTATTTTTCAAAATTGAATTGGAAAGATCGGCCAAATCAAAATTTAAATCTAACTCAGATGCAATACATCCGAACAACTTAACCGCATAAAGATGAAAGCTTAAAGCTCGCTTTCTTGAGTCGTACTTATACACCCTATTAAAAGATATCTTGGATAACAAACCATGATATCTAGCATTAGTATTCAAATAACGATTGAATTCATCCCAGGCTAGATCTGATTTTTGGGTTTTTGAGTTATTGCAACTTGCGCAAATTACCCTCATCTTTAATAGGCGACTATTAATGCTCTGTAAAAGTTTATTTTTATGGCTGGCACTATTGAAATACAAGGGATCCTGCTGATTAACATCACCAAATAAGTCTCTTAAATTTGACGCTTTTGGAATATGTTCTCCGGAATCAGCAATCGATCCACATATCCAACATCTATTATTCAATTTAGCCATCGCCAAGAAGGCTCCGAAATTCAACTTCTAAATCAGATAGAGTCTCTTTGATATCGCCGTTAATGACATCAATTACCTTCATCCAATTTTCAGCTGAGTTTCCACCAATAGCTGGAGCCATTTCGACGCCAAAAGTAAATTGATTAAATACTCTTATAAGATCAAAGTTAATTTTTTCTAATTTCTCCGCAGTATCTTTAGGGAAAAAAATTAATTTTGTGTGAAAGTACTTACTAAATATTTCATGAGAATGAGCGGCTAGCTCTCTCCTTTCTTTTTTTGGAAGATCGCCAGAGGACTCAAATATTTTTACATATTCACTTAGCTTTATATAAAGATCCTTTAGTCTTTCATAAGTACCAGCAACAATCTCCGCACGCAACTCATGAAGCTTGGTATAACGTATCTGCTGCTCTGCTCCCGCTAGCGCTAATTGAGCTCTAAGTTTCTCTAATTCAACATCCGCCTGAGACTTGAGAATGACTTTATGAGTTTCTAATTTTTGATCATATTCACTTTTAATTGAGTTTTTAATTTTCTCTGAAATCCATGTCCTGAAAATTAAATTGAAAATACCGGTACCAATAAATGAAACAAGAAGCGCAGTCGTAATCTGATCCATATAAGTTCCTCACCTAAATTCCCATCTACTTAATCCTACCTTACATTAGCCCCTTCTCTCAAAATGAGGCACATCCACAAATCCTTTGAAATTTCCACCCCACCTATTCTTGGGGCTCAGGCTTTCCCAATATTCACCAACCGTACGGATAAGCTCTTTATCCCAAACCAGCTTACCTTTCCAGAAGAAGTTGAGATCAATAGCGCAACGTCTTAAATGATTACTATTCATGGTCTTAGATCTGCCGCTTTTGAAGTAGATCTCCTGTTGTTCTGGAGATCGCCAAAGCTCCCCTCCTGTAACTACCCACCCTTCTACTGTTGCAAATTGAATAAGTCGGCTAACATCAATCAAGAATGCAGCTTGCTCTGCTACTAGGCCACTCATGTCTGCCCTTCTTTTTTATTTAGGCCATGCATACGCATCTCAAAGATCTTTTCTACTGATCTACCTCCAAAGTAAGCGAGCATCACTAGCTGACCCCATTCGCCTAGGAGCTTTACATAAGCTTCGTTGATATTAATTCCCATTGCTGAAAGTAACGCGAATAAGAGATAGGCCGTTAGGATGTAAACCAATGTTCCAGGGCGGATATTCTTTGATAACTTGGAATCACTACCCATATCGGATTGCCAACGCTGTGTGGCATTTTCTTGAGAAGCTCGATGCATCTCTGCAAGAAGCTTAGATTCTTCTATCTCAAGTTCTTTTTGCTTAAGGGTGTATTGCAGTAGTAACTGCTCTTGCTCTACTTCTAGCTGTTTGAGCTTGATTAGATCCTCATGACTGGGGTTCTCCGGAATGCGTGCCCCAATCTTGCTCTCAATGAACTCCTTTCCTTTAGCCTGGACTGCGCCCGCAAGTAAACCAAGGCCATTGACGGCCAAGGTTTGCACTAGAGAGGTAATAATTGGAAGCATTCTTGTATCTATTCTTTAAATCACCGCCCCACAGCCTCCTGGGATATGTTGGCAGTGGGGCGCAATTAAGCGCGCCCACACGCCATCGTTACTTCTACATCCACAGCCGCACCCAAACACTGGCCGCTAGCGGTGATCTTCCCTACTGCTAGCGTTTCTTGGCTCCTTTGCTTTCTGGTGTGGCCTCTGGCTCGTGAGCCTTTTCTAATGTTTGCTCGTGAGTTGGGAGCCTTCCTTCAGCCATTAGTCCCTCTACTATTTCCATTAGGCGATCACCGTCATCCTCACCAAAGACTTTGGCCACTACTTCATGTCCATACTTGGCGCAGAGTCTGTCGTACTCCTGTTCTGGAGTAATAGTGGTCTTTGATGGGCGCTCGAACACCGTGACGTTCTCGCGCCCAAATAGATTTCGAAGGATGTTGGTCTCATACGGAGGTACGTGCACATGAATAGTCGTGAATGCATCCCTGCGCACTACTGCTTCCACCTCCTTAATTTGGAAATCGCTATGAATAAGTTCTCTATGGTTCATATTGTTCTTCCTTATTGAATTGCTAATACCGCATGGGCATTAGCTCTTGAGATTGATAAAGCACAACGTAGGTTCACCATGGCGTACATAGCTAAGGTATCGTGCGGACGAATCGGGGCAACGATGTCTAGATCATCATCGCGCAACTTCATAAAGCGAGTATTAAGGAAATAACAACGCTTACTCCACTCCACTGTGCGATTGGCCATGGCATCGAGTTCATCAAACTGGGGATCCCAAATGATCTCCACGCCCTTGAAGGCTAAGCCTGTGTTTACGCCTGCACCCACACCAGCATCGATGTACTTGGTCTCACCTGATCCAGCGATATGGGTGACCGTCACCTGTTTGCGATAGGTATCAATAAACTTGCCACCTGCGATGATGAAATCAGGGCTACCGCCATGCTTAATACATTGGCGCCAAGCAGTCTCCATCTCGCCCACTAAGTTACCTGGCGATGTTGAGGCAATGTCTTTAACAGCGTAGTTACGCCAATAGCTTGCTTTGGCTCGATCAATACCGCCCACCGTACCGGCATCTGGGGTAAGGCTTACTAAGCTATCTAAGCCTACTACCGCATCGGCGCCGTGCGAGCCGTCGCGGTGTAACTCTAGGTCCAGCTTATTGAGAAAGCCCTCCCTCAAGACTTCTAACTGCTCATCCAAGAGATTGATCAGCTGTACGCGCTCGTTGTATTCCAGTTGGAATCCGCGTGCGCCACCCTCACGTACTTTGATGCCATTGCTGAAGAGTCGGTCATAGTCGATGTACAAGCCATCTACCGCTCTACGCCACGGGAATGAGGCCTGCTCAGTAGTATTGCGTTTATTGAATTTGACTGTCTCCTCACCAAAGGCCCAGCTAAAGTTGCTGCCGTGTTCTTTACGAATGTTCTCGACTACGTTTTGCTTTGCGCCCAATAGGCTCTTACGACCTTCCATCAGTTTTTTAAGGAAAGGCCTCTCTACGGCGATTTGATCAACCGGTAGATTGCGTAAGTACTCGTCTAAGGAGACCTTAGCTAACTCTTGCAAGTCTGTATTTGAAATTGGCATATGCCACCCCTATCAATATGTTTTGAAATTAGTTGGCTTCAATACCTTGTGATGGAGCGTGAACCCATCCATTGCTACGTTACTAGGCGCGACTCTAGCTTTTACGCGGTGGCGTGAAGCACTAAGATCAATTATTGGGGCGGTAGATGTGGGCTTGGGATATTTGTGGGTTTTATGTTGAGCGGCCTAATGAACTCGCCATGGGTCTTTATGCCCAATGTGTCATTGCGCCACCTTGGGCATAAAAGAGCGTTTCTTTGGTGGTGGCCGTCAAGGGTGCGCAAGCCACCCCTTTGGGGTGCCCTTGACGGAATGAATGCATCGGTTCTTTTAAGCTGCCACTTTCAAATACTCTGATTCAATTGCATCGAATATTTCCTCTGGTACGGTAGCGGCGAATTTCTTACGGCGATTAACCGATATCTTCCCGTTCTGTTCCATACAAGTAAGAACTAATGTATTGAGGTCCTTGCCCCGTATATCGTACTGACCATCAATCGCGCGGTAAATGAGGTCGTACTTGGTCAAGAACTCAGTCTCTTCTCTTAAGTCCTTTTCTAATGCTTGCTTGGCCATCTCCAATCCAAACTCAACACAGGCAGTAGCATTCCAATAGCGATATAAGGAATCATCCGATTTGAATGTCATTTGATATTCATCACCATCAATCCAAATAACTTCCCAGCGCTTGCGAGCAGGCTCAGAAAAGCTCTTTAGAGCAGCCAGATATAAATCTTCATTACGCTTCATCGCAATGGATACTGGCAATAGCAAGCCATTATTTAAAGCGCCGGACTGACATAAAGCATGATGAAATAAGAATCTGGACAAGCGTCCATTGCCATCCATAAATGGGTGAATGAAAACAAACCCAAAGGAAACAATCGCAGCAGCAATTAAAGGATCGATCTGCTTTGGCGCGGCATTGGCAAAATCTACCAACCCCTTCATTAAGTCGTCAACAATCTCGGGTGGCGGTGGAATATACGTTACGCCAGCAGCGCCACGTAATGGACTACTCAACCAGTTTTGTTGATGGCGATAGTTAATCGCCCTATCCAATGGATTAGTAATGGCGGTATTTTGCAAGCCAACCAAGTACTCTTCATCTAACTGAGTAGTCAGGTGGGCTTTTTTAAGTAGCTCTACAAATGCCTCTGCTTTGGTGGCACTCGGTGTCTCATGCTCGATCTCAAAAGAGCTTTTTGTCTCACTTAAATACGCCCAAGACATTGCTCTATCGGATGCGGTTGCACCTAGCTCGGATAAGAATTCATTTGCTCTTTGTAAAATATTAGATTCAAGCAAGCTATTAATACGCTCCGTTCTTTCAACGGTTACGCAATAATCCAAAGAGCCTAAGCCATTGAAATCAACCCGCCACTTAGCATTACGTATGCTGGGTCCCGTAATATATTTTTTGGGGTCGAATAAATTAGCAGCTACCCCAGTTACCGTAGGCGCACCCTTTAACTCTTGCTTATTAAAAGCCTCCCATAAGAAGCAGGAAATACGAATGTAAGCACCGGTCGGTGACTCTGTAATAGCCGCTAACATATCTTTAGCGGGAATTTTTCTTAAAGCCTGAGATAGCAATTGCAAGTTAATCCCCTCGTGCTTTAGAGCAAACAGGAGGTGACTTAGGGGGAATTCATCCTTGGGAGCTACTTTTGCCGGTATCAACAACGCGTCTGGAGTGGCCGTTATGCTAGTTACTGGCGCAAGGCGTGCAGGCATTAGCGGGTCAAAAGCGCTTAAGTTCAGCTGAGTTTTTAGTTTTGAATAGCCGATTTCACTCATTTCCACCCCTTAGGCCTACTTTTTTATCTGAATAGCTATTTTCTCATACTTTTTTATACATATTCACACTTTTCCATACATAACCCCACTTTATGAAACTTTTTTATACATATTCACACTTTTCCATACATAAACCCACTTAATTAAACCTTTTTATATGTATTGATACTTTTTTATAGGAATTGAAGGTTTGCCTAATTTTTCACTAACCGGCGGCAAAATATTGAATCCACTAGGAATATGCAGATTTATTGACAATAACCGCAATAATTAGCAGTTTTATTGACATTCCAGACTCATTCAGCCAGAAATATGCAGTTTTATTGACATGGCACCTCTAGCTGGTGACATGTCAAAAACACCTCAGATCCCCATATTGCCTAAGTGTTGCGCAATCCGATCCATGGGATTGCCTGCACTAGCCAACGGTGCTCCTAAAGCTGAAGTTCGCGCCCGAATGGGCTGAGGGCTATGAGTTGCCATAGGTTTGACGTTTGCAAAGCTTGGCTCCGGCCTTCCAATTGCCTCATAGATGGACTCAATCATGGTTTGCCACTGCTCTGGTTGATTATTTTGTACGAAGACCTGCATGTAAAACGGATCTGACATGTATTTGTTAAAACAGATTGCCTTATCAGTGTGATCGATTTCATCTGAACGGGTATTTAAGAACTTGAGCATTTGGAGCTTTGCTTCTGAGACCAATTCGGAAGGCTTTTTCTGAGTATTGGCGAGGCTCATCACATTGCCCACAAGCTTGCCCTCTATTTCATATTTGTGGATTACATCTTGCAAGCTTGTAACCGTGCACTGCAGATCTTCAACCTGTTTTTCTAGATCATGTTTTTCGTTAATCATTTTCTGAATACGTTCACACCCTCGCTTTGATTTGATGCTACTGGGGGGCTCTGCATTAACGCCAGGATCGACATCGGGACTCGAACCCGTAGGTTGGGGGTTCAAAGCCCGCTCAACCAACACTTTGGCTGATTCAGTTTGGATCTCAACTTTTGGAAGGGCATCAACAGTAATAGCGACTGGTGCAGGTAATATTTCAGCCAGGTCATGAGCTTGTGGTGTTACTTTAGTTTCTAAAGCAGGCATAAAGGCTGGCACAAGAACTTCGCCTTTTACTGGTGTAAATATAGGCTCGGGCTCATGCTCTTCCAATTCATCTAAGACTTCGCCCTCATCAAGATCCTCAGATAACTTGGTAAGAGATGCATTAGGGGTCTTACTTAAATCATCCAGTAAGTTGGTGGCTTGACTCTTGCGCTCGGCTTTTTGTGACCTTGCCTTTTCAACTTCATGCTCTTTAGCCAATTTGGCAGCTGATTGCTCTTCGGCTTTTCTTGCCTTCTCTTCATCGGAAATCTTCTGAGCTACTGCTCTTTCCGCCAACTTCAGATCACGCTCTTCTCTTGCCTTAATTCGCTTAGCATGTACTTCAGCCGCATGTTTCTCATAAGCCTCTTTTTCAAGACGTTCACGCTCCTTCTTGGCCTCTCTGTCCTGCACCCTTTGAATTGAGCCACCCTTGGTTAGAACCTCCGACTTAAAACCCTCGATCTCATTTGCTACTTTCGTCATTACCTGTCTCCTCTTTTAATAAGTTGTTGCCGTAATTCATTTCAGCGCTTGTTCTTTGTTTTCGCTCAGAAAACCAATTCATTCCTAGGTTTGGATCGTCATCGCGTGACCATCCCTCCGGCTGTTTTTCTACATTCGGTATAAATAGATTGGAATCGATGCGATCGTCATACCGCAAGAGAGTCTCGTGTAGGAGATTACGGATATGCTCGTAATCCATTCCTCTTGCTTGTAGGTTTTGCATCTGAATTGATAGATTCGTAATCATGGGTAGAACCTTGAGCCAGCTCTCTTTATCTTCTATGCCGTCTGGCGCCCCAGTAGTACCTGCTCTTATGCGTAGATCGACCATGTCAAAGATTCGGTCTTTAGTAAGCTCTGGCCAGTCATAGGTTTTCTCGATTGTCGTGACTATTTCACCGTTGACCATAGTGGTCTTGGTACTTGGTGGCCCCATATAGCGCTCTACTTGCTCTTTAGTGAGTTCCTGTAAAAGTACTTGGGCGCTATATTGGGCGATCTCTTGTAGCCAATCTTCTATCTGGTCTTTGAATTCAAATACGCGCCCTGATAAGGCTCTTTGTAAGATGTTGGCTTCGGTTGCTGTCTTGGGTCTGACTACTGTGGAGCGCGCAGCATCTTGAAGACCTGTGACTTGCTCCCAGTCATAGCGTACTGCGCTGGTGTCATAGACGATGGGATCGATCTTAGGGTGGCCTCTAGGAATAATCACTTGGTTAAGAGGTTTGCCTTCGGTATCAACAATGGTGATCTCTCCAAAGCATGAGTCTGAGTGTTTCTTAATAGTCTTCTCGTTGATATCGGCTGAGGCTACCCACCCAGGAATACATAGGTCTCTGTGTTGATTGAAGCGATCCCTGGCTTCGTTGTGCTCGTCTTGCAAGCGCTCGGTCAAGTCAACCAGGCTTGGGCCAACGAATTGACTATCCACTACTTGGTAAGGCAACAAGAAGAATGGATACCAGCGCTCCCCTGCTCTTGGTGGGGAGTAAGGTTCTCGTAGCCATTCGGTCGCGCCCTCCACCATTGTGTAGACGCGCTGAGTGGTCCTATCCCAGATCTCTAGAACTGCAATCTGCTGATCATCACTAACAGGTCCAGCATCTAACTGCATTGAAGCCAGACGCCTGGCCTTCTTATGCGATGACTCGCCCTGGCCCGGCTGATAGATCTTTGCGTTGGAAAGATTCTTTTTATACAGAGCCTCAGCCTGCGATCTTTTCATGGGAATGACCTGGCACATCCAGTCAGCGTCGGTGTAATCCCAGAACTCACAAATGGAGGGGTCGATGAGAAGGTTTTCTGTAAGGATCCTGTCGATTACTAAGCCTTCGGCAGATTGCACTTCTGATTGCTCTTGTAGTGACTCAATGAGTTCCTCTAGCTCTACCCTCTTGGCATCATGATGATGAGCTTGATCATTGTCATGAAGGTCCTTCTCTAGTTCAAGAATAGCCAAGAGATTCTCTTGTGCATCGTTGATGCGACCTTGGATATACGAATCCTTGCTTGGGTCTCGCTGATACATCACTTTGAGAATTCCGAAGCTACAGGTTAGCGCCGCCCTTACTGTGGATTTGGCTCGATTCTTAAGCTGCGCATGCTCCAAGGCTCTATTAGTAATTTTTTCTAATGTTTTACAGAAGAGCTTGATGTCCGCGCCCGAGTGGGTTGGTGTTGTTGAGATTTCCGGATTGCGAGCGTAGACATTGGGAAGGACTGCTGAGATAGTGCCGTGTATGAGGTTAGCTCTTAAGCTATAGAAGTCTTTGCCGGTAGGATCAGCATTCCAATTAAAGCCAGCTACAGTGTTGCGATTGTGCCTTACGCGCTTATGAAATGTTGCCCAATGAGCGCGCGCATGTTTAATGCGGGCGGTCCATTTTTGTTGGAGGGCTTTAGAGTCTTGGGGCACATCTTATTTATAACGTCCCTACTTTATTCCCTTGAATTTATTTGGAATATTTCCAATGCAATTTAATTACCACTCGACCGAGGCTGCAATCGATATGGTCATGAGTTCTATAATGAGTACATGAAAAAATCTCTTTTTTGCATACTTTCGGCAACACTTTTGGTAAACCCCCTTGGTGTTATTGCCGCCCCAGAAGCTAGTAGCTCCAGCACCTCAAATATCAATTTCTTCGCTACCGTGAATAATACGATGCTCACAAAAGGCCTGCTTGATCTCAATATCAAAGCAGCTGTAGCCCAGGGCCAGAAAAATACTCCTGAACTGCAAAAAGCCTTAAAAGATGAGCTCATTAATCGTGAGCTCTTGGCCCAGCAGGCTGAGCGTATGGAC
>Ga0207960_1000324_pt1 | contig 10549 bp, 1 predicted proteins | sample CryBogCBH29May08_FD_184613 | JGI IMG/M metagenome (GOLD analysis project Ga0207960, IMG submission 184613) | Freshwater microbial communities from Crystal Bog, Wisconsin, USA - CBH29May08 (SPAdes) | ecosystem: Environmental > Aquatic > Freshwater > Lake | place: Crystal Bog, Wisconsin, USA... | reverse complement strand
GGTTGGGATTTGACGCAAGTCAAGATTTATGGTTACCATGGTCTGCGTTACACAATAACGTAAAGTTACACCAGTACCTTAGAGATAACGGTATGGCGAAACTGATCCCTAAAAACTATGTATGATATCCATAAAGGATTTCCCTCTTAAAATTTTTTCACTAGTCAAACTAGCTTTTTTAAAGAGGTTTTTAGTGAGTACACCATTTGGGACTCTCACATAATCATACGGTCACGAGACCAATCACTATATATGCATCCATCCGGATATGTCGTGTTAGTGTCATACACGACGTTATTTATATGAATTTCTGCTTAAATTTGATCATCCATCATTTTTCTAAGTGGGAGAGGGGGACTGTAATGCTCATAGCATTACATATAGTTCCATACTGTACACGGGCGCGACCGTTACATCCTCTCACTATTCATTTGTTACTATGGTGGCCCGGTATTTACCCGGGGCACCACACCTAGGACCCTTGCGTATTTATGCGTCCAATTCCAACGTATTTCTGCTTGCTTTGCTTCATCACAAAACAATTCAAATACGAGTAACTTAACGACAACACATTGAAACTACAACTCTTCTTTGTCTTCTAGTTAGCTTAAGTAACTTAGTATTAGGATTTACCTAGGCAATAGTACAATAAATTTATTTACTTTCGAGAGACTTTCTCAAGACTTGGCATATTCTTGTTAAGTATAAAATTTTTTTTGGACTGACAATATATTTATTCTATCACGTTTATCATGTCAGTTACTGGTACACCACCACCATCTAGAGCAGGTTCTCCACCACCTGGAGCTCAGCCTTCTGGTCAAGCTCCTCTCTCTCCAAATATTGGGTCTCAGGGATCTGGATATGTGCAACCTCCGTTGCCAGTTCAACCACCATCGCCAGCACCCATCATTGCTGCCATCAAAAATGACTTTGATACTCTTCAAGAAATTATTGATGGGCTAAGTGATATTTCTCTGAGCGATTTTCAAAGCTTAATGGGACAAATCGCTGGATGGGCAGCTGTGGCCCCACAGTTTGAGAGGGTGGAAAAAGATACCGTCAACTCTATCTATCATTTCATGGCTCGGGAAGAAGGAAGTCTCGCACTTCCTTATTCTATATCTATGAGCACTATTCATCCTTATCGTAAATTGAGCAGGATTCTCAGCTCTCTCACGTTAAAATACAAGCAGCGTTGCACTCATTTTAACTTCGAGACGTTGTCGGGCTCATTAACTCCATCACCTCTTTTAGTGTATAAGAGAACTAGCCTCACTGACTCTGGTGGACTATTACTCGTGTCTAACCAACAGGCGCCTTCCATGAGCCAATACTCGGACTCAAATGTGAAAACATTTGTAGGCCGGCTAAAATCTCAGTTTGCGTCCGGTATCACGTGCAATATTTCCGCCATGATTCCAGTTGGGACCGCTAGGAATCAACTACGCAACAACTTGATGTTTAAGAAATTGTGCTCGACAGAATTTGAATTTGATCACCTATTGACAGACCCATCCAGATTCCTATCTGTTATGGACCAATTCCTTCTAAAACTCAACCTCCCAACTGGTGCTCCATCGGATATTGATATGATCAGAACTAAACTTATGTTTAGCATCGACAATATTTTGGACGATACGCAAGTAGGGAAGGTCATAGAGCAAATTTCGATATACGATCATGAATTTCACGATATCTTTGCTAATACTATGGAAATGGACCAAAAAGAGTATATCAAGGTTCTCATTGAAATCAACAGCCAGAAGCACTTATCCAAGTGCCAGAAAAAACTTTTTTCTCTGGTCAAGGTCAAAATCTCCAAATTCGTTTCAATCGGGATGTGTCTAGGGTGTGTTATTGAAACCATCACTATCGGTTCTGATACTTGTCACGACGCATTTTCTTGGGGTATGGCTTACAAGGATCTTTACATCCGGGACTCTCATGATCACGAGTCCAAAAAACATTCCCAGCCTCATGCGAACCCCAAGCCTTTCGTTAAGCAAGGGGGACACGTGATGGTTTCAAATGGGAATAAATCTTCGTCAAGCAATTCCTTGCAAGACGCTAAGAAAACTTACAATAAGTACGAACCGTCTCCAGAGACACAGGGTTCGTCGGACAATTGTTGCTACATATGTGGATTTAAAAAGCATTTGGCAAACGTTTGCAAGAAACGAGATATGACCGATAATGTGCATCTCAATTTTGAGAAGGTTCCTTATCGCAAGAGCTCTGCCTGGCAGAGACTCTTATCTGATTTTCCAAATCTTCTTTCTGATAAGATTTTGGACTATCCAAGATTCATATCGGGGGAATACGTTAACAAACTCAGTGGTTCATCAGCAACCACGTCCCATAAGCGCAAGCACACTGGTGAGTCAGTTACGTCCCCTTTATTGAGGATAATTAATAACTGTGAAAATTGTGATTCACCACGTGATCCAATTTTATTTAATTTATCCAGTGATATAACTTCACATCAATACTATAACGATACTGATATCTTATTTTCCATTGATGCCCCCCACCCACTTAGGGAAAGGTTAAAGTGTCTCATAGACACCGGGGCACTACATGGCAGCTACGTGGGAACGTGGATTAGAGCTCTGCACTTAAGAGAGTTGGGGGACAATAACAAGATTATTTGTAGCCCCATTTCTAATTCATGCACACCCATTACACACTCTGTCGTAGCTATATTGTCTGTCTCTGATAAAGATAAAATAAATAAAGTCGTTTTTGAGACCAGACTTAATATTTTATCTTCATTAGACGGTCGAGAGTATGATTTAATAATCGGTCTGCCCGATATTATCAAACATAATTTATTATACAAATTAGGTAACCAATTTGGTTCTTTTGATAATACTTTAGCTCATCTTTATGATCGGGATAGTGAATCTAGTCTGAGGGTGCTGCAAAGCGTCTCTTCTAGTGAAACTTTCGCCGGCTATTCTCTTCCGGATAAGTTCGCGAACCTATCCGAGAGTAGTAGTGGCTCGGGTTTCGGAGGGGGGCTGGCCAAGCTCCTACCATTCACCGCCCAAAGTGAGGTAACTTCCAATAGTGCCCTTGACACTATTATTCCCGGTTATGGGGATATGCCAAATGACATGTTATATGTTCTCGGAAATCAACATCATTATGATGAAGATGATGAGGTTATCCAATCTGAGTATTGGGATGATATTTGGCAGAAGAACGATGTAACGGATGGGGTTAAACAAGAGGATTTAATCGCTACGATTACCTCAAAAATTGTTTCCTCTGATCCTACTTTTAAACAGACAATACACTCATTTTTACTCAATTGGCGAGATATTTTCTCCCGAAGTTTAAATGCAGTGCCTGCCGATTTACCTCCCTTAGTGGTGGAAATCGATCAGGGAATTTTTATGACTCGTCGTAGTCAGGGGCCCCCCCGTATGATGACTTCTGAGAAGGAACTTCATATTAAAAAATTCATAGAAGAAGGATTGAGAAATAATATTATAAGACCTTCTCATCAGGCATATTATAGTCAAGTCCATCTTGTAGCTAAACCACTCTTAGAAGAGGTGCTACCGGCAGTTTTGCCAGATCATGTTACGCGAGCACCTATGCCCGGAAGTGCCCTCGTTGGACGGGGTAGTCCGGTGTCACAAGTATTGCCTAGGGACGTAATTAACCCCAGAAAATGGCGTACGACAATTGATTATAGATTCTATAACAAGTGCATTACTCCACAACATTGGCCCTTGCCTAATATTTCCAATATGATACTACGTATCGGAAGGGCAAAGCCTAAGTACTTCGCCAAACTTGATATGACTCATGGTTATTGGCAAGCACCTTTAGACGAAAATTCCAAACGATTCACAGCGTTTATTACTTTTCTCGGTATATTCGAGTGGAATAGAGTTGCCATGGGTACACAACCCGCTGGTGGCTATTTCCAATATTGTATGGCATTCATAGTCTTTGTCGGTCTAATATACACGATTATGGAATCATATATAGACGACAGCTTGATACACGCCAAAACAATAGATGAATTCTTGTTGAATTTAGACTCTGTCTTCTCAAGAATCAGAAAACATAAGATTAAAATCAATCCTGATAAGGTCTTTTTCAGCGACTCTCATATAGAGTTCGTTGGCCATGAGATTTCCCATGATGGGATACAGTTCTCTGGCAAGAAGAAAAGTGGGGTACAAGAGATCCCTCTTCCACAGAATAAGGGTGACCTCAAAAAGTTTCTTGGCCTTGCCAATTACTTTAGAGATCATGTTGAAAACCATTCTATTCTGGCCCATCCATTAAATAATATGTTGACGGGGTACACCAGGGGTCACAGGGCCCATCCATTATTATGGACTGATGAACTAAGTACTGCATTTTACAGTCTTAGGGATTCCGTAGCATCGTCTCCCAAATTATATTTCATCAATGAAATTTGGGATATCGGTTTAACTACAGATGCTTCCGATTATGGAATCGGTGCTTTTTTGTTTCAGGTTAATCCTGACACAAATATTAAGCTTCCCATACAATTCGTCAGTAAATCTCTAACGGGTCCCCAATTAAGGTGGTCTACACCTGAAAAAGAGATGTACGCGAAATATTATGCGGTTAAAAAGTTAGAGTATGTGATAGGTGACAGACCATTTACTTGGTACACCGATCACAAAAATAACACTCTTATACGTTCCTCTGGCTCTGATAAAGTGCTCAGATGGGATTTATATCTCCAAAATTTTGACATCACTAACGTCTATATTAAAGGGGAAGATAATGAAATCAGTGATTCATTATCCAGGCTTTGTGCCGTTTCTGACAGCAATGAGTATCTCACTATGCTAGAAGAACATGATATAGCTCCCGATCAAAACTTGTATCTCAATCTCCTTGAGGAGCGGACCCCGTCCGAGGAGGAGTTAGCACTTCTAGTGCAACCTCGTACTCTGTCCCCAGATACATACAGAACAATAGCTAATGTACACAATTCTATTGTGGGGCATCTAGGGGTTGAAAGAACAATGTACAAACTACAACGTCTTAAACAAACCTGGCCTCAGATGAAAGCTGACATTGTCACATTCATTAAAAAGTGCCCTTTGTGCCAAAAAATGAGTTATCTCAGGATTCCGATCCACACCATCCCTTTCACCACGGCATCGTATGGTCTAATGAAAAAACTTTCAATGGATTGTATAGGTCCTTTAAAGGAGACTGATGATGGTTATACTCATATCTTGGTTATTATTGATAATTTCTCAAGATATGCTAGTTTATATGCGCTCCGAGGTGCTTCCGCCCTCGAAGTTGCTAGATGCCTACTTAAACACATTGGTATTTTTGGTTTACCCGAAATTATTCAAATGGACAATGGGTCCGAGTTTATTAATGAAACTGTACGAGAAACAGTGGCATTAGTAGGTACTTCTGCATCTTCCATATTAGCTTACTCCAAAGAGGAGAATGCTATAGTGGAGAGATGTAATAAAGAAGTTATGAGACATGTACGAGCATTAGTCTATGAAGTTAATAAACGTAATGCTTGGGAAATATATTTACCATTAGCACAACGTATTATTAACTCGGAAGTCCATTCAAGGACTGGTGTATCACCAAACAGCCTAGTATTTGGGGGGAAAGTCGACCTTGACGGCGGTTTCTTACATACACCCATTTCACAGGCACAAAATATTAACATTTCCAAGTGGAGTAGTGATATGTTAAGTCTTCAGAGTAAATTAATTCAAATTGCTCAGAAAAGACAAGACACTTTTGATAAGGCACACATACAAAACAATACACCGAATTCCGTGATGCATTTCGCACCTAATTCGTTCGTTTTAGTGCTTTATCCTAAGACGGCTATGGGCTCTCGAGCACCCACTAAGCTTCACACCCACTGGAAGGGACCCATGCGAGTCATACGCAATACTGGGGCAGATTACACTGTACATGATCTTACACAAGATAAAGACATTAAAGTACATGTGTCTAGATTAAAACATTTTGATTACGAACCTCTTATTGACAATCCCACGGCTATCGCAGCCAAGGATTATGAGGAAGATGAAGTCGAGTGTATTTTATCTCACTATGGAGATCCTAAACGGAAATCTTCCATGGATTTCCTAGTGAGATGGTTGGGATTTGACGCAAGTCAAGATTTATGGTTACCATGGTCTGCGTTACACAATAACGTAAAGTTACACCAGTACCTTAGAGATAACGGTATGGCGAAACTGATCCCTAAAAACTATGTATGATATCCATAAAGGATTTCCCTCTTAAAATTTTTTCACTAGTCAAACTAGCTTTTTTAAAGAGGTTTTTAGTGAGTACACCATTTGGGACTCTCACATAATCATACGGTCACGAGACCAATCACTATATATGCATCCATCCGGATATGTCGTGTTAGTGTCATACACGACGTTATTTATATGAATTTCTGCTTAAATTTGATCATCCATCATTTTTCTAAGTGGGAGAGGGGGACTGTAATGCTCATAGCATTACATATAGTTCCATACTGTACACGGGCGCGACCGTTACATCCTCTCACTATTCATTTGTTACTATGGTGGCCCGGTATTTACCCGGGGCACCACACCTAGGACCCTTGCGTATTTATGCGTCCAATTCCAACGTATTTCTGCTTGCTTTGCTTCATCACAAAACAATTCAAATACGAGTAACTTAACGACAACACATTGAAACTACAACTCTTCTTTGTCTTCTAGTTAGCTTAAGTAACTTAGTATTAGGATTTACCTAGGCAATAGTACAATAAATTTATTTACTTTCGAGAGACTTTCTCAAGACTTGGCATATTCTTGTTAAGTATAAAATTTTTTTTGGACTGACAATATATTTATTCTATCACGTTTATCATGTCAGTTACTGGTACACCACCACCATCTAGAGCAGGTTCTCCACCACCTGGAGCTCAGCCTTCTGGTCAAGCTCCTCTCTCTCCAAATATTGGGTCTCAGGGATCTGGATATGTGCAACCTCCGTTGCCAGTTCAACCACCATCGCCAGCACCCATCATTGCTGCCATCAAAAATGACTTTGATACTCTTCAAGAAATTATTGATGGGCTAAGTGATATTTCTCTGAGCGATTTTCAAAGCTTAATGGGACAAATCGCTGGATGGGCAGCTGTGGCCCCACAGTTTGAGAGGGTGGAAAAAGATACCGTCAACTCTATCTATCATTTCATGGCTCGGGAAGAAGGAAGTCTCGCACTTCCTTATTCTATATCTATGAGCACTATTCATCCTTATCGTAAATTGAGCAGGATTCTCAGCTCTCTCACGTTAAAATACAAGCAGCGTTGCACTCATTTTAACTTCGAGACGTTGTCGGGCTCATTAACTCCATCACCTCTTTTAGTGTATAAGAGAACTAGCCTCACTGACTCTGGTGGACTATTACTCGTGTCTAACCAACAGGCGCCTTCCATGAGCCAATACTCGGACTCAAATGTGAAAACATTTGTAGGCCGGCTAAAATCTCAGTTTGCGTCCGGTATCACGTGCAATATTTCCGCCATGATTCCAGTTGGGACCGCTAGGAATCAACTACGCAACAACTTGATGTTTAAGAAATTGTGCTCGACAGAATTTGAATTTGATCACCTATTGACAGACCCATCCAGATTCCTATCTGTTATGGACCAATTCCTTCTAAAACTCAACCTCCCAACTGGTGCTCCATCGGATATTGATATGATCAGAACTAAACTTATGTTTAGCATCGACAATATTTTGGACGATACGCAAGTAGGGAAGGTCATAGAGCAAATTTCGATATACGATCATGAATTTCACGATATCTTTGCTAATACTATGGAAATGGACCAAAAAGAGTATATCAAGGTTCTCATTGAAATCAACAGCCAGAAGCACTTATCCAAGTGCCAGAAAAAACTTTTTTCTCTGGTCAAGGTCAAAATCTCCAAATTCGTTTCAATCGGGATGTGTCTAGGGTGTGTTATTGAAACCATCACTATCGGTTCTGATACTTGTCACGACGCATTTTCTTGGGGTATGGCTTACAAGGATCTTTACATCCGGGACTCTCATGATCACGAGTCCAAAAAACATTCCCAGCCTCATGCGAACCCCAAGCCTTTCGTTAAGCAAGGGGGACACGTGATGGTTTCAAATGGGAATAAATCTTCGTCAAGCAATTCCTTGCAAGACGCTAAGAAAACTTACAATAAGTACGAACCGTCTCCAGAGACACAGGGTTCGTCGGACAATTGTTGCTACATATGTGGATTTAAAAAGCATTTGGCAAACGTTTGCAAGAAACGAGATATGACCGATAATGTGCATCTCAATTTTGAGAAGGTTCCTTATCGCAAGAGCTCTGCCTGGCAGAGACTCTTATCTGATTTTCCAAATCTTCTTTCTGATAAGATTTTGGACTATCCAAGATTCATATCGGGGGAATACGTTAACAAACTCAGTGGTTCATCAGCAACCACGTCCCATAAGCGCAAGCACACTGGTGAGTCAGTTACGTCCCCTTTATTGAGGATAATTAATAACTGTGAAAATTGTGATTCACCACGTGATCCAATTTTATTTAATTTATCCAGTGATATAACTTCACATCAATACTATAACGATACTGATATCTTATTTTCCATTGATGCCCCCCACCCACTTAGGGAAAGGTTAAAGTGTCTCATAGACACCGGGGCACTACATGGCAGCTACGTGGGAACGTGGATTAGAGCTCTGCACTTAAGAGAGTTGGGGGACAATAACAAGATTATTTGTAGCCCCATTTCTAATTCATGCACACCCATTACACACTCTGTCGTAGCTATATTGTCTGTCTCTGATAAAGATAAAATAAATAAAGTCGTTTTTGAGACCAGACTTAATATTTTATCTTCATTAGACGGTCGAGAGTATGATTTAATAATCGGTCTGCCCGATATTATCAAACATAATTTATTATACAAATTAGGTAACCAATTTGGTTCTTTTGATAATACTTTAGCTCATCTTTATGATCGGGATAGTGAATCTAGTCTGAGGGTGCTGCAAAGCGTCTCTTCTAGTGAAACTTTCGCCGGCTATTCTCTTCCGGATAAGTTCGCGAACCTATCCGAGAGTAGTAGTGGCTCGGGTTTCGGAGGGGGGCTGGCCAAGCTCCTACCATTCACCGCCCAAAGTGAGGTAACTTCCAATAGTGCCCTTGACACTATTATTCCCGGTTATGGGGATATGCCAAATGACATGTTATATGTTCTCGGAAATCAACATCATTATGATGAAGATGATGAGGTTATCCAATCTGAGTATTGGGATGATATTTGGCAGAAGAACGATGTAACGGATGGGGTTAAACAAGAGGATTTAATCGCTACGATTACCTCAAAAATTGTTTCCTCTGATCCTACTTTTAAACAGACAATACACTCATTTTTACTCAATTGGCGAGATATTTTCTCCCGAAGTTTAAATGCAGTGCCTGCCGATTTACCTCCCTTAGTGGTGGAAATCGATCAGGGAATTTTTATGACTCGTCGTAGTCAGGGGCCCCCCCGTATGATGACTTCTGAGAAGGAACTTCATATTAAAAAATTCATAGAAGAAGGATTGAGAAATAATATTATAAGACCTTCTCATCAGGCATATTATAGTCAAGTCCATCTTGTAGCTAAACCACTCTTAGAAGAGGTGCTACCGGCAGTTTTGCCAGATCATGTTACGCGAGCACCTATGCCCGGAAGTGCCCTCGTTGGACGGGGTAGTCCGGTGTCACAAGTATTGCCTAGGGACGTAATTAACCCCAGAAAATGGCGTACGACAATTGATTATAGATTCTATAACAAGTGCATTACTCCACAACATTGGCCCTTGCCTAATATTTCCAATATGATACTACGTATCGGAAGGGCAAAGCCGAAGTACTTTGCCAAGCTTGATATGACTCATGGCTATTGGCAAGCACCTCTCGACGAAAATTCCAAACGATTCACAGCGTTTATTACATTTCTCGGTATATTCGAGTGGAATAGAGTTGCCATGGGTACACAACCCGCGGGCGGCTATTTCCAATATTGTATGGCATTCATAGTCTTTGTCGGTCTAATATACACGATTATGGAATCTTATATTGACGACAGCTTGATACACGCCAAAACAATAGATGAATTCTTATTGAACTTAGACTCTGTCTTTTCAAGAATCAGAAAACATAAGATTAAAATCAATCCTGATAAGGTCTTTTTCAGCGACTCTCATATAGAGTTCGTTGGCCATGAGATCTCCCATGATGGGGTACAGTTCTCTGGCAAGAAGAAAAGTGGGGTACAAGAGATTCCTCTCCCACAGAATAAAGGCGACCTCAAAAAGTTTCTTGGCCTTGCCAATTACTTTAGAGACCACGTTGAAAACCATTCTATACTGGCCCAACCGTTAAACAATATGTTGACGGGGTACACCAGGGGTCATAGGGCCCATCCATTATTATGGACTGATGAACTAAGCACTGTTTTTTATAGTCTTAGGGATTCGGTAGC
>Ga0207960_1000305_pt1 | contig 10841 bp, 4 predicted proteins | sample CryBogCBH29May08_FD_184613 | JGI IMG/M metagenome (GOLD analysis project Ga0207960, IMG submission 184613) | Freshwater microbial communities from Crystal Bog, Wisconsin, USA - CBH29May08 (SPAdes) | ecosystem: Environmental > Aquatic > Freshwater > Lake | place: Crystal Bog, Wisconsin, USA... | reverse complement strand
CCTTTTTAGCACGAGAACTAAAAGATTAGCAGGGTTAAAGAAATTCTCACCGCTCATCGATATTGGAGCGGCATGCTAAACCCTGCTGAGGTGAGGGTCAAGTTTTATAGTGACAAGATCTTCTATCCGCCTAATGATACAGGCGGTTCCTACATTCTAGCAGAGGTGAGAGATGTCTGTCCTTTAATCTTTTTAGTGCGCTAGAGTCATGAATAGAATATGGTGAGGGTCCAACTATGTCCTGTCGGTACCTTTCAAAGTGGAACAGATTTATTACCGATCGAGAATTTATGATCGGTTATAATTAACACCTGAGGACTGTGGTCACTAAAAATAAGTCCTGGAGCCATAAAGGCGGCTCCTGTTTTCATAACCAGTTGTGTTTCCTATTATTTATGGAACTGAACTCTAATTATCCACCGCCATAATTTACCAAGCGGTGGGAGGTCAAGAGATTTCGTGGCTATTAAAACTGGGAGTGTTCTTATACGACCAGTAAATTTCTACGCCTACTAACCAAGAAAAAGTGTGCTTTCTTGAGATGGTAAAAATAAATTTCAAGAGGTCGGTCATCAAGAAAACCAAACCGACCGATTTATGTTACCTCCACCTATAATTATTCACTAATGGCGGACTCAGAAATCTCCGCCTACACGTAATCTTTGTTCGCCAAAAAAGAAATCATGCTGGCGATAATCTTCTCCTAGTCGGTAACAGGATGGCACTAACCGCTGGAGCTTGACAGGACGAAATCTCATTATCATACCCAAAAATGTCGGCTCCTCAAGAGCCACTTTCTCTTCCTAACCCTCAATTTGAACCGCCATAATTTATGAGGCGGACAGCTCTTCCTCCACTTTCGAGTTCTCGTGCCGTCACTTATCGGCACATTATTGAGTAGAGAGTTAACATACCGCCGATTCTGATAACGGCGGATAGAAAAAGACTCTCTGTTATTTTAATACGCGGCTCTAAGATGAGAAATTATTTGTTATGAGCCGCATGTCCTTCTCATTTTTAGTTGCTACGCTTTCCGTCCTTTTTTGTGGAACTCATAGTGCCTATAAATTATGAGCGACAGCGAATTAAGATTCTCATTCTTTAAAATTAAAGTGGTCTCTAGCCGCCTAAAGATGGAAATGGCGGCAATTAATTCTAGACTCTGCAATAAAAAAGTGGTATTCTCATCATAAAAAGAGTGTAGCGATAGCCGTCATGTTTTAGCTCCTAGCGCCATCTTTTAAGCCTAACGCGGCGTCAACTCTTTATTTTTCGCCGCACATTCTCTTAGCTCCTACTCGGCCGTACTTTTATGCCGAAAAAGGACCACTTTGGCGCTTCCTAAAATAAATTAGCGCCATAAAGGAATTTCCACCCGCCGTTAATTTATAGGCGGATATTCTCTTCGATTACGGCCGGTAATTATTAAAAAGAAACCGCCATTATTGAAAAGGCGGGAAATCTACCCTCTACACTCTTTACATTATCTCACTTAAAAGGAAATCGTCATACTCACCAATTTTCTTTAATACTTAGAGTCATCATCAAAAAAGGGTGAGAACGGGAATAATTTACCCTTTTTTGGTTTCCTAGCGGTAATAAAGGAAACAGACATCACCCCGCCACACTAGAAATTAAAGGCGGGTCCGGTTCTCTTAAATATGCACGGGTTCGAGATTTTTAATTACCGTGCGTGAAAAGGCCCTGATTGGTGATTAAGATCACCATATTCTTTAGTGGTTAGCGACAGTAAATAGTGAGGTGGCGAAAATAAGCCTACCGCCACCATTAGATTACCGCCATAAATTGAAGGCGGTGGTCCCTCAACACAACGGCGATAAGAGAGGAATTCTTTAATTATTTCAGGCTACTGTCACCTAATGGTCGATCACGACCAGTATTCTTTTCTTTACACACCCTTTAAGTTGAAGAGCGATGCCGATAAAATCGGTGGCGTGGAGCTCATATCGGCATTATTATTTGCCGATCATTAACAAGGCCACTTAACGCCGATAATGAAATCGGCTTTTTCACCACAATCTGTCCCGCTTTTAGAAGATATCGGTGCCATAAATGACCACTCGGCACCGTTCAAGCGTAGCAGAGGTGGCGGACAAATATTACCGCTTCAGCCTCAACTTTAATTGATCGCCTATAATTTACTGGCGATAGTGAGAACGTCATTTCTGATCAGAGCGGATTATCAAGAAAATGTCCGCTCATAGACCCAAGTTTAGCGAGAAAATAATTCACTTTCATGTCGGTCGCTACTTGGCTACAGCCAACAAGAATATTAGTGGTCTCTAACTGTAGGAAATCCCTTACAGGCTGAGCATGAGAACTAATTTAGAGGTCGTGATCGACCATGTCAGGAGAGAAAAGGCTCGTCTTTTTCAGCTCTAAAATCGCTGTCGCTATCGTGGAGAAGTCACCGTTGACAGGATCGGGATTTATAATGTAAATCTACTCTTTTCACTTTATACTGACCTGTAATAATTATAGAGGCGACTCACAGGAAATGGCGCCTCCAACTCTCTACACGCTATGTAAAACAGGTGGTTTAGAGTACAGCCTTTTATTTAAAAGACCCAAGAATTCCTCTATCTGCCACTAAAGTTGTGGCGCTAGGAAAAAGAATTTCCACTCGCGGCATGAGATCTACGATCGATTCTTATGGTCAACAAAAAGTGAGTTCTCATTCACAGATAGATGTGTCTCCTCTCCATATTTATTAACTCCTAGGAGTTCACTCTTTTAGCCACATAAAATTGGTGGCTGGTCGGCCGTAAAAAGTGGATAGACAGCGGCCCAGAATTAATTAATAGTCCAACTCTAAGAAAATCAGTGACGGTCAGCCGCATAGAATTAAAAGATATTTAGCGGCTGTCAGAATTCTCTTAAAACAACGCCTCACCGCTCGAATTAAAAAGAGCGGCTCTACCACCGTATCCACTAAGGAAGCTACTACCGGTGAGTTTGACCATGCCAGATAATACGGTTAGTTTGTAGCTCAACCAAGCTGATTTCGCTTGGCTTATGTCCTGTTTAGTTGTAGACAGAAATAAAATGAGGGTTTGTGACTAAGTTGTAGAGTTTTCTGTTCTGAGCCGTAAAATGTCGGCTCTCATTCTTATGGCGCTACAGAGAAAGAAATAGCGCTTGGAAGTGGACGTCCTTGAAATATGGCTCTTAAGGAGCCTAACATCTCACTGATTGAGCCTCAAACCCATGCTTATGTTCGACCAAAAAGAACTTTCCATGTGGTCGAACTAATATTATAGGACAGAGGAGTGAGAGCGGGACCGCTAGAATATGAGGATTTTCTGCTCGCGAAATCTTGCTCGGGAATGTGAAACCAAACCTCTAGCCGAATTAGGTGTGGAGGATGGCTAGAGGTTAGAGAGAAAGTCCACTCATTTTAGAGCCTAAAATTAGTGAGATTGGAAGCAAGTGGCGGTTAATGATACCGCTGACATCTCACCACCTATAACTAACGGATCAGCAGTGGCTCTACTTCTTAGCTAGAGAATATCTACAAGACACCCAAATGTAGTCAACTTAAGCTATCTCCATCTCTAGGAATTGTCAGTAACGCTAGAGAAATATCGGCCTTCATTTTTATGGCCGATAAGAATAAATATTTACTCTTGATGCTCAAGAAAAAGGAATTTACTCTCCACCAACTCACCGCTCTTTCCTAACCTAAGGTTGAGTGGCCGTAGTTAATCCACCCGCCAATAAAATAAATGGCGGTAGACACCTGTTTCTTCTCCTTATATTTTATTGCGGCTCTAGCCTAAATCAGTGAGGTGGTGGATGGAAATAAATATGTGATAAGTAGTGTAATGTTGACTGTCTTGTAAATCTGGATCGGCTAATAAAGGCAAAACCGCCGATCTTCGTCACCATAATGCCACCAGAGGTGAGCAGAATATTCTATAGTCTACCGCCCTACTTTTTAACAAACCGCATACGAAAAGAAATAGACAGTGGATGAACTGTGACATTAAAAATGATTGGTAGAAGACAGTTTGGCGGTACCATATTGTAGATCCTAAAACAATTCTTTAAGGAAGAATACTGACGTGAGCCATTTCTGCTCACGAAGATCTTCATTATTTATCTTAGGATGGAGTGGTAAAGCGAAAAGAATAAGAGAGTGTCGGTAACTAAAATATGTGGTGGTAAAAAGAAATTCCTCTGTTATCGGGATCCACTTTATGGCCTTAAGCCCTCACTCCATTAAAGGAAAACTGAGCCATAGGCGGTTACCGTGAAAGTAAAACCGAGGATAGCAGGAATTCTTGTTCCATCGGCAATAAGGTTGAACCTTGCCGATTTGTCTTGCTCCCACACAGTCTAGCATTTCTTAATAATTCCTGGATCGCTACAGGCGAGATTTCCTTTATTTAAGAGACCTCTTTTCTTCTCCTTGTTATTGTGGCATGCCCCGTGACATGAAGAAACCAATTTCCTTTAATGTGTAGTGGGCAGTCAGTTGTTAAGGTAACAGGAGATAGAATGACAGTGATAAGTGACAGAATGTCACTGATCTTGTGAATAGCGGCGCGATTTTAGCGCCTAAAAAGAAAATCCTCGAATTTTGAGCAGTTTTAGGTCGATATCGACCATAAGTCTTCTCCATACCGGTGACATTATGTCACCTATTACAATCTAGATGTGGTAGTGATAACGTTCCTAGAGTGGACAGTAGTCAGGATTTGGTGGCTGTAATTTCTATAGCCACTAAGCGCTCTTCTTTAAAGGAAAGTTTGGTACTTTAATTTCCACTCAATAAAAAAGGAATGGTAACCGACCAGTATAAATTAAAGGAAAAAGACTCACCATGCGACATCAATTTTCACTATCACATGCTGGTTCCAGAGGTTAATGTCCTAGCTTTTGTATTACTAATGAAATCTCATTTACAATCATATCCTTGTCCTCTTCAGATAAATTCTTTTTGAAATCTTGGTTTTCTTCTTGGCATTGCTATTATATTACAAATTATCACTGGAATATTCTTAGGTTTACACTACACATCAGATCTTAACTCAGCATATTCTAGTCTTTTCTTTTTTATTCGGGAAATCTTCTATGGATGGTGCTTACGTTATCTTCATTCTAGTGGAGCGTCATTTGTCTTTCTTTTTCTCTTTCTACATCTTTCAAGAGCTATGTCTTATGGTTCATACTTTTATAATCCAAATACTTGGTTTACAGGAATTATTCTCTTCTTATTCTTAATGGCTACAGCGTTCATGGGTTATGTCTTACCTTTTGGACAGATGAGTTTCTGGGGAGCTACAGTAATTACAAATTTATTATCTCCTTTTCCATCTTTAATAGAATGGGTTTCTGGAGGACATTATGTTTACAATCCAACATTGAAGAGGTTCTTTCTTTTTCATTTTCAATTGCCATTTCTTCTTTGTGGCTTTATAATTCTTCATCTCTTTTATCTTCATTTTCTATCTTCTAATAATCCTTTGAGGAATTCTACAAATAATAAAATCCCATTTTTCCCTTTCATTTTTCAAAAAGATTTCTTTGGTTTCATTCTAATTCTCTGTCTATATCTTCTTCAAACTCATTTCGGGATCTCCTCTTTCTCACATCCAGACAATGCATTAGAAGTTTGTGGATTACTTACCCCTTTACATATAGTTCCTGAATGGTATTTCCTATGCCAATATGCTATGTTAAAAGCAGTGCCCAACAAAAATGCAGGATTCATAATCTTATTAACCTCTATCTTCATTTTCTTTTTCTTTGGAGAAATTAGAAATCTAACAACTTTGTGTCTCTTAAATAATAATGGTTTTTCTCTTTCATCTTTCCTCTCTCTTTCCCTTTCTTTTCTTTGGATAGGTGCCCAATTTCCTCAAGAGACGTTTCTATCGTATGGTCGTATCCTGACATTATATTATTATTTTCTTCTTATGTGTATCTTAATATTAGCGAAGAGTTAATTCTCAACTATTATCTCGCAAGAAAAAGTTATCGCCGTTACGAAACGGCAGTGAGAAAGTTAGTGGTTAATGACGGGCTAGGAATACATAACGGGAGAAAAGAGCTCAGTTTTAGAGCTCGAAATAATTGGATTTTTAAGAGGAGTGGTAGACTATGAGAAATGTCTCAGTAATTAAAGTAAGACTAGAGTTATCAGTGGACGGGAGTGGTGGATTTGTCGCTAGAAACAGGTAATGAAAATCCTCACCGTTTATGCTACATTAAATATGGAATGTCACTCTAAATCTCATAACGTGGCTAGAAGGTGGGGAATATTGACTTCTCCTAGAGTTTCCATTAAGAATCGACTTTGAGTAACGCCGCTAAAAGTGTGTAATTCTGGCTCTAAAGAGCCAACATTCAACCCTTGGCTGATTAGGAATTTCTTGCTGCCAAGGTTAGAGATCCATAATGTCTTGTCAGAGGAATTATCTTACCATACCACTGACGTGCTATCACTTATAGTCTAAAATCTTATTCTCACTACTAACCACTACGACCTCTTACAGTTTAAGAACTTACCACTCTTTATGGGTTAGAGAATCACTTCACCTCTAACCAATTATTATCAGGAAATTTAATTGCGCCGCGGATAATCTCTCACCTTAGCTCGAGAAGACTATGCTCTTAAGGAGCCACTTTTGAGATAAAACCCTGTCTTATATTCTCTTGCGGATTTCTTTTGTATCACTAGTCAAAAATTGTAATCATAAAGGCTTAGGAATCTACTATCTATTGTCAGCATTCATCTTTGGGATCTCCGGTACATTAATCTCAGTCCTTATAAGAATAGAATTATATTCATCAGGAAATAGGATTATATCTCCAGAAAACCAGAACTTCTATAATATAAGCATAACCTTGCATGGGTTTCTTATGATTTTCTTTTTAGTAATGCCCGGCTTGTTTGGAGGATTTGGTAATTATTTTGTTGTTATCTTTCAAGGGTCACCAGAGGTGGTATATCCTAGAGTCAATAACTTTTCTATCTTAATTCTTTCTCTTTCATATCTTTTCCTGATCCTTTCTTTAATTTCAGAGTTTGGAGGTGGAACAGGATGGACATTATATCCACCATTAAGCACTTCTTTCATGAGTTTATCACCTTCAAGTACAGGAAATCTTATCTTTGGATTATTAATCTCAGGTATATCTTCATGTCTCACATCTATTAATTTTTGGATAACAATTCTAAATCTGAGATCTTACTATTTGACATTAAAGACTATGCCACTATTCCCTTGGGCTCTCTTGATTACAGGAGGAATGCTTTTATTAACATTACCAATCTTATCTGGTGCTCTTCTCATGGTCTTGGCTGATCTTCATTCTAATACACTTTTCTTTGATCCTATATTTGGAGGAGATCCTATACTCTATCAACACTTATTTTGGTTTTTTGGACATCCAGAAGTTTACATCTTAATAATTCCAGCATTTGGCATCATTAGCATAGTAATTTCTGGAATTTTACAGAAAATAATCTTTGGTAACCCATCAATGATCTTTGCCATGAGCTGTATTTCTCTTCTTGGAAGTGTTGTCTGGGGCCATCATATGTATACTGTAGGGTTAGAAACTGATACAAGAGCATATTTTTCTGGAGTTACAATCTTAATATCTTTACCAACTGGTACTAAAATATTTAATTGGTTAAGTACATATCTAGGTAATCCTCCATTGTTACTGCTCAAAACTAATTCACCATTCTTTGCACTTCTCTTTTTATTAATGTTTACCATAGGTGGCTCAACAGGAATTATTCTTGGAAATGCAGCAGTTGATCTAGGCTTACATGATACATATTATGTTGTAGCTCATTTTCATTTTGTTCTTTCTTTAGGAGCCGTAATTGCTATCTTCTCTGGAATTATTTTTAATGGAGAAAAGATTATTGGCTCTAAGAATCTATTACCTTCATCCTCTTCCAGGAACTCTCTTTATCATTTCACTTCAACATTTATTGGTATTCTTCTAACCTTTTCTCCAATGCATTTTCTAGGGTTTAATGTTATGCCAAGAAGAATACCGGACTTTCCAGATTCTTTTCATTCCTGGAATTTTCTGTCATCTATTGGCTCAGGAATAACTTTATTATCCTTTGCTATCTTCTCCTATTACTTTATGGTGTTACGTTTACATTTCAATATTCTATGGGTCTTGTCTTTTGGAATTCTATTCATCTGGAAGTTGCATCAGATTCATTTTGTTTTCTTATTAATAGTTCATGGTTATTAGTCTTTATTCTATACGTCTTCTTCATGATCTTTTCCACATTTAATCTCTATTGCTGGAAAGGCATTCACTTCTCATAGAATAATTTCCTTATCTTTCTTCTTCTCCACACTGGGCTTATCTTTACCTTTCATTTTTGGTTTAGAGATTTATTAAGAGAATTAGATAAAAAATATGAAGTCTTATTAATAATATTCTTTCTTGTTTTTCTTCTATTTCTTGTTTCTGAAGGTCTCTTATTTGTATCCTTCTTTTGGACATCTTTTCATTCATTGTCTTCTCCAACTTTAGGAACTTGGCCAGGAGAAGGTTTCTATCTTCCAGATCCTTGTGAATTAACTTTCGCCAATACGCTTCTCTTATCTAATGCTGCTATATCTTTAGGAAATGCCTTTATTAGTTTAGAAATTTCATCACAATTCCTTATTTTCTTTTCATTATTCTCTTTCATACTTGCCTGGACATTTATTAGTTTGCAAATAAAGGAATTCCGGATCATGGGGTTATCAATTAACGATTCTGTTTATAGTTGTCTCTTCTTTTTTCTTACAGGACTACATTTCTTTCACCTTCTTGTTGGCCTTTTCCTTTGTTGTCTTTTCTTTTGGAGTTGTAGTTTCGTCACATTTTAGGAACCACACTTAACATTGGTTTTTCTATAAAGACAACGACCACTCTAGGAGTTAAAGAAATATGTGCTAGGCTAGAATTCTCACAATAGAAGTTTATCTCCACACCACACTCTTTTTCTAAGCACAATCCCTGTCATTTATTCTTAAGGGTGATATTCTTAAGAGAACTTTCTCGCCCTCTATAATAAAGTTGACGTTGTACCACTTATTCTAAACCATGGTCATTTCAGCCCGGCTAGAGATGGTAATTATTCTGATGCGTTTTAGAAGAATTGGCATTGCCGATACGCCATGGACCATGAAAGGACAGATCGTTCTTACAGAAGTGGCAATTTAAAATAAGATCGGTCATAGGTCACCGATACAGTTTTCTGAATTCCATCGCCTAACGGTGACCGTCCAATATCCTCACTAAAAGTAGATGAGCAGGGGTCTGATAAATAAAAAGGAGAAGAGCTAGGAAAGTGATTACAAATCTGTCGCTCGTAAGTTTAGAAATTATGTAGGCACAGAAAAGAATATGGTTTTGTAAGAAATATGGCTATCTAGCTCCACTTTCTTAAGATGTGCAGTGGCGGAGAAAGAATAGTCTTTCTTTTCACTAAATATGTCCACTCAAAAGAAAGACTACCACTGTCAAGAAAATCTGGTATGGCGATAGCAGGTAACGACCTCATCCTTTACTCACCCACTCTCTTTACAAGAAATATTGTGGCTACGAGAACTCTCTTACATTCGGTCCGTATTTCTAGGACCGATATTCACTTAATTATTATCATGTGAAGAATTACGACCCATCACTAAAAGGGTCGGTTAACTTCTTTCTCTAAACAGGATGGTGACGCTAGGATAAGAAAATTCCACTTTATGGTGGAAATCTACGCTATACAGGAGAAAAGTGCCCTTTTAAGACAGGAATATGAATCTGAGTAAGATAAAGTAGCCCTCACAAAGGTTGGTGTCGGCTGAGCCGTTTATTTGGAGTTAAATAGAGTGACATTCTCTCATTTGTAGCGATGGTAGGCACAGAAGTCATAAAGCTCAATATGGTCCAGTTCTTTTAATGACCACTCATCTGTCCTGTAATAGTTTATGGCTCAAAGTGATTATCGCCTCAGCGGTTATCTTGTAGAAAATGGAAGAGGAAATCGTTTGTGATCGCTCGTAAGACTCAGCTGATGTTCTAATTAAAGAATCAGCTGTGGAGCGACATTAAGATGATCAGGGTTGAAAAGAATTCTGGCTGTAAGCCTACCGGAATTAACAATTATGTCGTGGATCTGGTAACGAGAACTGTTTTATGGTTGGCTAGTAAGACATTCTAATGAGCCGTAGAGTAAATCTCAGACTTTGATGGTCGCTATACGACCTGTTTTATAGATTGGTAGATAAAAACAATTGGTCCTTCTATCTCTAGCCTACGCCCACTGTTAATCTTATGGCGTTAGAACCACAATTCTAAACTGGAGTCGCCATAAAGGTAACGGCTCCCTTATTTTTAGTCTAGCGAACGGATTCCTGTAAATGTCGGATTTCTTACACTTTTATCCGACATTTATACACTCCATTTCTTTTTCCAGTTAATAACACTCTCTCTTCTCCTGTAAAATCATGGTCCGATAATGTGTAGTGGATTTCTTTTTAAATCGGCTCCACCATCCTTTCCACCACCGCTCAAGCGGTCTACTCTTATGGCTACTATGAGAAGAAACTAGGCTACCTTATGGTCCACAGATAGAGGCGAAGTATGAGATCTAAAGAATTGAGTGTAATTGTGACCCTAAGAGACGTAGACTTTCTTATACACTCCTAACAATTAAGAGGTCCTTTCACATCCGCCACAGCTTTTCATGGATGGCGGGTTTATGAAAGTGGCTCGGACAGAGTGGCTACTTTAAGATTACAGCCGAGAGAAATTATCCGCCTAAGAATTAAAGGCGGTTAGAGGGTAAGAGCTAGAAG
>Ga0207960_1000297_pt1 | contig 11045 bp, 2 predicted proteins | sample CryBogCBH29May08_FD_184613 | JGI IMG/M metagenome (GOLD analysis project Ga0207960, IMG submission 184613) | Freshwater microbial communities from Crystal Bog, Wisconsin, USA - CBH29May08 (SPAdes) | ecosystem: Environmental > Aquatic > Freshwater > Lake | place: Crystal Bog, Wisconsin, USA... | reverse complement strand
ACCGTTTGACTGGAGTCGTCTACTCTTATTCTCTCAAGCGACAATCACCCTATTTATCACCGCCATAAATTAAAGGCGGTTAGAGTAATGAGCAGGCCCTTAATTTCTCGGGCCTATAATAATACTCGTGATCTTTAATGGCTAGGCACAATGCCTGAGAAGGAGTGTCTCTATTAGTCTCTCACTCTTTTCACCCTTGAGCTCGATAAAAAAGACCTCTCGCCATGACCGTAATCCGCTGCTTTTATTTAGTGGCAGCGGTTCTCTAAATTATAGCGGCTAAAATATCGCCGCATTGATCTTCTCCACTCAAGAAATCTCTAGGCACAGGTGACCGAAAACTACAGTTTTCTTATTTCCTTTTCCTGTAGTAATTAGTGGATGGAAATCCACGCTCACATAATAATTAAGAGCACTACAGCCAAATAAAAAGGCTGTGCCCGGTGCGACTATAGATGTCAGGTTACGGCCTGTATTTATGTGGCCATTATCGGTGCTATTATTGGCCACTCTTTTTGGTGATCTAGTCGCCTGTGAGAACATTAATTTTAAAGAAATTCGCTACGCTAGCGAGATCATTTGTGGTGTAACATAAAGACGGTCTAGCGTAAGCGTAAATATTGTGGATCCACTGCTGCTTTTAACTGTACCGCATTTACTATGACCCTGACTACACTATTTTTTATTTGGGTCCTACAATATTGGTGGCTAAAAAGGTACAAGATAGCCACTATACAGGGAATGGAAGTGACATTTTCAGTAGGCAGATAGTTTTCCTCTCGTGGCTACCACAGATTCTTTTTTAATGCCGATAATCTTAACCGGCTGTCAGTGGGCCACTCAAAGTTTACAACCTCTAATATTCCTTACCGCTCAGGATAAATGTGGAGTTATCATAATTGTGAAGTATAAGTGGTACAATGTCGGCTCTTTAGAGCCACTTTTAGAGAATTTAAAAAATACGAGCGGTTTTAGGTCGTGATCGACCAATTTCTCGCTTCGCTCTCTCACTACTTTCTCACCTGCTGTAAGAAAATAGTGGTAGCTACACCAGATAAGAAATGTCTACTTTCTTCTTCTCAGAAGTAGCCTGAATGACATAGCGGGGAGAAAGAAAATACTGGCCACAGGAAATTACAAGGTTCACGATCGACAATGAATTCCTAGCGGTCGATCGGCATTATAGCTAAATTAGTGGACCTGAGGTCTACGTTAGGATTAAGGGAAATCCAGTTTTACTAAAATCATTGCCAATATTGAAAATCGGCTCTTAAAGACGAGCCTAGTTTCTTCTGATAGTGAGATAATGAATTCCTAAACTTATAATCTGAAGCTGTTAAAGGAGCAACATCTGATAGAAATTCCAAACCTGTAAAAGAATTCCAGTAAGAGAAAGACATAGAGAATTAAATAATAAAAACCAAAATATCTTTTATGAGAAGCCAAGATCAGATTTCATTAAGAAAAAGAAAGATACATTGGACTTATAATAAAAGGCAGAATCCTACTATTCCAAGGTGAAGAAAGGTGTTCCATGTCAAAATGGGTTTCTAGGAGGTTATCGCGGATTGGTGATGTCATGATCCTTTCTTTAGAAATCTTCCGTTAATGGCCAGTAACCCATAGTTCTTCTCGATCACATGTTGTTTAAGGTTCTAAACTTCTGGAAAACCAGCTATTAATCAAGGGTCATGCTCTTACAGGTCCAGAAAAGGTAATCTTCTAGCGGTCACAAGTTTAGGATTCTCTCTTTTAATTAATAATGTCAGGGTTATGCTCTTTTCATTCTCGCTTCTAGATGATGATGAGATTAAAGAAATGGAAATGGAATTATTATTAATGAACCAAACATAATAAATCATGAAAGAGAAGTCAATAGATTTCAAAAGGAATTATTAGTGAACTATAATGGATATCGGTGGTAGCTTTCTTTAAATCTTAAATGCTGTAACAGGCTTAAAGCCAGGATTTCTTGTGGCATTTCTCTTCAATCAGCATGAGATAAAACAGAAAAGGAAGGCGTCTAGGCACTTAGCACCACTTGGAGTAATTATAGATGTAGCATAGTGGAATTATTGAGAGCCTCAGCCTCAGGTTTTATCGGTAAATCCGATTTGAGTAGCGTATGTTAATTATCTTAAGCGATTAAATTTCTTGATTGTGAGCACCATCTAATGGATCAGAAACCGATCTTCTTGCTACGACTATAATCTCATTTCCATTTGTAATAGACCAAGACTAATAATCTGTCTAGTTTTAACCTTAAAGAAATACAGCTCATTCACCCGTTAATTATCACCATCTATTGAAGGTTTATCCTTTTCATTTAGGAAGCTAACATATTCTTATTGTCCGACAAGTGGTTGATTATTTGAAGAGTTCAGGGAATTGATGAAGAGTGAGTAAGCTAAAAGAATTGGAGAAGACGTAAAGGAAGTATTGCTCTTGAAGACAGAGCGGTGTAATTTACAAATTCTTTTAAGAGTTCTTGGTGATGTCAGGAATAGTCAATATATTCTATGAGCTATAATTATTTAGAAGAGCAGATTCAGGCTACACCGAAGGATGGCATTTTTAGTCGGTAACAGGTTTTCTCTTTTTGGGTCACAACTAGAGATTAATTTCTTTAAATAAATGAGGAGGTTTCTATCGCTGGCGCTCACTTAACTAGAGACCATTCCTTTTATTGTCAGCCAGATTTAGTGTTCTGTTCTCGTTAACAGCCAAGGTCTTTTTAATCTGAGCTATACCGCCATTTATTTATTGGCGGCAAGAATCGCTACCGCTCACTGTAATAAATTAGGTTCTAGAGTGGGGTTAGCACAGAGAAATATCTTAGACCCTACGGCGGCAACTTCTTTTAATCGGGTGAGCGTTTCTACTTTTGAACGCCTGGTCTGGATAACACTCGTCTTTTCATAAGTCTTACCGCTGGTGCTGGGACTAGATGCATGAGTCTTCTCTCTTCATCTCCAAGCCTATAAAATGATGGTGGAGCAAAACCACAAATTATCGATATTTTGGGTCACTTAGAATTCCTATTCTATTTTCCATCGCCATTTAATTTACTGGCGATTACCAACTCTCCGCATCTTATCCAAAATATGAGTTTTCGTGTTGAAGAGTGCCGCCGTTTTCTTTCGCGGCTCACGGTCCTTTCTTTTAATTGTCTCTCGCGGTTCTAAAAAGAAATTTCTCTTCGCTACAGCAAAACCGCGGTGATTTATGGTGACAGCAATCCACTTCACCCTAGCCCAGACAGCAACTAGCGACCAAGAGGTCGATATCCACTTCACCTCTGAGCAGGATCCGAGTAAACTTCTCCTCATTAATTGTGATTACCAAAAGTTGTAGCTCCATAAGCGACTCCAGGACGGTTCCTTTTTCTAAGAAATTGGCTCTCGCTAACCGATTTAGAATCGGAGATTTCCTTACCATAGTGCCAACATTACGGCACTTACTCACTATTCTTTATTAATTATGTGGTGACCACTAAACTTGGTGCTAGCGACAACAGTTTTTATGAAATTCTACACTCCAAGTAAGATTACGACCATAAGGGAGTGGTCTTATATTAAAAGGAACCACTCCTTTAATCTTTCTATGGATAACGGCGGGACTCTCAAAGAGGAAATTCCTTTACCGCCGTAATTCTTCTCCTTATTGCCTGATAGTGGATATTCTTTAAGGAAAAGGTCCAGTTTTTAATATTAGTGACCACTTTTTATTCTGGGGTCACCAAGAAAGATCTACGGTCCGGTGAGCGAGAAATATCTACTTGATTTCCTCTTCAAACCGCCACAATCGGCGATAAACTGTGATTTGCCGTACTCGATAAAAAGGACTTCTCGCTCTCATAAGGTCGACATTTGTTGTGTTCAAGAGAAAATAGGTAGCGGCATATCAAATAATTGCCGCATGAGGGAGAGATTTAATAAAAAAGGATGATCTCCGGCTCAAAAGAAATTCTATGCCGGGCATGAAGTATAATCTACGATAGGCTCTAACGAGAACTGGCGCTAAGACTGACATTCTAAGGCAGATTTTTAGCGTTGAGCGGTTTTTAGTTAAAAACGGTAGCATCATGGTGACATTTTGTCACCTATACAGCCAAAAAGGGAAATCCCTGTTATTTTCTCACCTTTTCTCACTCTGGCTAGGATAGGTTGTAATTCTTTACAAGAACGGTGACGTTCAGTCACTTATAGGCGACGTCACGTAATTATTTCTTACAAGGACTCATAATGATTGTAGAGGGCGAGAGAGATTTACTGTGTGAAATATCAAAAAGAATTCCACCTCTAACCGCCTATAAATAATGGCGGATAATTATCTAAAATCTTAGTTGCCTCTTCTCGCCTGCTCTCACCTCTAATCTCGGAAGCGAGTAGTCCTTAAACTCTTAGGCGTTAAGACTCAGTGGAGGCCCTTCATTTCTAGGGCCAATACCGCCTGTTCCTTATTGAGTTCTCGTAACCGCTTTTAGTTGCGGTTTTATATGCTGCCACAAATAATCTCCGGTGCGAAGTTTAAGGTGGCAATATTCTTTAATGAAAAGTATGGTGTACATAAAAAGGATGGGTTTTCTTCCACGTGGCACTTTTCTTATCTTGGTGCCACTTTCCGCTCAGTGAGAAATAAGATGAGAACACCACCAAAAAGATTACAGGTGGTGAAATGTCAGTATCCACCGTTCTTTTAGAGAGTTACGGCGACATAAAAGAGTGGATTTTCTCTTAATCGCCACCCACTACCACTCCTCATTTTATGTTGCTATCACATTTAGGATCAAAGTCTGGAAATCTCCGATTTCTAGTTACCGTGAGAGTAAACGCCAAAAAGAACGGCGGTTATGGTAGACAGTGGTGAGCATGAAATCTCTTATGGCGTAGGAACCACAATTTCTTTTGCTCATTTTGGCTAGCGAGAGGTTGGATTTTAAAGCCACTGACAGATTCTTATTAAAACCACAATTACAGCATGCATGGTCTTTTCTTGAAACAAATCTCTAGTCTTCTCCTATTATTTGACTCTATCTCAAGCTAAGAAAGTTAGTGACAATCGCCGGTAATTTAGGCGATTAAGATTGTGAAAGCGCCTCAGAATAAAGGAAATATGTGTTGTGAGCTAGACGATATTGTTTTCTCTTAAGACCGATCAGGATAAAAATGGACGCTTCAGGCTCAAACTCGGCACTTCTTTTTTGTGCCGTCAGAACCTACACTCCTCCGCTGTATAAAATTGGTAGATCTGAAAGAGCTTATCCGGCTCATGAATGATTACGCCGGAGAAATTTACTAAACTCTACCAAGGTTATGTCTTGTCAGGCTCAACTAGAAATAAGTGGTTAGTAACTAAAGGGTCATCTGTGATCCTAGAAAGTGTAAGTTGGAGTGGAACTCTAAAAGTCCCTGCCTGTAGCGGAGAAAATTAGTGGATTGGCACTGTAATAGTAAGTTAGAATTCTGGCGATAAATGAGAAATCGCCTGGTCGTAATAATGGTAGAGAATTTTCAACTCAAAGTAGAGCCTATCTCTTACTCATTGTAGTTTCTTCATGACATCTCCTAGATTTTCTTTCTATGAAGGTGAAGTGAGTACCTCAGGCTAATCCTAAAAAGGACAGGATTTTATTTATAGAACCACAATAGTCAGGCCACTATTCAAGAAAAACTAGCATCACTTTTAATCTAGCTGTCACTTCCTTTCTTTTGAGAAATAATGCCGGTACCGTAGTCTTCTCCTTATTGGGTTGTAACGGTTAGAAGAATCTGTGGTTTTTAATGCCTACACTAAATAACGACACTGGAGTGGTAAAAGAAAAAGTGTCTCTCAACTATAGAGAAGCCAGTTTTAAGTAGGAATCGGCCATTTCTAGTTTCTGGCCGTTTTAGGAAATTCTCAAGATTTTATCGCACTAAAAGTGGCTCCTTAAATGGTGTAAAAATAGGCTTGCTTTATTGAAAGTAAACCCTAGAGGATTACCGCCACGAATTAACAGTGGCGGATATTCTGAGACGGGTCTAGAAAGTAATTATCTCACCGCCAAGATATTTTTAGGCGGTGTCGTCCTTTAAAAGAGCAGGATCACACTTCTTTTGAACCCTCATTACGCATGCCTGTTCCTTGTCTACTGTTCTATGACCATAATTTCTCTCTGAGCTCTACTATTACTTTTCCATGCGGTGATAAAATTCCTGTCCTAGCGCCGTAAATGAATTGGCGCTTAAATGATTGTGGGCTAGCCAGATAAAGTTTACGGCCGAATGGTGGATTTCTTCTCAATGGCCGTAAAGAGTAGAGAATTCTTTTGAGCTGAGGCTCAGCTAGAAATAAAAGCGACATAAATTTGGTCGCGGTATCGATTAAAAGAGCGGCGTTTTCTTAAATTATCGTAGCCGCTCTAGAGTTACCCTCCACAATATAGGTGAAGATGAGCGGAAGCGATTTATCGCCAAGTTGACTAGGAAGTGGAAGGGTAGTGATTGACTTACCGCCTGTCGATAAAGAATACCAGGCGGTTTCCTTAAACTTAATGGCATGAAAATAAACCTCTGGTTGTGCCTACACTTAGAGTGAATTCCTCCGCCGCATTTTCTAGCGGCAGGAAACCCATGTCGGCGTTTAGAACTCAGTCTACTTTTAGTGCCTACTCTCATGCCCGCTAGATTAGTGGCCGCGGTTAGATAGAGTGAAAAAGAATCGTTACACTCTTGGCGAGCTGTTTTTCCACAATTAATGCGTAGAATGTTAATGTCGCTAGAGCTCCACTCACCTATGGTCGATCACGACCTCACCTCTTAATGGTTGGAGAGAAAGTTCTTGTTCTCTTAAAAAAGTAAGACTTTGAGTCGCCTCTTGAGTTTATAAAGTATGACTATAAAGTGAGAGTGTCCATAAGAAAATATTAGTGGTAGCCGTAAGAAGAAATCTCGTCATTAAAATGACCACCTCCAGTTTAAGAACCCGGCGATTTTTATTTGGCCGGAAAGATACTCATGGTGTTTTAGGAATTCCTCACCCTTAATCTCTAGAGGAATTCCTCATGGAAATAATTAATTACGGATCTCCTGTCATTTTTCGAGATCCGGCACTCTTTTAGCGTGACTATTTTTAAGTAAATCGCCACCATAGGTGAGCGAATGTTGAGCATGGCACCATCTTTTTATACCGCCACCGCTCTTTTTAGTTTAATATCGCCTATCTTTCTTGGCGATAATATTTCACGCGGTGACAAGCTAGGAACTGAACCGTGCGATCTTAGGCACGGGTAATAGGGTGAAGAGTAAGGGCTCATTATAGTAATTTTAGAGCCCTCAAGAAAATGGTAATTATACTCCCCACTTCTCTTTGTCCGGCTAGACTGTGGCTAAGATAAAGGAGAAGGTTGTTCTTGCTCGGCTCACCACTTTTCTTAAAACTCAGGGTGCTAGGACAACTACTCTAAGGGTGAAACCTGTTTGGGCGACTCATGCGGAAGTTGTCTCTGAGCCTTTTCCTTTTCCTTAAAGATGCCGTATTCCTTTCGCTTTATGTGACTAAATGTGGATACCACAACTTCCTTTTTTATCACGAAAACAAGCTTAATTTCTCGCTCTAGACGCGGCTCATTCTTAAGATTTCCACCTCCGCTATAGATTCTTGGAGCGTAAGCGGTGACAATAGCAGATGTGAAAGAAAATTATTGCTGCTACAGCTAAAGAAGAATGTGGTATGAAAACAGAATTTCTCTCACCTTTAATTTTAAGGATGAGTAGCTAACCCGCCATTTATGGTCACTATCCTTAAAAGATAAAGGAAGCGTCTCTTACCAACCAAAAAGAATGTTGGTTGAGGCCGTGATTACCATCCACATCTACGACTAGATTTCTTTACTGTAGCTACAAATGTCAGGCTCAGTGGTTAGTGGTAGCTGTACCCAATTCTTTTATCGGTACAGCGTTAGAGATTTGTGGCGCTTCGCTAGCGCTTCTCATTTAGAGTTAGAGGGTGAGTGGATATCGGCCTTAATTTGTAGGCCGAGAATAAAAACAGTGACAGGCATGCGATTTCTTGTGAGATTTGGCCCTTAAGAATTACTTTTGATGGCCAAATCGAGGGAATTTCCACCGCCAATATACGAGATTCATTAAAGAAAGGTGGCGGTGAGAGTAAACACTGTTGGCTTAGCCTATAGTAATTAGTGGTTAGGACCCACATTGTCTTATTGTAAATAATTTTCACCCTCTAAAGTAATTATCAGGAGCGGGAACCTTTTATTGTTGAGAATTAGTGGAAATGCCTCTAAGGTGGTAGAGTAGAGTGTAATCGGCCTTCATTTCTATGGCCGATATTCCTTTTTAAAAGTCAAGATTTGTGGACCACCTAAGGTTCAAAAAGTGGTCGAGAAAAGGAATTCGTTTAGTGTAGCTGACCTCTGGTCGATAACCTCACGGCTAAAGTTACGAGATTCTGGCTCTAAGGAGCCGACACCTATGGTGAGATATTCTTAAAGTGGATAGAAATTAAGGACCGCTATGTCTCTACTTTTTACCGCTGTAACGGCCAATAAAATTCTAGAATGTAGGGCTGATAAATGACAGGACATAAGTGGTGAGAATTTATTGTGGAGAAGACCGATTTCTTAGTAATCGATTGGTGGTGGTGCCGCTAGGCGGCGTAAGCTAGAAATAAGTCGAGTAAAAGTCTTAAGAGGGGACGGTCGTGGCATAGCCACTTTAATTCTCTACAGCGTACAGAAGAACTAGGGCGTAGCAAGAACTATTGTGGAGCTATACTACTCACGGCTGTAGACTAGAATGAGAACTGAGCTAGATAATGATTATGGGCGGTCTTCAATTTAGGGTGGTAATGATCAGGAAATGAATTTCCTTTGTAAAAGAGGCTGAGGAGGAAGAATCTCATGTCCTGATCCTGGAATGGTAAGACTGACTTCTCTTATAATGGGAAATATATCTCTACATCGTGTTCCAAGAAATCTTATGTCGTCTAGACCGGTTATTGTGATGGTGGAACAGGAAATAAGAAAATGTGGTCTTAAATTCACCACCTTATCTGGAATTATGAGTAGGAGATAAATCGCTTACGCTCACAAGAACTCTTTTAAGAATATTTGGATCGTCAATATCGATCGTAGAGTGGACAGACAAGATGCCTTTTTAAAAATAGTAGCGTTCTCTTTTAACTTGTAGCCTGAGAAAGAATTAGGTCGTTAAGCTCAGTAGCTATTTCTTGAACTTGACCCTCTAAGATAACGGAATTGTCCTTAGCGGAGGAAGAGTGTCTCTACCACAAATCATTAGGAAAACTACCATGATCCAGACCCGAGTTTTTAGTGACCAGGATCAAGTCTCTACCGCTCAGCCATAGGCGGTTCTTGAATTGTCTGGCGTAGAAAAGGAGACTATTGTTGAGAGGAAGGAAACGATATTATAGGCAACAAGTTTATTTCCTGTAGAGGTTATTTCCGCTATGAAATCTGCTTAGGGTCGTCTACTAATAAAATAAATGAGAAGAAGATTCTGCCTAGGCTAAGAACGGCCACTTTCTTTACTTAAGATTGGAGATTCTTGTTACTCTTCAACTATTTTAGCTCAGGACATCAACAAGAACTAATTTTCTTTATCCTTCAAGAGCTCCTGCGTTTAGCGTACCATTACAAATTATAGTGACACGAGCTAGAGAAAGACAGTTCCTTAAAGAACCATAAGCAGCCTCAATTCCTGTAATGTTGGAGGCTGTAACGCTCATTCTACGCCGCTCGAGATTAAAAAGAAATGCGGCGGTTGTCAGTAAAAACTAAGATGGAGTGGAGAAGATCAATGCGGCGATATTTTAGCCGCTATAATTTAGAGAACCGCTGCCACTAAATAAAAGCAGCGTGGTTTTTATAATACATGGTGGATTTCCTTTAAGGCTACAGACTACGCCAGGTTTAAAAAGAAATTCATCTTAGCCTGGCTCTAACTCATGTCGTAGCGCTCTATCAGGGTCAGAGAGACAAATTAGCTGGGCCGTTATAAATCTCTTGGCCCAGGAAATCTCTCCACCCATCACATATTTTGAGCTAGCGAAAGATTCTAGGAGTTAATCTGTTGAGTCGTGAAGGTAACAGCCAGACAGGAGATAGAATGTGGTCACTATTATTGAAGGAATCCTTATTATTTACAGCCTCAAGCACACTTCTTTTAATTACTGAACTAAAAAGATTGTGGACACAAATGAGCTCAGCCTTCTTGGAGCGACATTTAGAGAAAGATTGGAATTTCCTATCGTAGGCTAGAATTAGTGCGGCAGAAATTCCTGCCACTTTTAGTCGGTTTGGAGCGGCGAATTGTATCACCTTTTGACTTGCCGCTCTATATTCTTGTTCTAATCGGATGAGAACTAGAAAGTGTCACGATGGACAGCCAGTGCTTCACCAGAGGTCTTCTTTCACCTGCTCACCTATAGTGTCTTCTCCTATTATTTATTAGTAGCCTGAATCTGACTCATTTCCTCTTAAATGTTAACAGTGACTTTCCATTGTTAGGGTGGCAAAAAGAGATGGCGTGTCCTTTCATGTTAAGGAATTGTGGTAGACAGGGGCTATATTCTAGTCGTGCCTAAGGCACTATCTTTAGGGAGAACTACCATTCCCGGTTACTTCATAGTGGCGATAGTTATTGTAGATTTCCTCTAAAAGGATGGTACCACGACTAGTTGAGATTATCTCCACATTTCTTTGCCTGAGCTAGCGTTATGAAATTCCTGTCCGCTAGCCACTCTCACCGTATTTAATTTGACTAAAATAGTGGGTTGTGAGCGTAAGCGATTTATCTCCTAGTGGTGATGAGAAATCTGGGTTTCTAATAATTCTGATGCTCGTCGTTATTGGAGCATCAATATTCTCAGGGATTTGAGATTAACGCCGATAGAGAAATCCGGCGGTAGTTGTAGTCATTTAATGAGGGGAAGAGAAAATGGTGACGCGGCTAGAATATGTGCCGCGATTGTACACCCTCTAAACGCCTTGAAAAGAATGGCGTAGTGGAGATAGAAGTAAA
>Ga0207960_1000291_pt1 | contig 11236 bp, 11 predicted proteins | sample CryBogCBH29May08_FD_184613 | JGI IMG/M metagenome (GOLD analysis project Ga0207960, IMG submission 184613) | Freshwater microbial communities from Crystal Bog, Wisconsin, USA - CBH29May08 (SPAdes) | ecosystem: Environmental > Aquatic > Freshwater > Lake | place: Crystal Bog, Wisconsin, USA... | reverse complement strand
GATGGAGTACGTACAACTGGACGTTGTGCGCCACCAATAGTAGCGGTTTCAGCTTTAGGTGCAAATTGGTCAATTAACTGGGTTGGTGTTAATGATTCATTACGTGCTTTTAACAAGGACTGTGGGTCAACTGGATGGTCTGACGGATAAGCTTTCCAACCTTTAATTTGACCATCTGCCGCTTTTGTTAATTGTGGATAGTATTGTTTTAAAGTTTCCAAAGAATTAATAATGTCTGTTGGATTAACTTTTTGACCATTTGCGGCCATTTGTCCATAAGAACCATAAACAGAAGCAAACGGCTTTCTGTTGCTTTCTGAAAGTTCATTTAAAGCTTTATTGGTTTCAATATGATTTTTAGTCAAACTGATAATTTTGTCGGCATATTCAGGACCGGACATTGGCGCTACTGAAATTAATGCTGGAACTTGCTCTAAATCAAAAGAACCGTCAGGAAGCTTATTTGCTGGGTCTTTTGCCCATTGCTGAATAATTGGCATTTCTTTAGTCTTTTGTTCTGCCATTTGCGCTTGACGTTGTGCAATAGCAGTTTCGGCCGAATAAAGGCCTACTTTCATCATGTCCCCAAGGGTCATTTGATTAGTATTTTTTGGGTTTAAATCCGCAGTAAATTCAGCCATAATTGTTTCCTATCCAACCGTTGGAGTTGTTGGCGCGTTCATTTTGTTTAAACCATACAACATAGCGTAATTGCTAATACCGCTTAAACCATTAGCATAAGCATTGGCAGAACCCATAGTTGCAGAAGCTTGGGCATTACCGATGCTAGAAAGCATATTAGAAACGTTAGAAGCAGTTCCAGTACCAGCATTAGAAACAGTACCAAGGGCGTTCATGCCTACGTTATTAGCATTAAATATGTTGCTGGCTACGTTTTGACGATTTGCTTGATAGTTATTAAATGCGTTTTGTAATTGATTCCCAGCATAATCTTGGGCAAATTGTTGGCCGCCTTGAATAGCATTTCCGCTTACTGCACCACCGCCAGCATTAATACCAGCATTAAATTGACCCATGCCTTGCGTTAATCCAAATTGATAATTTGGCATCAAAGTAGTCAAATCGTTCATTGTTGGCTGGGCAGTCAAATAACCGCTACCGGTCATTGTTTGTCCATTTGGCCCTGTATAAGTGCCAGGCAACATAGAATTAATAGCATTATTAGCTTGTGTGCCAGTATTTAAGTATGGTTGTGCCATATTAGAAATATTGTTGTAAATGCCTTGGCTATAATTAATGCCTTGATTAGCGGCATTAGCATATTGACTAGCGGCATTTCCAGCGGCTTGTGACTGCAAATAAGCAGAACCAAGCATGGCGCCGCCAACGATTGTTCCAGCTATTACTGTGCTTGATACACCGGCTGACATGGAAGTTCCCCTCTTAAATTAATACCAAAATTAACGCAAACCATAGAACGGTAATCTAACAATAATTCCTCATTTTGATAAATATCTTTACAAGCAATCGCATAAATATCATCGCCAATTTTTACTGGCATAAGATTCTGTTTATGCGAATGATTGATATATCTACCGCCTGGTGTTCGTTTTCCGTCTAATCTACATGGGCAAACTACATCCCACATTTTAAAACTTTTTGTTGCAAATAAACCTTTACCATGAATTTTGGATGGCCGTAATTCTGTTGCATATTCAATTGGCATTTCCATCAAATCATGTTTGATTGATACTATTTTATCAATTTCTTCTTGATTTAGGCCTAATTCTTTACAAAAAAGCTTGTAATCATCATGAACTTCTTTAAGTTCTTTTTTTAATCTATTGTCTTGTAATCCACATTCAGGAACAACAAACAAACGTTCTTCCAAAATATCTAAATCTTGGCAATTGTCAGGGTTTTCATAAACATCAACCCAAACCACTTCTTCATCAAATACACGACCTACGCGCTGGGCGCCAGGCTTTGATTCAAATTGCATTGGTGCGGTCAATATTTTGACTTTATCTTCAACATTTACGGCAATAGTGCCTTTTTCTAGGCGAACGGTATAACCGGTTTTATGTTCTGCGCCAGTTAATACAGTCCATGCTGGAATAGTTATTTTGCGTTCATAAAACCCTGGATAAAAGGTATGTTCCGTCACAATGTCCGATTGAGGCATTTTTAACAGTTCGTTTTGCAAATTTTGTATTTGCGATTTAACTGATAACTGTTTAGAAGGTTTTACATAAACTAAATTCATGGGTTGTAATAAGGCACTTTCATTGGTTTACCATTAACAACAATATTAATAAATCCGGCTGGGGCTGAAGGCAATGTTTGATTGCCAGCGGTGGCCGTTGTAGCTGAAGTAAAGTTTAATATATTTAATAAATACTGTTGCCAAGCCCTTGTTGGCCTTTTGGTAGTCGTGTCCAAAAATTCCGATTGTGGGTACGGATTATTTTGGGTACTAGCGTATATTCCTTGATTATTAGCCATTAGTTTGCTCCAGCACTAGCTTTTAGGTTAGCGGCAATAATTACCGAATTAATAGGGTCTGTAACCACTACTTCAAATATACGGTCACGTGCGTACCCTAATCTGCGCCAAATAGCACGGTTTTTGTATGCGCCTTGTTGGCCAATAGATACCCAATATTCCTTGGACCATGTTGAACCGCCATCATCTGACCAACGAAGCATAGCCTGTGGATTGGCACCGGTTGTAATAAGACTTGATACACCAGCAATCGCAATACCGGCAATAGCAGTTCCAGCTACGGCATTTCCTGTTATTTGGGAAGTAGTAATATTTCCTTCTAAACCTACACCAGGCTGAAAGTAAATTTGCAATTCGTCAAAATATTGACGTTGATAATCACTAACTAAATGTGGGGCGCGGCGTACACGGCGAATTTCATTGCCATTATCGGTGTAATTTAATGGGTCTAATTGATAAATTTGGCCATTAGCATAATCCCCAACCAAATTCATGTTTTGGAAATTGGCATGGCAATTAGAACGATGACGATGAAAAACGTTGTTTGAATCAACAGAAAGCCATTTATGCCACATATTTGTGGACATATCGTAAACCCAAGTTAAATCTAAAGTTGGGAATGAAAGAACATAACATTCATGGCCTTCCATTTGATAAGTATAGGCAACGGCATCTTCAACGTATTGGTCAACTAATGTATTTTCTACGGCATGGGTACTAATACGGGTTGGCACGTAACCATTCATCATCATCACTTGGGATTGGCCGCGAATATTGCGACTTAAATAAGCAAATGAATTGCCCACCCTTGCTACTGAAAATTGGGCAACAATACCGTGTTGGGTTGATGTTCCTGGAATACGCTGAAATGGAAATGGAAATAAACCGGCATCAATCCATACTTCAGAAGAAGCTTCACCAAGTAAATAAACTTCACGATGGTCAACAATAACCGAAACCAAGTTATCGGGCGCGCCATCTTTAGAACTAAAGTTTAATTGATTAGAAATTGGTGAAAGAAGATTGGAACAACCCCATTGTTGGGTTCCAGGACGGTTATAAACAAAATAGTTATCAACAATGTCAACAACATCCGCACCGCTAAAAGCACCATCGCTAGACGGCAGAACACTAAAGTTAAGCGCATATAAAGTTTCTGAACCAACAGTTTGTGAAGTGCTAACAACATAAGAACCAGTACCACCAGTACCAGTTCCAAACGTTAAAGTAAGGGTTAACCCTGTACCATTACCGCTAGTTGTAGTTGTGGATGGTGTTCCAGGTTGAACAGTATATACGCCATAAGTAACTGGCGTTAAACCGGTAACTGCACCGCTACCACCAATAGAAGCTACTGTGTAAGTAGTTTGTTGCGTATAAATACCGCCTACAACTGTTATAACGTCCCCTACGGCATAACCAGTACCGGCCGCAGTAATGCTATAAGAAAGCGCCGCAGAACCGCCTAAAGCCGTAATAATCGTTCCAGGAGTTACGCCAGTACCTTGGATAGTTTGACCTGGGTATAAAGTTTGATTAGCACCAATAGCAGTAACGGTTAATACTTTTCCTGAAATTGAACCAGTAATTTGTGCGCCAACTGCGGCAGAATTAAATACTTCAGAAGGTTCTGTTTGGCTAATATTGATTGTGTAGGTTCCTACTCCACCAGTACCAGTTCCAAGACCAGTAATAACAGTTTCAGCATTGACGGCGTTTCCAAATAATTGTTGGCCAGCCGCTACTGTTCCGGATTTCATTAAAGTAACAGTTAATGTTGTTCCTGATACTGAACCTACAAAGGTTGCTGAAGATGGATTAGAAATGCGCCATGTATAACGATAAGCACCGTCAGTAATGTAAACGTTTTGACCATTATCTGTAATACCTACTATTCCAGTAGAAGTATTAAGATTTCCAACAATAACCGGAGTTAATAATGAATTAACTACATATACATAACCACCACAAACAATAACCATGTATTGACCGCCTGAAACAGTACGCATACCACGTACTTCGGCTTGGTTCAATGTCAATACGTTAGTAATGCCAGGAGTCGGATAAAGGGCTACAACTCCGTTTTGACCAGGTTGCTTTAATGGGTCAATTTCAGGACGAAAATTGATACATTCCTGTGCATCTTGATAGATGGACGGGGCTTCATAAGAAGGACCAATAAACCCAAAATCAGGCATGGTAATCCTTAATCAAAAAATACAACAGTTGTTAGTGCTGGACTAAAATATGTTGCATCTGAACCATTATAAGTTCCACGAACTGTATTAATTTGACATGAAGTAGTAGTTGGTGCAGTACCGTTTGTTCCATCCCAATTAAAACTTACAAAAATACCACCTGAATTTGTATAAGCTGGCCCATAAGCGGCATTACCAGCCATGACATAATTTCCATCTGCCAAAGCATTTGTAAAGTTAATTGTCCATTGGCCTGTTCCACGAACAGTTATTGATGAAACGTTATATGCTTTTAGGATTGTTCCGCTTGCATTAAATGAAACCCATGCTTTAGCAAGTCCTGAACCGTTTGTAGAAGCCCAAGTTGTGCCATTAGAAGTAAGAACGTTACCTGATGCTCCAGGGGCTACAAAAGTAGGTGTAGAAGTTCCATTACCTAAAATAACGTTATTAGCCGTTAAAGTAGCCAAACCAGTACCGCCTTGGGCAACTGCTAATTTATTAGTTAAAGTTAATGTAGTAAATGCGCCTGTATTAGGTGTTGCTGAACCAATAGCGCCTGGCGCACTTAAAGTATTGTTTACAAGGCCAGTAAATCCTGAACCTGATACAGAACCGTTACAAACTAAATTGGCTGGCGAAATAGAAGAAGCGGCAAATATACCGTTATAAACGGCATTGTTTACATCATTTAGCCATGCGGCATAAATTACGGTTGAATTGTCAACAAAGTTAGTAGAAGCCATAATTTTCCTATCGTAAGAATCCGCCGGTCAAAATCCAACCAGCATCTTTTTGGCGTCCAACTAACAAAGCATCGCTAAATACAGAAGCTTGAATTGGTCGCATATTAGTGCGTTTTAAGGTTGCTTTTGCTTGTGCGGCATATTTTGTAATTAAAGCCATAGTTGCTGGGTCATTTTTGCCATACATCGGCATTAAACGTTCAGCAAGGCACCAACGCAAACATAATTCATAACCTTGTGGCAAAACGATTGGGTCATAAATAGTGTTATATCGAGTAAATAATGTATCTGCAAATATGTGCATTTCGCCCTGTGAAGGGTTTGGCCATACATAAACGTTACCCAATGGGTCAGAAGGTTGGTAATACATTGCTTTTGGCCAAGGACCGGATAAAGTCTTTAAGCCAATCATTTCATAATTTTCAAGATTGAGTACGGCAACTGGGTAGTCAAGGCCCCCGTTAACAATAGGAGTACCGTTAGAATTAGTGTTAATACGCACAAAGCTAGACTGAATAGCAAGAGGGCGCTGATAATAGCCATTAATGGATGTTGAACTAACCGTTTGAGCAATATTAACGGTGTATGTACCATTGTCATTAACGTTGCCGCCAGCGCCTGAAACAAATGCAGTAATTGTTGTACCATTTGCAATTCCTGTTCCAGCTAGGGTTTGTCCTAATGTTAATGCTCCTTGGGTAATACCAGTAACAGTTAATACATTACCTGAAATAGAGCCAGTAAAATGAGAACCAATTGTGCCGCCAGGGCCTATTGTGTATTGAATTTGACCTGGGGTAATGGGAAATATTATTTCAGTCTTATAGCTGACCATCATGGATTCATTAGACCATTGGTCAACCATGCCATTCATCATTTGAAAAGCATCTGCGGCCGCTTCTGCTGTCGGTGTTTCGCCACCAGCTAATGCGCCAATATCTTTTAATGCACCGCTAATAATGTCAATTGGCTGGGCCATATTATTCCACCGTAAATGTGTTAGCTAACCATGGAAAATCCACTTTTTTAGCGGTTTCAAGGGCTTTTAATTGATTTTCTATTGCTAATTTTATAGGGTTTACATCGTCTTGGGTAGTATCTTTTTCAATCCATTGCACAATATCTGATTCAACTATTTCAGATAAAGTTTTTTTTACTGTTCCATCTTTAAATTCATGTTTGCCTTCAGAACTAACTGTATTTTTTCCATCAGTTCCGGAAAGCAGATAACGAACTGCAATCAGTTGATTGTCATTAGCAAACAATTCTAATATTTTCCAAGTAAACATTATTTAACTGCGTTCTCAAATGGCGTTAAATCATTAGAACCGTAATATTCTGCACCTTTAGCTAACTCTTTGGTTTTACCTACTACTTTAATGCCATATTTTTCAGGGTTGCGGTGCATTCTTACTCCTAGCGTTGAACGATTTATACCTAAATGGTTTGACAAATCATTGATTGTTTTGAATATCTGACCATCGTATTCTACTGTTTTAGCGAGCAAACTATTAGCACCACTAATTTTAGCAACTACTTCAGGGCGTTTCATACAACAATTATCTGACATTCCTTTACGAGCCTTTTCAGATTGCTTAAAACCATACATAGGATTGTCTTTACCAAACTTGCCAAACCTATGGTGATTTTCTTTTTTGTATGTTTTTGCTCTTGTTTCTACAATTCTGCGTTTTGCATCTTCAGTAAGTTTATGACCAGTAGTTCCATCACCACCATCAGTAATATTGGCTAATTTATAACCAAGCCGTCTTAACTGGTCAATTCTTTCTATTTCAGCAAGATTCGCCAATTCATTGTCTAGATTATCGGCAATCTTTTTAGATTCAAAACCATTAGCTTTGGCAACTATATGTTTCCAATAACGATTACGACTACCGCCACCATTTTTTCCAACATTCAATCTTTTTCCATTACCTTTACCAACATAGAATACTAATCCTGTGTCGTTTCTAGTATGTTCATAGACATAAAACATTATTTTGCAATAGCCTGTTCAAAAGGAGTAAGGTCGTTTGAACCATAATATTCAGAACCTTTATTTAACTGTATGGTCAAATGGTCAATATTGCGTTGTTTGCAGTCTTCCCAATCGGCATCGGTCATATCTTCAGGCTTGCCAGCTTCTAATAAAGCAACGCTGTCTAATGCGGCTTTATAGTCTTGTGCTACTTGTTGTTCGTGTGTCATTTCAATCATTTTATGCTCCTAATTTAGCTTCCAATGCGGTTACTTTTGCGTTGAGTTCTTTTACTGCATTGATTAAATGCCATGTAATATTGCTTGCATCAACTGACATTACACCAGTAGATTCTGTTTTTACGCAGTCAGGCAATACTTCAATCAATTCTTGAGCAATTGCGCCAAGTTGAACACCTTGAATGTTGATAGCGCTTTCTTTAGGCAAATCAGTTACTTCATCTGCGGTGCGGTATTCAAAGTTGCGCACTTTAATTTGGGTAATTTTGTCTAAACCATCATTGTTATCAACAATATTTTTCTTTAAACGCTGGTCAGAAGTAATAGACCATGTAGCAGAGTTGTTGCTTTGATATACACCACCACCACCAGCGTAAAAGAAACCAGTTGATGAACCTTTGCCAGTACAGCTTGCCCCAATAACTGTTTCATTGGTTACTGCTCCACTTGATGCTTGTGCTTGATAACCAACATACACATTGCTTGAGCCAGTAGTAACCACATTTCCAGCTTGTTGCCCAATATGGACATTAGCACCACCAGTTGTTGTTGAAGAAGCTGCTTGATAACCTACTGCTGTGTTATAAGATGCGGTGGTGTTGTTGTATAAAGCAGAATCACCAAAAGCAGTATTATTAGAACCTGTAGTGTTGTAATAAAAAGTATTAGATGAACCAACTATTGAATTGCTTGAGCCTGTTGTATTGCTGTAACCAGCTTGATAGCCTAAAAATAAATTAGGATTACCTGATGTTGTTGAAAACCCTGATTTATAACCAACAGCAGTTATTAATCCACCAGTTGCACTATACCCAGCTTGATAACCTATTGCTGTGTTGTAAGATGCGGTGGTATTGTTTATAAGGGATGCCATACCAAGGGCGGTATTGTAATTTCCAGTAGTATTATTACGGAGTGATTGCCTACCAAATGACACATTTTGACCACCAGTTGTATTAGCGGCTAATGACGCATCCCCAACAGCAGTATTTTCAGAACCGCTTGTTAAAGCATATAAAGCATTGTTTCCAATTCCTGTGTTGTTTGTGCCAGTAGCAGTTGCTAATAGAGCATTAGCACCAACAGCAGTATTAGTAGAAACACTACCACCACCCTTACCAACAGTAAGACCTGATATAGAAGCATCATTAGTTGATGTTAAAACTGTTGATGTTAAGTTCCCAGTAGAAGGCACAAAACTTAATTTGGTAGAACTAGTAGTTTGTGGCAAATTACCTGATGTATTTGAAACAATAGTTGGATACCATGTTGCACTAGAACTTGTATTGTCAGTAATTGCAATATTTGTAGCATTTGTTGCAGTTGTTGCGGATGTTGCGCTAGTAGCAGTTGTAGCGGTTGCCGCATTACCACCAATAGATAGACCTGATGCAGTTCCAGTTAAATTAGTTGCTACGCCGCTAGATGGTGTACCTAATGCACCACCATTGGTTACAAAAGCACCAGCAGAACCTACGTTTACGGCTAAAGCAGTTGCAACTCCAGTTCCTAAACCGCTGATTCCAGTAGAAACTGGCAATCCAGTAGCATTAGTAAGAACTGCGGCAGAAGGTGTTCCAAGCGCTGGAGTTGTAAAACTTGGACTTGTGGCCAAAGCTACTACGGTTCCTGTGCCGGTTGTGGAATAGCTTGTACTCCATGCAGAACCAGTTGAATTAGCAATACCAGCACCAGGATAAACTTGTGATGGAACCGTTGCATTAATAGTAATTGCGGCAGAACCGTTATACGTTGTTCCTGAACTAAACGTAATGTTTGAGCCAGCAGTCAAACTAAACAAATTACTACCTAATGAAACACCGCTAATAGTGCTATTAGCTAATTGTGCGTTAGTAATCGTGCCGCTTAAGGCAGTAGTTGGAATAGTTGAAGAAGCCGTAAATGCGCCAGTACCATTACCAATTAAATAACCAGTTAATGTAGTAGCACCAGTACCGCCATAAGCCACGCCAATTGTTCCAGCGTTCCATGTGCCAGCAGTTAACGTACCAACGCCTGTAATGCCTGTATATGAGCCTGTAATATAGCTAGAACCAATTGTTCCGCTAGTAATTTGATTGCCGTTAATAGCAATAGAAGTGTTTGTAACGCTTGAAACTTGACCGCTTGCATTTGTAGTAATTACTGGAACACTAGAAGCAGAACCATAAGTACCAGCAGTTCCTACTGGGGTAATGCTAAATTGAAATCCAGTAAGGGTTAACCCTGTTCCAGCAGTATAAGTTGCAGAAGTTGTAAATTGCGACCAGTTAACGGCGGTAACGCCTAATGTTCCACCTGAAGTTGCCGTACAAAACCATGCAGAACCGGCTTGTGTTCCATATTCCACAAATGCTATGGCTGAAATTAATTCATTCCATGTATTTGCATCAGATGAACGCGTCCATGCGCCTGAAGCGGCAATATAAATGCCATTATTAGCGGCAGTTGATTGATTTTTAACTATTACACGGTCGCCAGCAAGGGTTGTATAGCCATCAATTGTCTGTAATCCCGATAATGTAATGTTTGTCAAAGTCGCACAAGCTACTGGTTGTTTCCAGCTAATGCCAGCGGCATAAGATTGCAACGCCAACAAGTTAACAATATCTGTTGCACCGCTTGGTTGTGTAGAAATCGTGCCGGTTGTTGTGCTAAAGCTAGTAAATGCCCCAGTTGACGGTGTAGTTGCTCCAATTGGACTTGAATCCAATGTGGAATTGGTAATGGTTAATCCTGATTGAACAGGGTTTGAAGTCGCATAAAACGGCTTACCTTGACCAATAAAAGTATTAAAACTGCCATCCAGGTTGAAATACGCTTGAACTGGCAGTAAATTCTGTACCGCAGAATTTGATGGTGTAGTCATACTAAACCTTAATAGGCAATACAGTTAACTAGGATTACATCACTTGCTGACATTGGTGCCGCGGCGCCAGTTGTTACTGAAAAGCTAGTAAATGTTACTGAAGTTGTTGTGCTTCCAGTTAATTGTAAAAATAATGTAGAACCGCTTGTTACGTCAGCGGAAAAAGCTAACCATCCATTTGGCGCGGTTGGAAGTGTAATCGTTCCGCTTGAAGCACCGCCCGAACCAACAACAATTTTAAATACAAAAGTGCTTACGGCGGTAATTGTTGGGCTTGTGCCAAATCCTGAACTAATTGTAGGCAATGTATTTGAAGTAGCAATTAAATTGCCACCCATAGACAAAGTTGCTGGATTTTCGGTATTACCGCTTAATGGTGGTGAAAATACTGCACCGCCAGGACCAATCAAACCGGTGCAAGCCCCAGCCGTATTAAATGTTGCCTGTACCGGCAGTAAATTTGTTACTGAACTATTTGCTACGCCTGGGTTTGCCATAATGTTTCCTTACGATTGGTCTGCTACTGGCATTACATACAGGGTTCCTGAAGTACCAATTGCGGTAATTGAGAAAATCTGTGGAACTGCAATAACAGTAGGTTGTGACATTGTTACGCCTAATACAAACGATTGGCTACTATTTCCACCAGTAGGCAATACTGCGGCCGGTGCAGAACCAACGCCCTGAACAACTGGGGTAATGGTAATTGCAACCGGTGTAGAAGCAGTATTTAGAAACGC
>Ga0207960_1000285_pt1 | contig 11413 bp, 8 predicted proteins | sample CryBogCBH29May08_FD_184613 | JGI IMG/M metagenome (GOLD analysis project Ga0207960, IMG submission 184613) | Freshwater microbial communities from Crystal Bog, Wisconsin, USA - CBH29May08 (SPAdes) | ecosystem: Environmental > Aquatic > Freshwater > Lake | place: Crystal Bog, Wisconsin, USA... | reverse complement strand
ACACACTTGGGGGCAAAATCTTCTCGATCATCCGCACATCCATTTTATTGTTCCGGGTGGTGGGCTCAACCCAGAGAAAACAAAATGGATGGAGTGTGATCAAAGTTACTTTCTCCCGGTGACGGTACTCTCGAATGTTTTTAGAGGCAAAATTTTAGAACTCTTCGAAAAAGCGTTTAATCGAAGCGAGCTAAAGTTCATGGGAAATATTGATCATTTAAGATTGCCGGCAAACTTTAGGGAACTATTGATGAGCTGCGCTCAAAAAGATTGGGTTGTTTACGCAAAAGAGCCATTTGCTGGCCCAAAACAAGTGATCGAATATTTGGGGCAATACACTCACCGAATTGCGATCACCAATTACCGGCTGGTTAAAATTGAAGGTGATCAGGTTCACTTTAAAGTGAGAGATAACGAGAATCCGGGAGAAAAAAAGATCGTGGTTCTTCACGTAAAAGAATTCATGCGGCGATTTTTGCTTCACGTGCTGCCAAAACGATACGTTCGCATTCGGCACTTTGGATTACTTGGGAGTCGCTTAAAAAATCTGAAAATCGCAATTGTTCGACAGCTTCAAGGAGTAGTGGCTCAAGCCAAAGTGGTGCTCCAAGAAACTTGGCAGCAAATTTTAATCCGGGTCAAAGGAATCAATCCAGATCTCTGCCCAAGTTGCAAAACTGGGACCTTGAAAAAACGATTCAGCTTATCCTCTTCAATTGGTCCGCCACTATAATTAGATAAACGCAAATCAAAGTTGCCTCATTCCCCGTAAACACGGAGCGGAGAGGTACGTTCAAAATGGAAAAATAACGAAAAAATTACCGTAAAAATTTAAAAATTCAACGAACCAAAACATGTTTGAGCGAATCCAGTATTCAAAAACCCCAATAAGCCATTGCCACAACTCCGAACCGATCGATTTAGTCTCGCCATTCAATCTCCATAGATTGTGGCCGTGCCCTACGGGACTTAGTCCAATGGCAATTCATTCAACGGTCAACTCATAAAAATTTGAAACTCTTTGAAAAATTCGACGGCTCTTGCTCGCCCGGGCATTGAATGAATACTATGCAATCAATCCTGTTATTTCAAATTTGTAAACCTGGTGTTTATGATTCGCACTTTTAACAAATACTCGAAGTCAGAACTCTATATAAACTGAAAATTCATTTGTATGCATTTACTTGTTTAATTGGATGTCTCGCGCGCATGGATGCGCGTTGGCGAGTAGGCATGTAGCCTCATCCAATTAAATCAGTAAATGTATACCTTAAGAAATTACGGATTTCCCAACTTCGAGTGCTTCACGCCATACCCGAAATAAATCACAAACCCTACGGCTAACCAGGCAAATAAACGAGCCCAGTTTTCCCAACCCAGGTGATAGATCATGAAGAAACATACCGCAACGCCGAGTAGAGGAACCACTGGCACGAAAGGAGTTCTGAACGGACGAGGAGCATCTGGATTCGTTTTGCGCATCACAATGATTCCCAAAGAAACCAAAACAAACGCAAACAAGGTTCCGATACTGCACATGTCTCCCACCACATCGCCTGGAATGAAGGCAGCAAAAAGAGCGACAAAGATAAAGAGAATCATGTTCGCTTTTGCAGGGGTCCGATATTTAGGATGAATTTCAGATAAAGTTTTAGGGAGAAGTCCATCATTGGCCATGGAGTAAAATACCCGAGCTTGCCCGAGTAGCATCACTAAAATTACGGAAGAAAATCCCGCCAAAACAGCAATGGTGATCAGGTTACTAAACCAAGCATATCCTGGCATGTTGGTGGAGATTGCATAAGCAACCGCAGCCTCATGACCCGGACCCGCGCTACTGAATTGTTTATAGTGGGTGATCCCAGTGAGTACGTAAGAAAATAAAATATAGAGCACGGTACAAAAGGCGAGTGATCCTAAAATCCCGATCGGCATCCCTTTTTGAGGATCTTTTGCTTCTTGCGCAGCCGTGGATACGGCATCAAAACCTACGTAGGCAAAGAATACGATCCCTGCGCCACGGAAAACACCTTGCCAACCAAACGCATCGCCACCTTCATTGGGTGGAACGATCACGGCATGATTGATTGGATTAATGAACTTCCAGCCCAAACCAATAAAGAACAGAACAATGACTACTTTAATGATGACGATCACCGTATTAATGTTAGCCGATTCTTTAGTTCCTCTAATGAGAACAAGAGATAAAAGACCCAAAATAAAAACAGCAGGGAGATTGATCATTCCATGCATCCCGGTAACGAGGTCGGTCTGAAATGGGGAATGACACAATGCAAATGGGATCGTAAAATGGAAAAACGTCTGACATAATTTATTCAAATACTCAGACCAAGCAATTGCTACCGTTGCAGCACCGAGTGCATACTCCAGCACCAAATCCCAACCAATAATCCAAGCAATGAGTTCCCCCATAGTTGCATAAGAATAAGTATAGGCACTTCCAGCGATAGGGATCATCGCAGCAAATTCAACATAACAAAGTCCGGCAAAAGCACACCCGATACCAGCGATGATGTAAGACCACATCACTCCAGGGCCAGCATAATTTCCAGCAGCAGAAGCGGTTCGAACAAAAATACCAGCACCGATGATGGCACCCACGCCCAAAGCAAGGAGCGCTCCTGAACCCAAGGTCCGTTTGAGGGTGTGAGAACCTTCTTGATTGGCTTCATTTTGTAAGCTTTTAAGAGATTTTGTTCTGAATAAGTTCATATTGTATTTCTACCTTTGCCTAGATACTCTCTTTTATAAATAGGAGCGTCAAGTCCATGAACATAAAAAGTTTGTTTCGAACGAAGCCCATTCATCACATCCTCACCGAAGCAGCACTCATGCCGGATGGACACGGAGCACATAATCCCAGTGCTGAAGATTCAGTTCATGGAATGAAGCGGACTCTCGGTGTTTTTGATCTCACCGCACTGGGGATTGCGGCCGTCATTGGAGCTGGAATTTTTTCGACCATCGGTACTGCAGCGGCAGCGGGTGGTCCGGCTGTTATTTTTCTTTTTATTTTTACGGCGATAGCCTGTGCATTTTCAGCATTTTGTTATGCAGAGTTTGCTTCAGCGATTCCAGTTTCAGGTTCTGCTTATACTTATGCGTACGCAACCCTGGGTGAATTACTCGCTTGGATCATCGGCTGGGATTTATTGATGGAATATGCAATTGGAAATATTGCCGTTGCGATTTCCTGGAGTGATTATTTTGCAGCCCTTTTGGATGGATATGGAATTCATATGCCCTCTTGGATTCGGATGGATATGCTCACTGCCTCACGTGGATTTGATCAAGTGCAAGCTATGCTCTCTAGCGGAGTGGCGATGGCAGATCTTGGTGCAAAAGGGATTCCATCTACTTCGATTGATGCCTATCAAGCTTGGTTAACGGCTCCTCAGATTTTTGGGGTTCATGTCGTAGCTAATATTCCCGCCATGCTCGTGACGATTTTAGTAACTTGGGTGGTGTACATCGGAATTCAAGAATCAAAACGCGTGAACAACTTCATGGTGATGTTAAAAGTTGCTGTGCTCATGTTAGTGATCGGATTAGGTGCATTTTACGTAAAACCAGAAAATTATTCTCCCTTCAATCCCAATGGGATTTCAGGCGTGTTGAAAGGGGTATCGGGTATTTTCTTTGCCTACATCGGCTTTGATGCGATTTCTACTACGGCCGAGGAGTGTAAAAACCCTCAACGAGACTTACCTCGCGCCATGATGTATGCGCTCACGATTTGTACGGTACTTTATATGGCCGTTGCAATCGTGCTTGTCGGTATGGTGAAGTACGATAAACTTGCAGTGGGTGATCCACTTGCATTCGTATTCGGACCAGACGGTGCGAACGTTCATTGGATTTCTGGTGTGATCGCCGTGAGTGCAGTGGTGGCTCTTTTCACGGTATTGCTGGTGTATCAACTGGGACAACCGAGAATCTGGATGGCGATGAGTCGGGATGGTTTGTTGCCGAAGATATTTTCAAAACTGCATCCAAAATATAAAACGCCTTCTTTTTCCACAATTTTAACTGGATTTGTAGTGGGTATACCTTGTCTATTCATGAACCTCACTGAAGTGACGGATCTTTGTTCGATCGGAACGCTCTTTGCATTTATTTTAGTCTGCGCAGGAGTGTTACACATGGATCCGCATCGCGAAAAAGTTCCCGGCCGTTTTTATACTCCTTATGTGAATGGAAAGTTTATCTTTCCTGTCTTGATCGCGATCTCTGGCATTTTGTGTTTGAAATTCAATGCAGATGGAGTTTCTCATTTTTTTGTTTATGGCGATTGGGAGTCCTTCAAAGGTAAAATTCCACTTCTTGGTTTCTTAATTTTGATGGTTTATTTATCTTGGCTCAGCTTTCAAAAAAACCTTTCTCTGATTCCACTCTTGGGATTAGCGAGTTGTGGTTACCTGATGACCGAACTGGGTTGGACGAATTGGCTTCGGTTCGGAATCTGGCTTGTAGTTGGTCTCTCAATTTATTTTATGTATAGCCGTAAAAACTCAAAATTAAATGAAGGTGCTCATGGAAACTAAAAAAGACGATAAAAAAACATCTGAGAATGATTCACTGGGAATAGAAGTGAAAAGGAGTCCGTGGTTTCTTTTTGGGATTCTACAAATTCCGATTTTGATCGGGATGGTAGTTTTAATTTATTTCATGTCGAAACATGTAGGTAAATAAGATGAAACTGATCGGACGCGAAATAGAAAAGGAAATGATCACTTCTCTCTTAAGGGTTGGTAAGCACGTACTACTGGAGGGTTCAGTCGGAGTAGGGAAAACAACCCTGGCGCTTACAGTGGCGGAAGCCCTGGGCAGGAAAGTGATTCGCGTCGATGGCGATGGAAGATTTACCGAGCAAAAACTAGTCGGTTCGTTTGATCCAAAGATGGCCTTGGAAAAAGGTTTTGTTCGTGAAAGTTTTTTGCCCGGTCCACTTTATCAGGCGATGAGTGAAGGAGAAATTCTTCTTTTAAATGAATTAAACCGGATGCCTGAAATGGTTCAGAATGTTTTATTGCCTGCAATGGATGAAGGAATTATTCAATTGCCCTATTTGGGTGAATTAAAAGCAAAAAAAGGTTTTGCAATCATTGCGACTCAAAACCCACGGGAATTTGTAGCTACTTCAGCACTTTCCGAAGCGCTTCTGGATCGTTTGGAGTGGATTGCCATCCAACCGCTATCGGCGCAACAAGAATTAGAAGTAGTGCTTCAACATCTGCCTGGAAAAATTTCAGATCAGCAGCGAACTTGGGCAGAAAAAGCAGTCATGCTGGTTCGGCTCACCCGTAATCATCCCAAAATCAAACGTGGAGCTTCTATTCGTGCCGCGATTTCGATTGCCCAAAATTTGGATAAAGGGGATGAAAAGTTCAAGTTGATTGCAAAATCAGCGCTAGCTAATCGGATCGAACTTCTGACTGGAAAATATTCACATCAACCTTATTCGGATTTGCTTGATGATGTTTTGGCGGAATTATTTACTCAGCTCGGTGAAGAAGTAAAAAAAAAGCACTAAACTCGCTTAATTCAGAGAAGCTCGATCAATTCAAATTTTATGGTGATTCTGTCGTGGAAAAAGTGGATGAGGTAGATGAGTCTACTGAATCCCGTGGACAACGCATGGATGATCACGGGCATAGTCAGCATAATCCAAAAAAAGATGAGGCCTGGGATTTAGCTTCCCGTTATCGGGATATTCAACGTTATGGCTATCTTGAAGCAAAACAAAAAAAAGAAATGTCTGAATTGGCAATCCAAGGAGTGCTTCAAAAAGCACATGAAAGTTTAGGACCGATTCAAAAACCCTATCGTTATTTAACCGTAAGCCAAGAAGAAATCGATTCGAGTGGTGGGGCTTATCATTCTCCTGAAATTGATGTTGAAGAAACGTTGATGAATCCCAGACGATCAGAACTTCAAGAACCTGTTTTTAGAGTTACGACAGAGAGGGATCATGGTTTAGTATTAGTGTTAGACACTAGCTTAAGCATGAAAGGGGAGAAGTTAGCTCTCTTGGGTGCAACCGTTGCTGCGGTGGCGATGAGTGTTCCCTCACATTCTTTAGCTATTTTAGGATTTGATTCTGAGATTCATGAGATTAAAAAATTTGATGAGGTAGTCACCACTCGCGAATGTGTGGAACGAGTGCTTTCTATTCCTCCTGGTGGATTCACTAATATTTCAAAAGGTCTCACTGTTGCTCGAGATTGGATTCATGCTACCAAGTTTAAGCAAGCGAGAGTGATCCTCATCAGTGATGGTCGTTATACAGAGGGCGTTGATCCGGTAGAGATCGCTCGTCTTCTTCCTTTTGTTTACCCAGTAAAAATTGGCAAAGAGCCTTATGGTCGTGAAGTGATGCGTGCGATTTCTGATACGGGGTTGGGCACATTTATGGAGGTACGAGAAATGAAAGAATTGCCGGTACAGCTTTTAAAAGCAATTCGCCGGTGGGTTAAATAGGAATTAGGTATCCGCTAACTTGTAAAATTTACAATTTTTTACTAATAGTAAGTTAGTGGATACCTATTTTAGGTTGGCATCAAATTGGCAAAGAAATTGAAGCTTATGCCAAGAAAAAAATTAATTAGATCAAATATTCATCCTTATCACATCACAGCCCGTTGCAATAATCGTGAAGAGTTTCATTGTGGAAAAGAATTTGCGTGGGGAGTGTTTTGTTATTATTTAAACGAAATTACCGAATTGCACGAATTGAAAGTTCACTCTTTTGTAATGATGCCGAACCATTTTCATTTGTTGTTGAGTACGCCATTGCAAGATCTAGATTTGGTAATGCATAAATTAATGTTGTCTGTAACCAAGACGATGAATTCGAAAGCCGGACGTACCGGAAGGGTTTTTGGTGCGAGATATCATTGGTCAATGGTATCGACGATGGGTCATTATGATCATGTTCAAAAATATATTTATCGAAACCCAGTAAAAGCAAAAATAGTCGAATGTGTTGAGGACTATCAGTTTAGTACATTAAAGGGAGTTTTAAAAAAGGGTCCACAGTCAATTAAACTAGCTCCGGTGGGTGGGAAAGTTGAGATGATCCCAAACTCAAGTCAGAAAGAATATCTTTTGTGGCTTAATCAACCTTTTAGGAATGAAGAGTACATTTCTATTCAAAAAGGTTTAAGGAAAACAACGTTTGCGCCTACAAAATTAAAAAATCCGCTAACTTGTAAATTTTACAAGTTAGCGGATACCTAATTTCTTATTCTTGTAGCGCTTTCATCTGGCCTTCGAAATAAGTTTGATTATCTGAATGACTCTTGAAGATGCGAATGAGTGCTTTCTTCATTTCATTTTCGATTGGGCTCAGTACTCTTGCAAGCTTTTTGTATTCAGCTCTTGCAGCAGCACTTTGTGGCATGTTCTTTTTCACATTCACTAGATTGGAAAGAAGAGAGTTATCTTGATCAGCGTAACCAGTACGACCTGAGTTGATTGCCTCTTCACGAATCAAGGAATAGATTCTGTTAGTGATATCGCTCACAGATACTGCTCCACTACCTTGAGCTATCGCATCGAATGCTCGAGCGAGTTCATAGTTAGTGTTACCAACTTTAACCGCAACCGATGAAGTACCAACCTTCAATGAACCAAGATAAGTATCAATTTGGAACGAAACTTTGCCATCAATCAAATCAAGGGCATTGTAGCCAGAAAGATTGATTGCAATCGGTGCAACTGGTCCGGCATCAATAAATCCAATTTGACTAGTTTGAGCATGTCCTGCTGAATCGGTGATCACCATTTTTATGGCATCATATGATTTCACAGAAGAGTTGTTTTTCAGACCGGTAGAGATCACTACGTTTCCGTGAGATGCATCCACGCTATAGTCTGAACCTGTCACTGTAATTTGACGAGTAACGTACTGTTGCAGTGGGTAACTAGAGTTATCCACTTTAAGTACGATATTGGCTTCTGTTTGTGAAGGTACATTCGGATCAATCGCAGCAGTGAGAGTACCTACTTGACGAGAAGTAGTGAGCGCTTTCACGCGAAGAGTTCGCGTAGAAGGATTCACTACGTTACCATCGAGTGTAGTTTGAATATTTGCATCTACACCACCGTAGTTTCGAACTACAAAATTAGCAGTGAAGCTTTCGCCTGGCTCAATAAATCCATCATTGCGAGCTGCTTTGATGGTGAATGAATCTACTCCGAGTTGTGGTTGAGTTGCATAACGTTGGTAAGTTGAGTTGAAAGATCTTTTAAATGAATCTTGATAAGAGATCCAAAATTGACCTGATTCTCTTTGACGAAATTCATTATTGAACTCAGAAACTTGTCCATTTTGATAGGCAAGACGTTGTCCTACTTGAACACCAACAGAGGATCCCGCATCATCACCAATATCTAAACTGTCATTAAATGCATTAGAGTAAAAGTAAGGTGCAGTTTTTTCATAAGATTTTTCAAAACCTTCAGCGAATACTTGCTTGAGATCGTAAGTTTCAGTAATAGGCACTTGAACTGTGGTAGTGCTCGTAGTGGGAGCGCTCACCACAGGAGTTACTGGAGTGGGTGCAGGAGTTGGAGTTGAAACAGCTACTCCACCGTTACCACCACCTTGATGGCCTCCGCCTTGTCCACCGTTACCACCACCTTGATGGCCTCCGCCTTGTCCGCCGTTGCCACCACCTTGATGACCTCCACCATTTCCAGCGCTAGGTCCAGGTAATGTTGGAGTTGGAGCAGGGGTTGCAGCTGGAGCAGCTACCGTTCCAGGAATAGTAGTGGTTACTACTTGTGTTTTGTAACCAGTAATTACCGTTACGCTTCCCAATTGAGAATAACCGTTGCGATCAAAGATTGAACGATCAAGCCAGATATCCAAAGCTTTGCGACCATCTTCAGCGTGGTGACGATCAAAATCGTACGATCCATTTGCTCGATAAAAATCTTTTTTATCAAATTGAGGTTGAGAGCCATACAGATCACGATCATAATTTTGATAAGGGTTCACTCTGCTGTAATCGATGCGATTATCATTGATGAGATCTGCTTCGCTCTCGATACCACCTACATTTTGAACATAGGGGTTGGTGTATGGACTTTGATATTGAGGATTGTAGCTATTTTCTTGATCGATTGAAACTTCTTTAGAGGGAAATACACCTGTATCAATCGCATTATGAAAACGAGTAACCGCTTCGCGATCTCCGTTAGGAGTTCCAGCGGTAGTGCCGGCTGAATCACCTGCATTATTTGCATTACTTAATTTTGAAATTAAAACTGGATTGTCATTGCTATTAACACTAGATCTTCCTGCAATTACTTGACTTGGGTTATTGATGTTTGCATCGATTTGAGAGCGTAAGCCCCAAGCATAGCCTCGGCGATAACCATCCAAATGGCCTTCAGAAGTTGCATAGCGAGATGCCATTTGTACTGCTGAGGTTGCACCCATGAGGCAAGTGTTTAAAAGTTGGGGTTGATTTAATTTTCCGTATTTTTCCATGCATCCATTATCATTAGATCCTCGATCGTTAGAGCGTTGGATGCCATGATCTGGGCCGTTATAGTGATGCTGACCTTCTCCTCCACGTTGTGCCATTGCGGAAGTGCCTAATGAAATACTGAGAAAACAGACGATCGAATAATACTTTTGTTTTTGCATGGGACGGATGGTAGCAGATGAGTGATAATTTGTATATAATGATTATTTAATAAAAGAAGTAAAAAATATTTGATCACTCCTTAATTTGCTCAAGTGGTAATGGAGAAAATCACACAAGGATTATCAGCGTTCTCCCAAATTGAAATACCTTTAACTTATAGGTGCTTATCCGAAGTATTAAGAAATACTCAGAAAATGAATGTCTCAAAAAATAGCTTTTAGCCATTGAAGTCCTGTGTTAGACCATGCGCATCGTTATCAGGGGTTAATCTATTTACGAGGGGTAAATAAAAAAAATGCAATTCAATCGTTGGCAGTCCGTGGGGACTGCTTCTCTTATCATGTCTCTTTTCTCTCCATCTTCATTTGCTGATTCATGGAATTCACAAAATGATCCTGCTAACATGGATCCAAACTTTGTTTATCAATTGAACCAACTGCCTTTAACAGGAAAGCTTGATTATACTCCATGGTCTGAAACTTACTGGCCAAGTAAGCAAGGAAGTATCAATCTTCGTTGGAATCAACCCAAGCCTGAGGGTTTCAAATATAGCTCTCCTTCTCGAGATGAAGTCATGAGCATGAGTCGTGATGAGCTTGCTCGGCTAGCTCCCTCTGAAAAATATGATATTTACATGGGAAGATATGATTATCCTCTGAAACAAGAAGTTTCAGGAATCGCTACCCCAACTGCTAAATGGTGGTCGGGAATTTGTGATGGTTGGTCTCTTGCCGCTCTTCAATATAAAGAGCCTAAGGCGGTAGATAGGGTGAATCCTGATGGAGTAGTTGTTCCATTTGGAGCTTCAGATGTAAAAGGACTCATGAGTTACGCGGCTGCTCGCCACTTTCAAGTGGATGCTAGACAAGTAGGCGCTCGATGCACCGGTGTAGGGAAGATTTTTGGAAATCCTGCTTGTTCAGACATTAATGCAGGCGCACTTCACGTCGTTCTTGCTAATCAATTAGGAATCAAGAAACAAGGTTTTGTTTCTGAAATTGATCCTGGTCCACAAATTTGGAATCAAGCTACTTATGGCTTTGAATCTAAAATTATTGGTTCCGCTAGTTCTGGAGTGCGTGTTCAATCTACCGTATATTATACGGATGAACTGGATCAATCGAGCTGGGAGCCAGTAGTAGGCACTAAAAACTTCAAAGAAGGAAAACTCGAGCTTGATTACATTCTTGAACTCGATGCCTCAGGTAATATAGTTGGTGGCAGCTATATTAATGATAAGCACCCCGATTTCGTATGGTTGCCAACTAATCATCTAGAGTTTAAAGATTATCTAGATGGAATCAACAGGATCTATACCCCTAATTAGTTCAGAGGAGCTCTTCCGACAAATTCTTTGCGGAGGAGCTCTTTCGGATAAATTACTGGGCTCAGATCTTTCTTTTGATCAAATTATTTGGTCCAACAATTCTTATCGTTTAGATCAGGTGCCGGAATTACCGGGCAGAGATTTTCTACAAAAAAATTCGTTCACCAATAATGCGAACGGTTTTCCAAAAAAGGCAAAATTTGTTTTAGAAAATGAAGAAGGTTTCCATGAACGTGGACGCCTTCTTCATTTTTTTGCAAACCACGAGCTACTCGCCATTGAAACCATGGCCTTGGTTTTTCTTCGTTTTCCCGAAGCTCCACTTGAATTTAGGCGAGGAGTGTTCAAAACGCTTCAAGATGAGCAACGTCATATGAGTCTTTATCTTTCGCGGATGGAAGATTTT
>Ga0207960_1000281_pt1 | contig 11563 bp, 13 predicted proteins | sample CryBogCBH29May08_FD_184613 | JGI IMG/M metagenome (GOLD analysis project Ga0207960, IMG submission 184613) | Freshwater microbial communities from Crystal Bog, Wisconsin, USA - CBH29May08 (SPAdes) | ecosystem: Environmental > Aquatic > Freshwater > Lake | place: Crystal Bog, Wisconsin, USA... | reverse complement strand
CTCTAAATCAAAATAATGAACTTCTTCAGAAAGATGTTGAGCCATTTCCCGTGCTACAGTGGTTTTTCCACACTGCCGTGGCCCAATTAAAGCGCAGACAGGGGTTACCTGAAAAGCTTGTATAATATCTTCTAAAAAACGTGTTCGTTTGATCATGATAATAAATAATAATTCCTCTTTAGTCTCTAAATCATACATGAAAATTAGTATAGTGTATACTAGTTTTCATGTATAAATCATGGCGCATATGTAAAGGATTCAATATGGAAAAGATAAGCTTTTTAAAAACTAAATCGCATAGTTTTATATTTAATTGAGGCACCGCTGTTAAGTGGCTTATCAGAGACGAGTCGATTTATTAAAAACCCACTCTGCAAAATTCTTATCAATTTCTTTTTTGCCTTTGGAGCGAGAGTAATAATAAATTTCCTTAATGATTAGCATTGCTTCTTCACTGGGCAATAAAACATTGGTTTCACTCTGAAGATGAATCACATACTTGCTAGCTTCTAAGAAAATTGTAGAGTCCCAAGGTAATTTATAGTCACGCGAGTTTGTTACGATATCTGAACTGCCAACTAATTCCATTAGATCACAGTCCAGAGTTTTAGCAAGAGCAGCTATCGTATCAAGCGTAGGGCTTTTAGTAAGGCCAGCTAAAAAATTTTGCAAAGTTCCACTGCTAATTCCTGAAGAGATTGCAGCTTGTCTAACAGACAAGTTCTTTTCCTCTATTTTAGAGCGGATTTTATTTCTCAGAACGTCTGGATCCATTTTTAAACGCAAATAATATTTAAGCCTCATTTTATGAACCATATTACCTTGATTTTTGATAATAACATACTAGCAAATTATGAACATAAAAATATGTATTGTAAATATTATAATTTTTAATTAACATATAAAAATGATTAAAAACAGACTTTGAGAGACCTCTTATGTTTCCAGTTTTAAAGCTTTTATTAAAAACCTCGACTCTTTTGCGATTTTTCGCAGAGTCGATTGGAGAAGGACCGCTGAGTATTTAAATCATCTTTTATTGAAAGGAATTTAATCATGATTAAAATTATTGGCCGCTCTCGTTTGGAGGAGCATTGGAAAAAACACCCAGAAACAGAACAGCCCTTAAAAGCTTGGTTTTATAGGGAGCAGGCTTTTTCATACAAAGATGTAGATAAGGTTATAGAGAATTTTCCTAAAGTGAAAATTTGCCATTTTCAAATTACTCCCTCTACCTTTCTTTTAGCTAAGCTTCGAACTGATGTAGAAGTTTTAAAGATTCTTGGGGTAGGGACCCTTTATAAAGCTGGCTCTGATAGCTTATCGACTCACTAACTTTAGGAGATTTTAAATGAATATAAGACCTATTCGCACCCCAGAAGACTATGATGCTGCCTTAAAAATGATCGACAAATACTGGGCTTCAGAGGAGGGTACAGAAAATTCGGATTATTTTGAGATTCTGTGTGCCTTGATCATGGTTTATGAAAAAGAAAACCGGCCTGTTGATTTGCCGGATCCTATCGAGGCTTTAAAATACTACATGCAGCAAGATGGGCACCCAGTAGAGGAGTTGGGATTGATTTTAAAGGATCAAACTTTGGCTCAAGAGATCCTGGGTAAATCCGCTCCTTTGACTTTACCTGTTGTTTACCAGCTTTATAAGCATTGGGAATATCCTCCGGTTTCTTTTCTGAATCCTTACAAATTAATCTCCGATCCGCTGGGAGAAGAAACGCCCTGAAGTGGCTTAATAGAACGGTAAGATATTTATACTTTGTGCCAATGGTAGTATGCATCTTTAACATATTATATATATCTTAAGTTTTTAAAAATATTAAAATTGAAAATAACTTTTTATTAAATAAAATTTAAATATCAAATAATAAAAACATTTGACAAAAATGTTTATGGGTCTTATTTATAATCCAAGTAAAATGAATTATAGATAAAGTATATTTAAATTATTTATTTCATCCCTGATGACTTTCGTTGACACCCCATCGTTGGGTAATTAGGAAATGTCATTTGGGACTTTATTAATCTTGAGAAAGGATGAATCAATGTTTTTGAATGTTTCTGGACTACAAGCTTATTTTCCCTATGTTTTTCTAGGAGCCTTTGCGCTGCTTTTGTTCATTGATCCTGCTTTGGCTGATATTTTTACCAAACCCATTGAAAAAGCAAGAGCTATCAAAGCTGGATTGATGAACTTTGCTAAGGTTTCTGTAGCAGTAGCATTTTTGGCTTGTTTGGTAGGAGCTTTAGCGGGACGGGTTAATTGGCGCTGGGTTGCTGTTGTGTTTGTTGTGGCAATTGCCATTGCAACGTTTGATATCCTCTTAGGTTTCTTAGAAGTTTAAAAAACTATCGTAGAAGAGGAGAGATAATTTCATGAACACGCCAGTCTTGACAGCTATTGCGGCTCCATTTTGTTTGATGGGAGCCTCTTGGAAGGCAACGGCGACCAATGTATGTATTTTTACAATTGGCTTATTAATGCTGCCTGATTTTGTTGTTTTAAGCAGTCTTATTTTCGCAAATCTTCAGTTAGGAGCGATTGTTTTGACCTATTGGGACTGCCATTTTATGGAGGTTTTTATAGCAATTCTTCAATGCAAACCAACCTCAATGCTTATGCCTTTGAAAGGACACCGTTATGTTGGATGAAACTATTCTTTCTTATCTTCCCTCTATTCTCACAACTACGGTAGCAACGGCAGCAGCAGGGCTTGGCATTAGTGCTGTTTGTATCCCGGCTTTAAAAAAAACCTTACTTCCTCTGCCGAAGGAAGCTTTTTTGAGTGATCTTCTTCCTTTTGCATCTTTAGAAGAGGATGGACAAACTCTTGTTTGTAAAGATGGAACCAAAGCTTGGGTTATTCAGCTGCAAGGTCTTGATTATGGAGCCAAAACTCATGATGAGAAGATTGCTCTTTTGAATAACCGACATGTTTGGTTAGATGCTATGGCAAGAGAAGATTTGGACTTTACAGTTATCACTCAAAGGTGTCTTCTTCCTCTTGACGAAGATTATTCTGAATCTGCCTTTCAAAATGAAGTTCTTCAAGAAATCAATAAGCGTTGGAATCAGGGATTTGAAAGAGTCTACAGAAACCAGCACTTTTTAATTCTAACGCAGAAACCTCTTAAAAAAAGATGGTGGCATAAATATCATCAGCCTTCAGCTCCGATTAAACAAGGCCAAGATATGCTTGAGACGGTTCTGGATTACTTGAGTCCTTATAACCCGAAAGTTTTAAAAGAAGCTCGGACAGGAGAGAGTGAAAAAGGCGAAAGAGAAGAGGGAGCTCTTCTTAGTTTTTGGAGCCGAATGATTAATGGATTTGACCATCCTATGGCAGGAAATATCAAAGGCGTTACCCATCACTTATCAGAAAAAATGACCTCAAGTACGGTTCATTTTCATCCCTCAAGCGGTTTGATTGAACAGGGTGATGGAGAGAAGAAACTCTATAGCAAAGTAATTTCCATAAAGCAGTGGAGTGACTGTATTAAAGACGATCTTTTTAACGAATTGTTTTCTCTGCCTTGCGAGTTTCGCCTTGTTCATTGGCTGAAGGGAAAAAATAAAGTTTCTTCCTCTAAAAATCTTAGATACGCCCAGCAGCAGGCCAAGATTCTACTCTTTAGTCAACATGTTAAGGACCAGTATGAACAAGCCATTGAATGGGTGGATAGTGGGCAAAGTTCTTTGTTTGAGGTACAGATTTCTCTCATTCTCACCTGTGAGACCTTAGAGCAACTTGAAGCGAGAGTTCAAGATGTTAGACGCATCTTTCGAGGGCAAAATTTAAAACCGGCTTTGGAAACTCATGCGGCAGAATGGCTGTGGCTGAGTCAATTTCCCACATTTACGCATCGAGTCAGACTGAATCATCTGTTCTCCCAAAATGTTGCCAATTTATTATCCTTTCCGAAAGATCAACATGGTTTAGATAGCTGTGACTGGGGGAAGGGACCTCTAAGGCATTTTAAAACAGCTTCAGGGTCAGCTTATTCTTTTCAGCTTCATGTTTCTGAACGATCAGAAGAACTTGCCCATAGCCTTATTGTTGCTCCGAGTGGCAGCGGTAAAACGACGTTCTTTCAGCACCTTATCGGTGGGGCTTTGAGACATAAAAATCTCAAAGCCTATATCTTTGATAGACTCCGTGGCACCAAAGTTTTTACCGAAAGTGTAAGCGGAAAGTTTATTGATCTTGGAGAAGAAGAGGGACTTTCTTTAAATCCTCTGCAATGTGAAGACAATCCTATTAATCGGGCTTTTTTATCTCGTTTTTTATTACAGCTTGCAGGTACAGAAGATAATGACTCTGTCTTGGCTGTGAACAGAGCCGTGCAAACCATTTTTGAACTCCCTAAAGAAGCCCGAATCTTATCTGCTATTTATGATGCGGCTATTGATGTCGGAAGCCCTTTAAAGGAACGGTTGCGCCAGTGGGTCGGTTCCACAACCAATGCTCGTTGGTTTAATGGTAAAGTCGATAGCCTTGATATTAGCCAGAATTCTTTGGTGAGCTTTGAAATGGCTTCTTTACAGCAAGATGCAGCGGCTTATGCAGCCATGGTTACGTATGTGATGCATCGTATCAGAGAACAAATGCAAGGAAAGGCATTGCCTCATTTGATCTTTATCGATGAAACGGCCCCCATGCTGGAAAATGAATTGTTCAGATCTTATGTACAAGAACTGTTCCGTGAACACAGAAAGCTGAGAGGTTCAATTAATGTTTGTTTCCAAGATGCTAGTGCCATTATTAATTCCGGCATTAAAGAGACCATTTTAAACCAATGCCAAACGGTCTTTTTGTTTCCCAATCCTAACGCTGATAAGGAGTCTTACTGTAAGCTCTTTAATCTAACGGACGATCAATGGGCTTTTATTAAAGGCACATCTAAAAACACACCAAAACGCAGTGTTCTGGTTAAAAGAATAGCTCCTGACAATAACGAAGCGGTTATTTTGGATACGGATCTTTCCTCTTTAGGAGATTATCTCAAATTCTACCGTTCAGGTAGCGAGTCTGTTCAACTTGTTAACCAGCTTCAGAAACAATACGGAAGAGAAGGCTGGCACCAACCTTATTTGGAGGCTACTGCATGAAACAACCGCATCTCATCAGCGTTATATTGGGTTTTATTTGTATTCTTGGTTCCCTCAATTTTTCGACAATACAAGCCGCTCAAATTGTGCATGATCCCACAACAGCAGCCAATGTGATGAGTGGGGTTACTCAAATGAGTAATCTTTTGAGTGTTACCAATCAAGTAAACTCAAGGATGGGTGATTTAACCTCATGCTTGGGGTCTAACCTTTCTAGCCCTTTAATGACTATGCTGTCTATTTTTGGAAGATGTAGTGATCCCTTCGGCGATATGAAAAAAAGCTTTTTGGGGTTTGGTAAAATTGAACCCAGCTTTGACTTTTGTAGCATGATCAGCGCTCAAAGGGCTTATACAGATCTCTTGTTTTTACCGGTTGCGGCTATGGCAGAAGCCATCACGTTTCAAAAACAGCAAGAAATCCTTCAAACCCGCCAGCAATTTATTCAGCAATCAACTGTTAATACCATGGCTATGGCAGCACAGCAAAAAGATGGAATTAAGGATGCTCAAAGCCGAATTACTTCTTTAAGCAAACGCGCAGAGGCTTCTTCTAACCTACGTGAAGACATGAAGACCAATAATCAATTGTTAGCGGCAATTGCCAGTGAACTTTTAAATTTACGGATTATGCTGGTGAATCAAGCGGAGGTTCAAGCCAGCCTTGCAGCCAATCAAGTGCCATTGGCATTTAACCCAGGCCTTCAAACCAGGGCCGGAAGGGAGTAGGGATGAGTTGTACGAGCTGCGCTATCTATCACAATCTTGATCAACTTTCTAGATCTTACGGAAGAGAGGTGTTTGATGCCATTGCCCCGCAGTGTCATAAGCTTTTTACAGCTTTTTTGGCTTTGTGGCTGATTTGGCAATTGGGGGTTAATTGGCTTTATCGAGGAGAGATTAATAAAGAAGAGACTTTTAAGACCTTCCTTGTCTTTTTGCTTGTGGGACTTTTTTTAAAAGGATCCGGATATTACTGGGATTATTTCTATGAGCCTGTCAATGAAGTCATTACTAAACTAACGCAAGCTGTGATCACTGTTTCAGGCCATGCGGGGGGAGGATCTATTAAAAAGATGCTTGAAGTTGTTGAAAACGAGCTTTCTCGGATTTTTGATCTTCAGAAGATGATTTCAGCTGATGCCAGTTGGTATCAAGTTCCTAGTATGATAGGAGGGTTAATTCTTTGTTTGCCGTATGTCTTCATTTGGGGAATCTTTTTAGCCTACACCTTAGAGGGAATTTTTAAGCTTTTGGCAGTAACGGCTCTTGCTCCTATCTTTATTGTCTGCACAGCCTTTCCCTCGACTCGATCTTTTACGTATGCTGCGGGCCGGATTATTTTAAATGGTGGGTTGACTGTGGTGTTTGCAGGGGTTGCCATGGGATTCACGCTTTCTGTTCTTAAACACTACATTGCAACTATACCTTTGAATGAGGCAGGAATGGGCCCAGGTGCTGCAGCTTGGGTATTTTCTAAAGATTATTGGCATTTGTTCTTGATTGGATTTATCTCAATCCTCTTTCATTTCAAGGCTTCAACCATTGCTTCCAATATCTCAGGTTCTAGTGATGGGCCAGGAGCCGCGGCTGTTGTTGTAGGCGCTGCTATGCTAGCAGCAGGAGCTTCTAAAAAAGCGGGTGGAAAACTTGCAGGGCTTTCGGGAAGTGGCGCCGATGCGCTTTTGAAATCTGCAAAGGCTGGCCCCTATGCTTTTGGAAAAAAGGAGTAACCATGACTATTAGAATTTTACCTTTTCTTTTTATGTTAGGAATACCTCTTCTTCTGACCGGATGCACCTCTAGTGCACAGGGTCAACTCAAAGAAAGCGTCTGTAAGGACTGTTTAGAAAAGACTCCTTTTTAGGGGGGGTATTACGGAACGTGCAGATTGCGCCATAGAAAATTTTAATGGTTTATATTTTCGTCAGATGCATAAAATTTTAATCTAATAATCTTTATTTTGAAAAGTTCTGAGTTTTAATGGGCATTAGGAATTAATGTCAATTTTCGCCTTTTTATTCTGCAAATTATGGGTTAATTTTCCCTTATTGTTCTTAATAAGTACCGAGACCTGCACTTATAGGAACAATTACATTGTCGCTAAGATTAAAGGATATTCAAAATCATGAAAAACCCTAAACTCCCCAATGTTCCAGAGGCTGTTAGCATCCCTTTTCAAGAAATATGTGAAATCATGTCTACCCTATGTAAAGAAAAATTGAGCGATGAATATTTTAATTTAGGTGTTGAGCTCGCTGCTAAAATTGCCCGGAAACGACCTTCTCCCTTTTTGTCAGGGCCATCAAAAACATGGGCAGCCGGGATTATACATGCCTTAGGTCTTGTTAATTTTTTATTTGATAAATCACAACCTGTTCATCTTACATCAAAAGAATTGTGTGAATGGTTTTCCTTAAGTCAAAACACGATTAGCGCAAAAAGCAAGTCAATCCGAGACATGTTTCATATTCATCAAATGGACACAAGATGGTGTCTTCCCAGCAAAGTAATAGATAATCCCTTTATATGGTTGGTAGCTTTTGATGGTTGTATTGTTGATGTCCGCACGGCTCCTTATGAAATGCAATTAGCAGCCTTGGCGGCTGGAGTTATTCCCTTTATTCCCAATAAAAATCAGGGCTAATTTTTTATGCAGGCAGAACAATCACCAAGCACATGTCCAGAAGTATTTTTTCTTATTTTTTCAAAACGTGATGAAACTTATCAAATTGTTTTTAGTACTCTGTTTCTTTTCTTTCAAAAGCACCAACGTTTTCCAGATGAAGTTGATACATTCGCATTAATGAATTTTATTCAGGATGCAAAAAGCCTGTTGAGTATAAATTCTCCAGAAGTACCTTTTGATGATCATCACATTTTTCAAAAATGTTTGAACGATAAACATCGAACGATAAAACGATTTAAGAACGAAATCAGACTGTTATTTGATTTTCGTTTAGCAAAGTTAAAAGATCAAGATGACTTAATTCATTATTGTAAAACAATCATTTTTCCTATGGCTCCGACATGGGATCAAGCAATGGAACAAGCCCATGATTACTTTAGAGAAAATAAACTAGATCCTTATGGTAAAAAACAACTTAATCGCTTATTAACAACGGCACATCGCCAATTTGAAGAAGAATTTTTTATAAAAATTGAACGTTCTCTCACGTCAAAAAATAAAAAAGCTTTAGAAAAATTATTCAGAGATGAGAGTGAATCTCGTGATATATCGGAACAGTCATTTTCTGAGGTTATTCCCTTCACATTAACAGATCTAAAATCAGAAAAAGTTGAATTAAAGATCGATTCTATCTTGACTGAAATTCAAAAATACAAAGCTTTGAGTCTCATTGGAATCCCAAATACCATTGATTCTTTTGGATCGCGTAAATTATTTTTAAAATATTATGATCGTGTTCTCGCTGAGTGCCCATCAAATCTGAAAGAGCACAAACCCACCATCCGTTATGTTTATCTTGCTATTTTTTGTTTGATGAAAAAACAACTGATGACAGATAGTCTCGCAGATCTCCTTCTCAAACTTCTAAAGCGTATTCTTACAAAAGCTGAACGTTCTGTTGATCGTGCTCTATCATTGGACAACAAGCGTGCTAAAGGAAAAATGGGGACTCTTCTTGTTCTCGCCAATCAATCTATCACTCATCCCAATGGTATTATTAAAGAAACCATTTATCCTGAGGTATCACAGGACAGGCTTATCGAAATTGTTACAGACCTTGGTGCAGATGGTCAGTGGTATAGGAATCAAGTAAAGACAAAAGCACTTTCTCTCTATTCTCATAATAACCGTAGGATTGTGTGGGCATTGATGAATGTTTTAGAATTTGAGGCAGAGCCTCAATTATCATTGATATTAAAAGCGATAAACTTTCTAAAAAAAATCAATGGTGAAAACCCTGACGAAAAAACTCTTTCTTTAAAAGAAAGACTTTATGATCCGATCCTTTTAAAAAAGATTATTCCTGCCAATTGGTTGCCTTTTGTTGCCATTAAAACAAACCATTTAACGAAAGTAAGCATCAACTGGAACGCCTTTGAATTAGCCTTGTTTGAACGAATTGAAATAGAGCTACCTGTTAAAAACATATGGATTAATAATTCCTATCGTTACCGCAATCCAAAGGAAGATATGCCGTTTGATTTTGATGATAACGAAGATTATTATTTTGATCTTTTGAACCTCCCAAAAGACGTAGAAGTTTTTATAAAATATCTTAAGCAACGCCTTGATAATCATCTTTTCGCTTTTAATGAATCCATTTTAACAAATTCAAAAGTTGTTATAAAAAATCGCAACAAGAACGGGTCTATTAAGGTCACACCTTTTGATCCTCAACAGGAGCCACAAAATTTAGAACTTTTAAAGTTGGAAATAGCAAGCATTTGGACGAATATGCATCTGATAGATATTCTGAAGGAAACTGATTTTAGAGTTGGATTTACTAAGTTTTTTGAAAGTGTTGCAACGCGTGAAGCTATTCCTGAAAATATTCTAACAAAACGACTTTTACTTTGTATTTTTGGCCTTGGCAGTAACATTGGGCTCAAGCGAATGAGAGGTCTTGGAGAAACTCAAGAAAACTACAACGACTTGCGTTATGTAAAACGACGATTTGTCAATTCTCAAAATGTTAGATTCGCTATTCAAGAAGTGGTAAATGCCATCCATAAAATTCGAGATCCTAAGCTATGGGGATATGGCACAATATCCTGTGCAGCAGATTCAAAGAAAATGAGTGTATGGGACCAAAATCTTCTTGTAAGTGGCACACTCGTTATAGAGGTCGTGGCGTAATGATTTATTGGCATGTTGATAAAAAAGGGTTGTGCATTCACTCAAAACTTAAAACGTGTTCTTCCTCTGAAGTTGGAGCGATGATTCATGGAGTCCTGTATCATGATACGTTGATGGATATCTGTAAAATCAGCGTTGACACTCATGGTCAAAGTTCTATTGGCTTTGCTTTTAGCGAACTCTTCGATTTTGATCTTCTTCCTCGCATTAAAAATATTAACAAACAAAAGCTTTACTGTTCATCCAGGAAGATGAAAGAAAAATATTCAAACTTAACAGATGCACTTGCCTCCGATGTTATTCAATGGAATAAGATTCGCCAATATTATAGGGAAATTGTTCGTCATGCCGCGGCTCTTAAAATGCGAACAGTAGATCCTGATGTTTTGATGAAACGTCTCAGCGCTGATAATAAATCCAATCCCGTTTACCAAGCTCTTATGGAAATTGGTAAAGCCTCCAGGACTATTTTCTTGTGTCGCTATTTAAGCTCTGAAGCTCTTCGTATCGACATTAATGAAGCTTTAAATGTAGTTGAGCGTGTAAATGGTATTATGGAATTTATGTTTTATGGACGCCTTGGTGAAATCTCAACGAATAATACACCTGATCAGGAGCTCTCTCTTCTCTGTTTGCATTTACTGCAAGTGTGTATGGTTTACATTAATACAATGCTCATTCAAACAGCCTTATCTGACCCAAAATGGGCATTGATTTTAACAACCGAAGACAGGCGGGCTCTCTCTCCTTTGTTTCATGGACATATTAATCCTTATGGAGTTTTATCCCTTGATATGACTATACGACTCAACATTGAAACGCATCGTTATAAGGATATCATTGCATGACAGAGATAACTCCAACAACACGAACGCCTGTGCGCGAAAAAGCTAAGCAGTTTGCGAAGCTTCTTGTAAAAGATAATCCGGATTATAATTATTTGCGTCAGATCTTTTGTCATTTACGATCCGAGCTTGAGATTAAGCCCGATAAAAAGCCGAAAACTCTTCCTTATGTGCCAACTGAAGAAGAGATTAAAAAATATTACGATGTGGTCTGGAAATCACGAAACATGCAAAATGTTATTATTACCAAAATACTCCTCTATACAGGAGTTCGTGTCGCCGAATTTGTCCGAATTCTAATATCCGATGTTGATTTTGATCGTTGTCAAATTCGCATCAATCAAGGAAAAGGGAGCAAAGATCGAATAGTTCCGTTTCCAGAGTCATTTAAGGAAGTTTTAGCTATTCACGCTCAATCTATTACACAAAAAGGAGGAAAATACCTATTTGAGTCTTCATGGAAAAAACCTTATACCGATCGGGGTATTCGAAAAATTCTAGCCGTTTATTCAAAAGCAGCGGGTATGAAGCACTCAATATCGCCTCATAAATTTAGGCACTTTTTATTCACCTGGTTAAAAAAGCAGGGGATTGAAGATGCTCTTATTCAGCCTTTCTCAGGCCATGAAAGCCGCCAATCCCTTGAGATTTACTCAAAATTATCGATCGGTGACGCACAAGAAAGTTATGAAAATGTTATTGCTAAATTCCCAGTGTAAAAACCATTAGAATTTTCTATGGCGCAATCTGCACGTTCCGTAATACC
>Ga0207960_1000272_pt1 | contig 11769 bp, 6 predicted proteins | sample CryBogCBH29May08_FD_184613 | JGI IMG/M metagenome (GOLD analysis project Ga0207960, IMG submission 184613) | Freshwater microbial communities from Crystal Bog, Wisconsin, USA - CBH29May08 (SPAdes) | ecosystem: Environmental > Aquatic > Freshwater > Lake | place: Crystal Bog, Wisconsin, USA... | reverse complement strand
ATCCTATGGAATATTTGCGAATATTCAACCCCATGAGTTCCAGCGCGTTCTTTCTAACCTCATTGATAATTCTGTTGAAGCACTCGGAGATCAACAAGGAACGATTGATCTCTTTTTACAATCAAACAAATCCAAAATGGTTGAACTTCTGATTAGAGATAATGGAAAAGGAATTCCAGCAACCGTACTACCAAAACTCACTCATCGTGGTGAAACTCATGGTAAAGAAAAAGGGTCTGGTCTTGGCCTTTTTCACGCTAAAGAAACACTCCAAAACTTTAAGGGTTCACTCGTAATAGAGTCCATTGAGAAACTCGGTACTACCGTTACTCTCACCCTTCCACTTGAAAAAGAACCAAAGTGGTTTGTCCCCAAGATTATTCTCAACCCTCATCAAACAATTGTTGTTTTTGATGATGATCAATCCATTCATCAAATCTGGAAGGGCAGAATTGAGTCGCTCCCCAACAACAACATCACTATTCTTAACTTTAGTGAACCAAATGAACTCAGAAAATATTATGGGAAGAATTTCACAGATCTGGATGAAGCAATATTTTTAATGGATTATGAAATCTCCGGAACAGCCGAATCTGGCTTGGATGTAATCGAAACCCTAGGCATTCAAAGTCAATCCATCTTAGTGACCAGCAGATACGAGGAAAAAAACATCAGAGAAAGATGTGAAAATCTTGGGATTCGATTGATCCCTAAAACCATGAGTGGCTTTGTGCCGATGGAAATTGTTTAGCACTTATGAAACAGCTACCTTAGCTTCAGAACCTGCTCTACGTACTTGATCTTGCAGACATGCCTGTAACGCCTTTTTTTCAGATAACTTTGCTTTACGAGCAACTTTTACAGCTAAATCAGCACTAACTATGTGGCGTCCCTTTTCAATATCGCAAATATTTGCTCGGCTTAATCCTAACTTTTTACCTAGTTCTTCTTGGGTTAAGTTCATAGAGGTACGTGCCACTCTCAAAAATAGCGCAAAGGTAAGTGGGCCAACTTCATGATTTAATTTTGTAATATATTTTGAATCAATATTCATGCTTGTTTACTAGTGGCAACTTTTCCGACTGCTTCGCTGCAAATCTTGAAAACTCCACTTTATAAGTTTTTGGCGGCACTTTAACCGTCCATTTCATTGTACTGTAAATTAAAGTACAAGTCAATTTCTTAACTCAAACCGAAATCAACAAAATAACCAAAATCAAACTCACCAGATAAATGCCCAGAACTGGAAAAAGCTCCATCAAGCTATGACGACGCTCAACGCCCATATCATTTTTATTAATTTCAAAATGCTCATTCATCCAATACTTGTGGTCCATTCGAACTCTCCTGTAGATCAAGCAGCTTCATTACTGTTTGTTTTGCGACCTACAGTGCGAGTATCGTACCAGCCACTACCTTCAATACATTGGTGCTTAGCTCAATACTGATCAAATTGTGGGAAATGACAACGATTACGGTGTGGTTTTCTTACTACAGGATAGAAAATCACTACTCTCCCCGTTTTTTAACCGTAATCGCACCCGTATTCTCAAAAACAGCCCACTCTACTTCCTCGACTGTTTCACAACCGTATTCACGAATGGACGCATGAATATCAGCAACGGTGAGCAACTCGCGTTTCAATACTGCATGATTCAATTTACCTTTTTGAATAATGAAATCAGGTTTGCCTTCAATTAAATCTTCAATTTTTTTATTTTTAAAAACGAGCCAACCAAAAAAGAAATTCAGTGCAAGCAGGGTAGCAGCTGAAATCAACCCTCCTACGAGCGAATTATCCCCACCATTCATCGAATTTTGGACTGCATTACTGATAATCAGCAAAAGAACAAAATCAAAAGGTGTCATCTGCGCTGTTTGTTTTTTTCCCAGAACCCTAATGGCAATCAACAAAAACAGATAAACCACTACTGCACGAATCAAAAACTCAGGCCAAGCTATAGCTAAATTAAACATTTTTTACCTCTTTATGAATGAATGTTCTCATAAAGTGGCTCGAAAGCCACATTTCTGCTGAATCAAATTGACGTCTTACAACATTAATTTATACTAAATGGAGTACAAAACCCCTATTCTTTGATAGAGTTGGTCGGATAATGAATATGGACTTATGTATTGATTCGACTCGAAATTGTATTTACTAAAAATGGAGTTCAGATGACGCCGATAAAGCTAGTATTAAAAACTAAATCCGTAAAAACTATCTATAGTGTACCACCAGAAATTTCTGTTTTTGATGCCATTCAACTGATGTGTCTCAAAGACATCAGCTCTCTTCTCATCACTCAAGATGAAAAACTTCTCGGCATTTTTACAGAACGTGATTACATTCGAAAACTGATTCTCAAAGGCAAACACTCTAACGATACCAGTATTTGTGAGGTGATGACTGCAGATCCAATCACCGTGAGTCCTGAAAATACGGTTGATGAATGCATGAGACTCATGACTAAAAACCGAATCCGTCACCTGCCCGTTTTGGATCAAGATAATTTGATCGGCGTGATTTCAATCGGTGATCTGGTTCATCAAGTGATTGATGATCAAAATAAAAAAATTGGATTTCTCGAAGATTATATTAAGCACACCTAAGTTATTTGGCTCATTTGATTGTTAAATCAGCTGTTTCGGTACTACCAGAAATAACTCCATCCACGGAATTAGCTTTCACGATCAACTGTACATTGAGTGGTGACTGATGATTGCCTTCTAGTGCAAGCATTTCTGCAATGGAAATTTGAATTTCCGGGCCTGAAAGATTTGAGCGCAACAACACTTCTCCTGATTTTGTTTTTAAGTAAACCTGAAAATGAAGTGGATTACCCGCATCCGGATTGAGCACATCCCACTTTAGATCCAAGGTTTCATCACTTGTCCAAACGGGTTTGAGTTTTGAAATCTGAAGCTGTGGAATTTCAAATCGATGAATCAACTCACCAAATGCTTTTCCGGTTACCGGTTTCCCTGCAACCGTTCCCTTGACGGGAATACTTCCTTCCCAAAATGAGCCTTTTAGCGGTAAAACCACCATTTGATTTAAATATTCAGGGGTAAAATCCAAGTGAATATCTTGATCGGGAAGATCGAGAGTCCAACCCATCGACATATAAGTTTTAGAAACTGGATCCTGCCAAAAACCAGTACGAGTAAATTTTCGATTCAAAGTGTGAATCGCATCTCCATCGAAAGAAGTGATTTGAACTCCGCCATATGCTTCGGTGTTGGGTAAATTATTTTTTCGGTCAAAAATATTATTCACCATCAACTCCTGGCCATTATCTAATTGAACGCAAAACCATTCATAAGTATCAAACACACCTTTCACCGGAAATGGTGATACCACAAATGGTCCCCACTGATGATCAATCCAGGCCTCACCCTCCACTTCCTCAGAAACCCCTAAAAATAAGAGCTTTCCACTCACTTTTAGTCTGGGAAGGGAGTAGTAAAACGTATGACCACTACTACCCACCGGTTGATACCCCGTTCCTCCCACCATCAGTGGTTTTTTAATTGCACTCAAGTCTACCTCTAAATCCATATCCTGATCATGCGTTTCGATTTTGTATTCAAACGGACCAACACTTTTAAAATGATCGGTTCCATATCTTGTTTTTTGAGTTAAATCCAAAAAACCTCTGGGCGAACGAAGTAAGCCCAACGTTGCACCTGACGTATGTTTTTGTTTTGTTAAATTGGTAACGGTGAAAAACCGAATCTCATTGTTAAAATGGGAAACCAAAACTGAATATTGATCACCACTTGTTTTTCCTTGAAGATGAAGAACCGAATACCACCACTCCAGAAAACTTCCATGGCTACCTTCGTCCCTCGGAAATAAAATTTCTGATCCAGCGGCTTGATAAGGGAACTGCTTCCAGGGCTGCGCAGAAGCAAAAGTGGCAAAAACGGAGCTCACCATAGCAAACATCCCTATTGCTAAAAAAATCCTCATCACCTGAGTGTAAATAGATTTGACGGAATAATATAGGAAAATGGATTCTTTATTAATTGTTATGTTTTTATAATAATCTAATAAATTCGAATAGTTACAATTGAAACAATTTTAATTAAGTCTAAATATTACAATACTTTACAAATTGAGTCAGGTATTAGATAATTGAATCTGAGGTTAACTTGTTAAGAGTAATGGGGATTCGTTTCTATTTCGCCGTCTTCACCACCATTATTGCAGCTTCCGTTTCGGGCTGTAGCAGACCCTCTTTGCCCACAGCCGCTCCGGCAGCAAAAGTGGTTCCAGTTCAACCAACAGTAATTTCTGTTACCTCTGATAATTTTACCGGACGATACACAACAGGCAGCCAGATCATAATCGATGTAAACTTTAGTGCCGCAGTTACTGTTACTGGCACTCCACAATTGGCTCTGAATACTAGTCCAGCACATCTTTTAAATTACGATGCTTCCTCTTCATCAAAATCAAAATTGAGTTTTACCTATACGGTGAGTGCAGGTGATTCCCAAACGGATGCATTTTTAGATTATTTAGGTAGCAATGCTCTCACCCTCAATGGCGGAACTATTTTCGAAGCCGCAACGAATACACTCCCTGCGAGCCTGGTTCTCCCCAATACTGGATCGCATACCAGCGGAGTCTATGTTCGAAATATTTTTATCGATACCGCACCTCTCACCGTCACTGTCAATCAAGCATTAAACCAAGCAGACCCAACCAACATTAAGCCCATTGCCTTTACCGTTGTTTTCAATAAAGCCATAAATCTTTCTACCTTTACTACTAGTGATATTACGCAAAATGGAACTGCTGCAGTCACTGCATGGAGCATCGTGAATGCGGATGCCGGACTCAACAAAACTTTCACCCTCACAGCAACGGCAATCACGAGTGGTTCTCCTGAAGTCACCGTGAAGCCCAGCATTCAAAGCGGTACGGTTCAAGATGTTGCAGGTAACATTAATACTGCTTCCACATCTACGGATAACACTGTTACTTACGATACAGTCACTCCCAGCATCGCCATTACTTCTCCAGCAAATAGTAGCTGGATTAACATTGCCAATAATTCAGCTTCATTTGTCGTTTCAGGAACTTGTACTGAGGGAAATCAAACTGAATTAACAGGCCAATCGGTAGCGATTAAAATAGATGGTAGTGCTGCTGGAATCGCCATCTGCACTGCTGGTGGAACCTTTATCGGAACCGTGAATACTACTTCACTCACTCAGGCAGCTCACACTTTCACTGCATCGATTACCGACTTAGCGGGAAATCCTGCTACTTCCTCCATTAACAATGTAACCAAAGATATCACTTCTCCAACGGTAGTCGTAGCTGGACCTGCAGGCAGTAACCCCACCAACTCCAGTGGCAGCACTACTTATACTCTCACTTTCTCAGACACTAATCTTGGAACCCTCAGCAACACGACGATCAACTCTGGCATCACCGTGAATGGATCTAGCGCGGGTTGCACTACCATTACTTCCGGCGTGGGTACGACATCAAGAACAATTACCATCACTGGTTGCTCTGGAAATGGAACCGCAAATATCATTGTGGGTACGACTGCTTGGAGTGATTTGGCTGGAAATCCTCTCACGTTAAATAATTCCAGCACTACCTTTACAGTGAACAACACTCTTCCTTCCATTGCGATTACTACCCCTGCAAATAACTCTTGGATCAATGTTTTGAGCAACTCTGCTTCTTTTGCAGTTTTAGGAACTTGCACAGAACCCACACAATCGGAAGTGACCGGGCAAACCGTCACGATCAAAATTGATGGTGTAACTGCTGGTACCGCACTTTGCACTGTTGGTGGAACATTTAACGGGAATGTAAATACCACCGCGCTCACTCAAGGAGCACATAGCTTTACGGCAACGATCACCGATGTATCCAATAATACTTCTACTTCCATTGCAAACAGCGTAACAAAAGACACAATTGCTCCAACCGTTAGCATCAGTGCTCCCAGTGTTACTCCCATCAATTCTTCCGCTAGTACCATTTACACTTTAACTTTTACCGACACCAATCTTGGTAGCCTTAGTAATGCTACTATTAATGCAGGAATTACAATCAATGGAACCAACACTGGTTGCACCGCTACTACTTCTGGAGTGGGTGTGACCTCTAGATCGGTCACGATTACCGGCTGTTCTGGAAATGGAACTGCCAGCATTTCTCTGGCTGCTACTGCATGGGCCGATAGTGCTGGAAATGCATTAACCGCGAATGGTCCAAGCACCACATTCACTGTAGATAATTCAGCACCCACAATTGCGATCACCTCTCCTGCAAACAATTCATGGATCAACAGCACTACTGATTCCAGCGCTTTTGCGGTGAGTGGAACTTGTAGTGAGGCAGGACAACCAGTCACTATTAAAATTGATGGAACCGCAAACGGAACTGCAACCTGTAACGGAACTACTTTTTCTTCCACGAATGTCGACACCACCGGACTTTCACAGGCCACACATTCCTTTACTGCATTGGTTTCAGATTTAGCTGGAAACAGCACTAATTCAAGCAGTATTAGCATCACTCGTGATGTGACTGCACCCGTAGTGGTGGTGACTGGTCCTGGTGGAAGTAATCCTGCAAATTCAATTGGCAGTACCACTTACACGCTTACTTTTTCTGATACTAATCTTGGGTCAATCCTCAACACCACAATCAATGCGGGTATTACGATCAATGGCACGAACACGGGCTGTACTAAATCTACCAGTGTGGTGGGCTCAGTCGCGACCGTCACTATTACTGGTTGTTCAGGAACGGGTACTGCAAGCATCACCGTCGGAACGACCTCATGGACTGATCTAGCTGGAAACTCGCTTACTGCAAATGGTCCTAGTTCAACTTTTACGGTAGATAATACCGCTCCAACAATCGCGATCACCACTCCTGCAAATAACTCTTGGATTAACAGTGCAACTGATTCCACTACCTTCGGAGTGAGTGGAACTTGTAGTGAAGTTGGCCAATCGGTGACGATTAAAATAGATGGTACTGCAAATGGAACTGCGACTTGTAATGGAACCACATTTGCTTCTACAAACGTAAACACCACGATACTCACTCAAGCAGCTCATACCTTTACTGCTACCATTTCAGATCTTGCAGGAAACAGCACCACTTCGAGTGGTAATAGCATTACTCGAGATGTTACTTCTCCTACTGTCGTGATTACTGGCCCAGGAGGCTCAAACCCTGCAAATTCTTCCAGCAGCACCACTTATACTCTTACCTTTTCAGATACCAATCTTGGAACCATTGTCAATACCACGATTAATTCTGGGATCACGATCAACGGAACAAACACGGGTTGTACTAAATCTACGAGTGTCACTGGTTCTGTTGCAACCGTCACCATTACCGGCTGCTCAGGCACTGGCACTGCAAGTATCACTGTTGGTAGCGCTGCTTGGTCAGATCTGGCCGGAAATACCTTAACTGCCAACGGTCCAAGTTCAACTTTCACTGTGGATAATACCGCACCTACAATCGCGATCACTACTCCTGCTAATAATTCTTGGATCAATAGCACCACTGATTCTAGTGCGTTTAATGTAAACGGAACTTGCAGTGAATCAGGTCAAACCGTCACGATCAAAATTGATGGCTCAGCTAATGGAACTGCAACCTGCAACGGGACCACTTTTGCATCGATTAATGTAAACACCACAAGCCTTTCAGAAGGTGCACACACTTTCACCGCAACCATTTCTGATTTAGCTGGAAACAGCACTACCGCAAGTGGAATGAGTGTTACCCGTGATGTGACCGCTCCAGTAGTGGTGATCAGCGCCCCTAGTATTGCAACCATTAGCTCATCCGTTAGTACCGTTTATACGCTAACATTTACGGATACCAATCTTGGAACCTTAAACAATACTACGATTAATTCAGGAATCACGTTAAACGGAACTAGCACCGGTTGCACCACTTCAACTACAGGTGCGGGAGCAACTTCAAGAAGCGTGACGATCACCGGATGCTCGGGAAATGGAACCGTTAGCATTTCACTGGGAAGTTCCGCATGGACTGATAGTGCCGGAAATGCACTCACTGCTAACGGACCAAGTTCAACTTTTACCGCGGATAATACGGCTCCAACGATTGCGATCACCACTCCAGCCAATAATTCTTGGATTAAAAGCTCTACCGATTCCGCTACTTTCGGAGTGAGTGGTACCTGCAGTGAAACTAGCCAGACCGTCACGATTAAAATTGATGGTGTTAATAATGGAACCGCCAGCTGTAATGGGACTACCTTTTCATCCTCTAACGTCAATACTACTGGTCTTTCACAAGGTGCTCACATTTTCACTGCAATGATTTCTGATGCATCTGGAAACAGCACGACTTCAGGTGGCAACACTGTTACTAGAGATGTCACTGCTCCTGTCGTTGTAGTGACAGGCCCAACTGGAAGTAACCCTGCAAAATCTTCAGGCAATACTACTTATACTCTTACTTTTTCCGATACCAATCTTGGAACGATCGTTAACACCACGATCAACTCGGGAATTACTATCAATGGAACTACTACAGGATGTACCAAAACAACAACTGTTGCTGGTTCAGTCGCTACCGTAAAAATTACTGGTTGTTCTAGTAATGGCACAGTAAGCATTACTGTGAATAGTACCGCCTGGTCAGACCAAGCAGGAAACACGCTCACTGCCAATGGTCCAAGTTCAACTTTTACGGTGGATAATACAGCACCCACCATTGCCATCACTACACCTGCTAATAGCTCTTGGATCAATAGCACTACCGATTCCAGTACGTTTAGTGTGAACGGAACCTGCAGCGAATCGGGTCAAACGGTTACGATCAAAATTGATGGATCTGCTAATGGAACTGCAACTTGTGTTGGAACCACGTTTGCATCTTCAAATGTGAACACAACTGGACTCTCTCAAGGTGCTCACACCTTCACTGCAACCATTGCTGATTCAGCTGGAAATAGCACCACATCTAGCGGAATCAGTGTCACTCGTGATGTGACCGCACCAGTCGTGGTGATCAGCGCTCCTAGTCTCGCATCCGTGAGTTCATCTGGTAGTACCGTTTATACATTAACATTTACGGATACCAATCTTGGATCATTAAACAACACCACGATTAATTCAGGAATCACTTTAAATGGAACCAGCACCGGCTGCACACCGACGACTTCCGGTGCAGGGGCAACTTCAAGAAGTGTAACGATCACTGGATGTTCTGGAAATGGAACGGTCAGTATTTCACTGGGAAGTTCTGCGTGGTCTGACAGCGCTGGAAATGCACTCACCGCTAATGGACCTAGCGCCACCTTTACTGCTGATAATTCAGCACCCACCATCGCCATCACTTCTCCGGTAAATAATAGTTGGATTAGTAGCACCACAGATTCTAGCACTTTCGGAGTGAGCGGTACTTGCAGCGAAGCAGGACAAGCCGTCACTATAAAAATTGATGGCACTGCAAATGGAACAGCGACATGTAACGGAACCACGTTTGCGTCTACAGATGTCAACACCACTGCACTTTCAGCAGCCTCTCATAGTTTTACTGCGACGATTTCTGATTCATCTGGAAACAGCACCACTTCCAGTGGAGTAAGTATTACTCGTGATGTGACTGCACCTACTGTTTCTATTTCTGGTCCTGGAGGAAGTAATCCTGCGAATGCTTCCGGCAACACTACTTATACCCTCACCTTTTCAGATACCAATCTTGGTTCATTAAACAACGCCACCATCAATGCTGGAATTACCATTAATGGAACGAACACAGGCTGTACTTGCTCCACAACAGGAGCGGGTGCAACTTCTAGAACAGTAACGATCACGGGATGTTCTGGAGATGGAAGTGCAAGTATTTCTGTTCATAGTTCTGCGTGGGTAGACTCTGCAGGAAATGCCTTAACTGCAAGCGGACCAAGTTCAACATTCACCATCGATAACACTCTTCCTTCCATTGCAATCACTAGCCCTGCCAATAATTCTTGGATTAATATAGCCAACGATTCGAGCACTTTTGTTGTTTCAGGAACTTGTACCGAAACTACTCAATCTGAACTGACCGACCAAACCGTCACTATTAAAATTGATGGGAGTACTGCTACGACCACTACTTGTACTGGTGCTGGAACTTTTAGTACAACAGTAGACACCACTGCACTTACTCAATCGAGCCATAACTTTACTGCAACTGTAACTGATTTGGCCTCGAACTCTGCAAACTCTACCACGAATACGATCACTCGTGATGTCAATGCACCCACTGTGATCATCGCTGGGCCGAGTGGAAGCAATCCTACAAATATTTCCGGAAGCACTTCTTATACCCTTACTTTTTCAGATTCCAATGCAGTTGCTCCCGTGAATTCAACGGTGAACTCCGGTATCACGATCAATGGATCAAATGCAGGATGTTCTAAATCTACTGCTTGCGTTGGAAACTCTTGTACCGTGACCATCACTGGATGCTCTACTGTTTCTGGAACTGCAAGCATTTCCGTTACTAACAGCGCGAATACAGATCAAGCAGGAAATTCAGTAACAGCTAATGGACCAAGTTCAACATTTACCATCAACAATACTTCACCTACGATTTCCATCACAAGCCCTACCAACAATAGTTGGATTAACATGAGTAATGATTCCAGCAGCTTTGTAGTTTCTGGAACTTGCACTGAAGCTACCCAATCGGAATTAACAGGCCAGGCTGTCACGATTAAAATTGATGGATCCATCGCAGGATCTGCAACCTGCAATAGTGGTGGAACATTCAGTGGAATAGTCAACACCACCGGGCTTTCAGAAACCACCCATAGTTTTACCGCCAGTGTAACCGATCTTGCTTCCAACACTGCAACCTCAGTTGCAAAATCGGTAAGTCGTGATGTGACAGCACCAACCGTAGTGATCAGTGCTCCATCAGGAAGCAATCCAGCAGCCGCTGCTGATAGCACCTCTTACGTTCTCACCTTCTCCGACTCCAATCTTGGCGCTCCTATTGATTCAACTGTAAATAGTGGAATTACCTTCAATGGATCAAACGCTGGATGCACTCATTCCATCACAGGATGTACTTCAAATTCCTGTACCGTCAGCATCACGGGATGTTCAGTCGTCTCAGGAACAGTGAGTATCTCTGTTGATTCTTCTGCTTATTCTGATCAATCAGGAAATTCAGTGACACCAAACGGACCAAGCTCAACCTTTACCGTGAGTAATTAACCTCATTCTACTTGTGGGTTAACGACGACATTCAATCAACATAAAATACTCCATCTCCATTTAAAATGCTTATAACCAGCATCTAGCTATGGCACAAAAATAGCTTAATGAGTTGCTCCATAAATCTAAAATCGAGAAGGAGTAAATAAAGTGAATTACAAAAATATTACATTAATAGTTCTAGCAATTACGGGAGTCCTATTTGGCTGTTCAAACAAGACTACTAAAACATTCAATAATCAAACCAACCCAGAGTCAATTGATGGTGCTTTAACCAAGTTTAAATTTTCAGGTGAATCTAATTTAATAAATCAATTTAATAGCGGGCAAACCTCGAGAACAAATCTGATGGAAATCCCCATCAGCACAAAATACAACACTCAAGTTTTCATCAGTAATGATGGAACCATCCCACAATATAAAAATGCTGCTTTTATTGCACCCAAGATATTTGCATACGGTTCACAACAAGGTGGGCAGGTCGTAGTAAAAAAACACGCAAATGGTAATGTAACCCTTTCATTT
>Ga0207960_1000262_pt1 | contig 12087 bp, 8 predicted proteins | sample CryBogCBH29May08_FD_184613 | JGI IMG/M metagenome (GOLD analysis project Ga0207960, IMG submission 184613) | Freshwater microbial communities from Crystal Bog, Wisconsin, USA - CBH29May08 (SPAdes) | ecosystem: Environmental > Aquatic > Freshwater > Lake | place: Crystal Bog, Wisconsin, USA... | reverse complement strand
ATCTAAAAAAACAAAATGCATTCACTGTTGCAGCGCACCCTTTGAGTAATGGAAAACTAGAGAAACAAACTCTCCATCTATGGAACCGACGTGAAGAATTGGCACAGCATTTTGATGCCTGGGAAGTGGGTTACCAGAAATATTGGCTTCAAGAAGTTGCAGATTCGGGTTATCGGATGGTGGCGAACACAGATCTTCATCATTTTGGACAAATTGATGGATGGAAAACAGTTTTTAATTGTGACCAAAGTATCCTAGAAATTTTTAATTCGATCAGAAATGGAAATTGTGATTTTGAGTTTTATCGTTCAGAGAAGCAAGTTGATCGGGTACCGAAAAGAAGGTATTTTAGTCAAAGTGCTCCGATATCAGCCTAAAATCTCTGAAATATTTAATTAATTTTTGTTATACAAGGAGGTATAAAATGGAGACGCTTTTTACTGGAATGTTATTATTCAGTATTGCAATTCTTGATAGGATATTCCCCAAATTGCCGTTATAGTAAGACCAAAGTGGTGAAAAATGACAAAAGTATTAGTCGTTGAAGACGAAATTGATGTTCGTGAATTATTGATTCTTCATTTAAAACGAGAAGGTTATGAAGTCACTGCATTTGAAGATAGTGAGAAAGCTTTAGCTGCAAGTGCAATGCAATCTTTTGATCTTTACGTTTTAGACTGGATGTTGCCAGGGATGTCTGGCCTTGATCTTTGTAAAGCACTGAGAACAAAGCTTCAAATCAAAGCTCCCATTCTCATGTTAACTGCTAGAGCAGATACCTTGGATAAAGTTCTTGGATTAGAAATTGGGGCGGATGATTATCTCACCAAACCTTTTGAAGTGAGAGAGTTTGTTGCAAGGGTGCGAGCTCTTCTGAGAAGGAATCAAAATAACAGTGAAAACAAGATTGAAGCCTTTGGAATCAAAGTTAACCTCTCAGCTAAACAAGTCATGCTCGATGAAAATGAAATATCTTTAACTCCGTTTGAATTCAAGCTCCTTTCAGCGCTGATGTCAAAGGCAGGAATAGTAATGGAACGTTCCTCATTAGTAGCGTTAATTCAAGGATCGGATGTGAGTGTGGTGGAGCGAACGATCGACACTCTCATTTTAGGGTTACGAAAAAAATTATTAACCAAAGCTGATTTGATTGAAACAGTTCGTGGATTTGGGTATCGGTTCAGAAAATGAGTGAAATTGAGGCGCTTCGGCGCGCAGAAAAAATGAGAATTGAGTTCGTGGCTAATGTTTCGCATGAGCTACGAACCCCTATGACCTCGATTAAAGGATATGCTGAAACACTTCTTCAGGATTTTGAAGAAGGACGAAATATCAATCCAGATTTCATTAAGATTATTTTAAAAAACTCAGATCGATTGATCGCACTCATTAATGATCTCTTGGACTTATCTTCGATTGAGTCTGGAACAGATCAAATCAACTTAATGGATTTAGATACATTTGAAATTTGCAAACACGTAGTGAGCAATCTTCATCATCATGCCTTATCCAAAGAAATCACTATTTCTATTGATTGCAAAACTACCACCGTGAATGCAGATCCAAAGCGGCTTGAGCAAGTGATGACCAATCTGGTGGATAACGCCATCAAGTATTGTCCTTTAGGATCCAAGATTAAAATTGAATGGACTAAAGTGGACCAAGAGGTGGTTCTCAAGGTAATCGATAACGGGCCTGGAATTCCTGAAAAATACCACAATCGCTTATTTGAGCGATTCTATAGGGTTGATAAAGGAAGATCGAGGGAAACCGGAGGGACCGGGCTGGGTCTTGCAATTGTTAAGCACATTATGCAGCGACATGCTGGTTCAACATTGATTGAGAGTCAAATGGGAGTGGGGACCACTTTTATTTGTAAATTTCCAGGCTAAATTAAATTAAAACCATTAATCCATTAATTTATTTACATATTTTTTGTTTAACAAACAATTTTAGTCATGTTATCATTCGTGCCCAAAGGCAGAAATCGCATGAAGAAAATTTTTCAAAACATTTTTTTAACCTCCTCCTTAGTTTTGTTGGTAATGGCCTGTACAGCAAAGCGCGCAGAGGTGTTTACGCAAGGGCAGGGTACTAATCTAGATACCGTAGATGCTTGGAAAGAAAGAATGATTCCGATCGCTACAGGTGATGAATACGGAGCCACCACTTCTACGCACGCCTTAGGTACAGTAAAGGTTTCGCCTAGTGTAAAGTTGATGAATTTTTTCAAGTTAGTTAAGATCAGTGTTGATGATAAAAGTATTTCAAGTTTGTTAGGGAATCCACCATTTAGAGGTAAGCCTGGTACAACCGATGTTTATCAATTAAAAATTAAATTAACAGATAAATATTTAAAGTTTTATAAGGTAGCACTGCCAGAGAATCTTCCCTTTGATGAGCGTGCCTATTCAGAAGAAACTCTTCCTGATGGGCGGATTTCTATTCCCTTGTTAGGATATAAAATTAGTGGGTATTTTCGTGTTGAAGCAGTTAAAACTAACGATGATCTGAATTCACACCACTTAACCGAAATTGCAGAATTAGATCAAGCTAAAGCAACTCATGTTCGCATTGATTGGACTTCTCGTGAATATTTCCAAGCTGTAAAGTCGACGGATTTGATCCCTGCTGGTTTGTTTTTTGTGCAAACAAAAAATAAAGACAAAATAACCTTTAACCCATTTGAATGGTATTACTCTGAAACCGTGACTGAAAAATCATTGAGCGATTCAGGCACCATCGTAGGTGAAACTCCTATTCATAATGAAGTTTCATCTTTAGTTCCTGCAACGAAAGTAGTGATTGTTCCGAGTGAAACAGAACTCCGTGTTGTCAATGTTGCGCGTGATGAGCGACTGGATCGGAATCAAAGTAAAAATGATACTGACATCAATTCTGAACCAACATTAATTATTCCAGTAAAATGGGTTGAACATGATACAAAACAAACAGGAGTGAGTTTGAGTCTTGAGGGTGAGGTTAATGATGATCTCAATTGGGATGAGCGTGGTTCGTTTGAAATGGATCTTCAAAACATAACCTCTTCTGGGCTCACGGAGGGAACGACTCGACTCCTTGATCTAGAAGTGGATCAGAACTATTTTAGCTTCTCCGTTTTGAATACAGTTGGAAGCAAAAGTAGGAAAATTCATTATTCATTCTTACGTGCTGATCAAGGAAGAGCTCCCTATACTCCTAAAATTAGCTTCAAAAACGATCGAAATGTTTTTGGTTTTTTTACTTCAGAAAAGCCATTTATAGCGAACTGGGAATATTATACTGAAGAAGATTTTAATAAGAGAATATTCATGAGTCGGATGAATCCAGAAGTGAAAGAAATTACCTTTCATCTTTCAGCTGGTTCACCAGTGTGGTTAGAAGATATTGCTGAACGTGCAGTAAAAGCTTGGGATAAAACTTTCGAACAGGCTTTGAAAGGTACCAGCAAGGCAATCAAAATTAGTTTTTCAAAGGATCGGGTGCAGTTGGGTGATCTTCGTTATAATGTAATTCATCTAGTTGATACTCTAAATGAAGATGGGTTACTTGGCTTTGGTCCATCTGTTGCCGATCCTGAAACAGGTGAAATTATTTCTGCAACCACTAATGTATATGTAAATTCAACATTAGCAATCGCAGTGAATACTGTTCGTCAGTATATGATTGATCGGTTAGAAAAACGCTTAGTAAAGGGCGTAATCACTGTTGATTCAATGAGTCCTGTAGTGCTCAGTCAAACAGCGAGTCGGTTTGAGGAAGTTGCAAACTCTATCCAAAATCAAAATTTAGATTTCGATGGATTATCAAAAATTGCTGATAGTTCATTAGGTAAATTTTCCATGGAGGATTTACAAAAAGGTCTTAAAAATTATACAAAAGATCAATGTCAGTTTGCAGAACATGCAATGATGAACGCCAATGATTCCGACATTCTAAATTACTGTCCTGAGATTGAAAAAGTAATTTCTGACCATTCAACTCTTGATCTCATGTCCCGTGGAGTTTCTGATAATAACTGGGAAAAGGTGTGGTCTGATTCAAAAGAAGTGATTCGTGAATGTTCCACTAAGTTAATGCGTGGAAAGCTTCTTTCTACCATTATCCATGAAGTTGGGCACAATTTTGGTTTGCGCCATAATTTTTACGGATCATACGATAAAGATAATTTTAAAGCTGTAACATCATTTTTTGGTGAAAACATTCTAGCGCATAGTAGCTCAATCATGGAGTACACGGATTGGGCAGAGGATAGGCTTACTGAAACTGGTCCATATGATATCGCTGCAATTCGTTTTGGATATGGTGATCAAGTGGAAACTAAAGATGGCAAAATGGTTAATATTGATCAAACTAAAAGTTTGGCATCACTCAGTTTGAAGCCTTATAAATTTTGTTCTGACGAAGTAGCTTACACAGGCCTTAATGCATTTTGTAAAACCGATGATGCTGGAACTAATCCCAAAGAAGTAGTTCAATTTTACATCGAAAAATATAGACGAGCAGAAGCACTCCGTAAGTTTCGTCGAGTGAGAAAAGACGCATCTGATCCCAGCTTAATTGCATCTTCAAATTTATCTCAAATATTTATTCCTTTGAAAGATATTTATGATGAATGGCGCTACGAATTAGGTGAATACGTACGTAAATCTCAACGTTACTTGAGTGATTACTCATCAAAAAATTATTCCCAAATTTTAGATGCGATGTCAAAAGACCCTCAGTACGGGCCAATTTATGCTCAATATCACGAAGCATCGGATCTAATTTATAGCTTTTTCAAAGAGGTTGCATTCGGACCTAATGAATATTGTCTGATTGATGATGGAGGAGAAAAGCGTGCAATTGAATTAGTACGCTTGCGTGATCTTTTAAGTGAAGCGACGAGAGGCGTGGTTGCAATTCGTAGTTGTGCAGATGCCGCTACCGCCTCTGAATTCGCACTAGTTTTAGACGCACATGCTCCAAAGGTTTTATCTGAAATTGGCTATCCTCTCAATTCCTATAAGTTTGAGAAGCCAGAAACACTTGAAGATAATTTGCGTGATGATGTGGTAGGAAATGCTAAAACACGCCTGTATGCAGGAATGATGATTCACCACCGTATGGATAATTTGCGCAATCAAATTAACCAATTTGCTCCCAACATGACCGATGAGCCAAATCACTATCTTGATTTCTCTCAAACATTGATGGACAGGTTGATTGAAGGAGTGGATTTAACATCGTATGGGATTCCTGAAGCACAACCTTTGTATAGTCAAGAAGCAGGTTTGCTTTCTAGTTTTGCCAAAAATTTTGCATTGGGTTTAAACACCCCAGGAGAAAGTTTGAATGTGATGAATCAAGTGGTAACTCGTCAAAAACTAGCTCCTTTTACCGTATATAGACCTGCCCAAAGTGATGATACGAGTAAATTTGCAGTGGTTCTCACAGTGAATGATCGAGTTTTATTTTCAGCGATTAAAAAAACTCACTTGTTTGCTTTTAATCTAATTAACCGATTTAACGAAATCGATGGGATGCTAGGGATGAGTGAAATTTCAACGATAGTTCAGGGCCAGGTAAGTGATCTTTTGAAAAAGGCTATCCCTACAGCTGCTGATCTTCCATCGAAGACAATTAAGGATTTCGTTGTTGGTGTGCAGGCATTAGGTAAAATAGAAAAGGCTTTTCCAAATTTTGCTGTGTGCATCGAAAAAAAAACGCCCATCTTGGAGCAAATTGCGGCAGTACTTCCAAAGGTAATATCTGATTATCAAAGTGCTCAAGCTGCGGGAGCTGAAACTGAAAAGAATTTTATGGCTCTGAATCTTGTTGAATATCTGAAAGATAAATTAGAGGGAAAAAAGCTAATTTTCAATCAAGAGAATTTACAGCCGCTTTCTCGAATTATGCCGCTTTGTGCAAGTGCGCAAGTTGAGGCAATTCATAAGGTGAATCGTAATCGAAAAGATTATGAGGCACAAAAAAGCATGATCTTGGATGTGCTGAATGCATACGCTAACTAGTTTATTTCTGGCAATTTTACTTTTCGCCTCTCCAGCGAAAGCAGATCCAGTAGAAATACTTTCTCCTAGTCCTTCGCCAGTGCCTGTAAAAATTTGGTCGGTAGATTGGAACTCAAAATTTCAAACATCATTACATTCAGCAGAAGATGAAAATAAAAGTTCCGTTCTACAGTCCCTTCTTTCTGTTAAGTATGCAGTAAGTCCTACACTCCTAATTCAAGGTGTAGTGGGTGGAACTCAAGCAATACGACCTTCTTTAGATTTTCGAATCTTCAATCCCGAGTTTAGGGGGTTCTTTCAATTAGTAGATCAAGATAAAGTATTGAAGTTTTTCATTGGTCCGACCATGGTGCTACCATTTGGCTCGGATGCAAAAGATGAATCGTTGATCTTTGGTGCTGGAGTAGGGGGGCGAGTTCTACTGGATCTGAAGAAATCTAAGAAATCTGGATTCAGTGCTTATTATGATTTAACCTTTAATAAAAATTTTCATCAATTTGAGACTTCTATTACTGCAGAAGTAAATAATCAATTCGCTCTGAATCACGCGCTTTATCTGGAATATGATTTCAATCCAAGATGGAATTTTAATTCTACCATCAGTTTTTCCTCTCTCTGGAATTACTATGGCTTAATTTCTAATAATTATTCCATCGGACAAGAACTTGATTTTCAAGCTACTAAGATGCTGAGTTTTTATCTTGCTCATGATCGGGGAGGAGATTTTCTTTCTCCTAATGGTCAGAACTATTCATTTGGTATTTTTAATGCTGATAGCTCAAGAGTCAGTGTTGGCGTGGTAGTGAGTCTTTGATTAACTAAAATTAAAAAAGCCCATGTGCAAACTGCACATGGGCCTTGAAATAGTTTAAATCTCTAATTTTTAACTGTGATATTTAATGAAGGAGAGTCTACACCGTATACTTTTCCGTTGAAGGTGATTTCCCCATGGAAAAGTATGGAGTAATTACCGTTTGGAACAGTGGTGCTTCTCCAACCCATTTGCATGTTTTCAAGTACGTATTCATTTCCTTTACGAGAGACTAGTTTTCCGCTTGAATCAAATACACGGAATTCAACATACTGAAGAGGTACTGAGCTCGTTTTAGTTTTCACTAAAAACTCAGGGCGGTCTTTGATGGGTTTGCTCAGATCAACTCCTGGAGCTGGAGTAAATGAGATCTCCATTTTAGGGATGCTATTCAAAATGAAAAACTCACGAACTTGAGATTTTACTTTTGATGTTTTTGATTGTGCATAGATTTCGTAACGACCTTCTGTAAGTGTAGCAGTGTCAATAGATGTAGTGCAAAGCTTTACATCACGCACTTGTTTGCCGCCTGCGCAATCAATCGATACGTTTTTACTGTTGTTGCCACCACTGATGAAAAACTCAGCACTAGTATCGCCTTCGATACTAAACTCTTGTTTTCCTGAAACGAATTGACGATCAGTGGGTGAAGTAACTGAGATTACGCCATTCTTGGCTGGAATTTGAAATCCCCAGGTAGAAGATCCGATCCCAGATTTATCTGCGTAAGCAACCCAAACATAACCATTTTCACCGAACTCTTCGCCCCAGCTGTTTCGAACTAGCCATGCTTGTTTAGCATCATCATAACCCACTAAACTTACTGCGTGACCGCCGAGAGCTGAACCCTTTTTATGAAGGTATACGCCGCTAGAGTAGGTTACGAAGTCTGCATAGACAGTAAGGGTAGTCATGAGCGGACCCTTTAATAGTGCTGCTTTTACTGACTCAACTGATGAGCTACCACCGAAAATTCCGCCACTTGGCTTACTGTAATCAGCGATTTTGAAAGTTCTTGCTGCAGAATCTGAACAACGATCAGAACAGTTAGCATCGTTTTTAGTAGAACCAGAAGTGTAAGGCATGCAGGCTTCATCAGCTACGCCTGTATTCTTTAAGTATGAAGCGGCAGAGTTTGGCTGCCAGCCGCTTTCACAAGATCCGCCACCACATGCAAATAACATTTGTGGAGAGAATGTTGGATTGAGGCCTGGAATTCCGTTCGCAATTGTATATTGACCTTCTAGCGTTGCAACCGATGCAAAAGCTACACAGCTTCCACAGTTTCCTTGGTTCATCACTTTACCTAAGTAATTAATACCATCTTTGTTACGCCAATCTATGGATGAAGGTAAGTTTGAGTTCAAACTCACTCCAGAATAATCAAGAGATCCTGTTGGTGCAGGCGCTCCGAGCATTCTTACAATTTCTGAACGTGGGAGTTGAGATACCCAGTTTGGTTTTTGCTTGAATGTTGGTTGTGAATCATTAGCTGCAAGAGCTAATGGGCTTAGTAATAATAAGAACACGATCATTGTTTTTTGAAACGTCATTGTTTCCCCCCTTATCTGAATCTACAGATTCTAAAATGGTATCAAGGAGCAAACGAATAGCAATTAATTACGCCATTTTTTCAACAGAAATGGTTGACGCGGCAAATATTTGACGTGGATATAGGGAAAACTATATAATTTAAATGTTCTGTTCGTTGTTGACGATGAGAGAGGGTGGGAATGTTTTTAATTACAAAACCTCGAATTTTATTGAAGTTAATGCTGATCACCCTAGTGAGTACTTCAGGTATTTCTGCGTGTAATACAGTTACTGCACCAGCAAGTTCTTCTTCTACAGCGGCAACATCGAGCGCAAGATTCGCTACAGGAACAAAGGGCGTTAAAATCATTACTAGTGTTACCAATCTTACTGGAAGTTTTACTGCTCCTTCGGCAGTACCAACACCAACAATTATTCCTTCACCGTATCCTGGTGCAGACGGAGCATCGACTTATAATCCAGGAATTGCTCCTACAACTTATTTTGATTTAGATGGATCAACACAAATCATGAAACCTAGTTGGTTAATTGATTTTCAAATGGGGATTACTGGAACTTCATCCTCAGGAAAATGTGCTGCATTTGGAGGTGGAATTAATCCACTTGATCCCCAAGATTTTTTCCGTGTCAGTGAATATGATTGTGCCCGAACAATTGCAACTGGTTGTGGAGTGGCTGCTCCAGGATGCGATGGTACTGGTTATGGATTGGATCCAGTTTTTTTTAGAATTGTTTTGAATCGTGATAATACACTGATCGGCTCTGCAGAAAATCTAATGGTGCAGGTTGAATATCAAGCTTCTGGTTTGCATTTGAACTCAGATGGTAGCGCAGCCAATGCCGAGGATAATCTCGATCAACTTTGGAAAATTTATTGGAATTCATCTTTAGCCCCTTTAGCAACACCGAAATCTTTTGGTGTATTTGTTCCTCCTAATTATGCGGCCTGCATGGCAAATGGTTCGGGTGGTGCTTCTGGCTCTGGTTCTTGTCCTCATGGAACACCGAATACTTATCGTGGCTCTCCCACTAAGGTCCGTCAATTTATAATTCCACTTTCTGCTTATCCAACGATGAGTGTGATTCAGTTTTCGAGAGCGGCAGGGCGAAGAGGGGGCGCAAGTGACTATGTTCCAGCTTTTTGTACCGGGGACGATCCACTTTGCTTAGGTGTAGTGATTCGCTCTGTGACGATAATGAGGATGTGATGAAAGTCACTAAAGTTTCACCATTACTTCTGATTTTACTACTAAACGGCTGCGGTGGGCAATTCGCAGGTAATCCTGCTAGCACAACTGCTGCCACTATAGCCTTGGCTCCTGGGCAATCTGAGCCGGCAGCAAGGCTGATTTTTAACAATAGTAATTTTGTTGATTTAAACAGTTTTGTGAATGCATTAAATACTCCACCTGTTAATCCCTTCAGCACTTCATACTCGTGTTTGGGTGATCTTTTAAGGACTTACTATGCGGATGGTGATGATTATATGGGTTCACCAACGGCATTTCCCACGCCTAGCGTGACAGATAGTTTACTTCCCACCAATCGGCCAGCCTTCATAAAAAATGTTTCGGTGGATGTTACCAATACCTATTATCCTACGACTCAAGCTAGAGTTCTTTCGACGGATGTCTGCTCTTATCGCGCGAATACTAGTTCACCCACACCGAGTTCTTGCGCCGATTTTGATCGAATGCCTGCAGCAGCGCCTACACCTACTGTCGCTCCCACTGCAGCGCCAGATCCAACGCCAGTGGCTAGTGCAACTCCAATTACCACTCAATATTATGGAACAACTTATTATCGTGTGAGAGATGATTGGTGTGTGTCTCAAGGCCCAAATGTTTCACCTGATCCTGAAGCAACAAAAGCTGGAGTAGGCGGGGTAAGCATTGATCTGGATCGAACACAGCTCGGAAGTAGCGAAGATTTATTAATGGTGATTACTTATCATGCATTGAATGCTGGCCTCAAAGCTTAATTCCAGCATCGGCTGGCACCCCTCAGACTTCAAACGACAATACGATTTTAAAAATAAATTTAATTGGTACCCAACAAAGTTTAGATACCTTACTTTCAATACCACAGCCTCGTCCGTGGACCTACGCCAATACCAGTACTTATCCTATATTTATGAAAGAAATTGCTACCCTTGAGGATCCTTTTGGATCGCTCCGAACAGAGCAGGTATATATTCCACTTTCTCAAAATGCATTGATCGACCGTATTCGGATTGAACGAATTCGCGGTTCTTTTCACCTGTTTCAAGTTGATTTATATCGTTTAGGCAATCGGACTGAATGATTTTAATTAAGAGTGGTCAAAGCTTTGACAGTGTCGAGTAATTCTACAGTTTCAACAAAAAAAAACCGAATAGTTATCAGGGCCAAACCGCGAGAACAAATCTTGCATTTATATGGTTGGGGTTTTTTATGGGGGTAAATGTGAAGAGGGAATTTCTCTCAGCGCAAAATATTCAACAGAGTTCGTTGCAGAAAATTTCGAAAGTGATTTTCTGTTCGGGATTCTTTTTGCTTTTGATCTCCCTCATCTCCTTACTCACTTCCTGTACTAACATTACATCCATTTCAAATAAATCGCCTACCAGTACGCTTACGCTCTCGGATCCTACTTCAGGTACAGGTGGTTCATTTCAGTTAACGGGCGTTTATGCGAGCCAACAATCGCCCGGAACGATGTTTGATATGACTGGTGCGAATAGCGAGTTTGATACTTATTGTGTTGGAACAGTGAATGGTCCCTGTGCTTGTGAGTACACTTATAATTCACCAGGAATTGGAACGGTCACGACAGAAGGCGCCGTTCAATATCAGGAATCCAATTTGCTTCGATGTTTGAATGTGGTGCCAACCGGAGTGACTTCTTTTGATGTGAAAATTCTTGCCAAAGGTTCCTCTCTTTATAGCAATGTGATTACCACCAATTTATCCAGTGGATCTTTTGTGAACACGAACTACATTGATCTTTCAAAAGAAGAAGCTTACTTACCAGTGAAGCGGTTTCAATGTCGAAAACGTGAATTTATTGCAAATCCTATGAGTCAAAGCATGATTGACCCTATTCAATCAGAAGATCCCAAGGTGATTTATCCATTCAACTTTTACTCTACTAATATTGCATCCAGTTTGTGGCAAATGCAGCAACTCACTTCTCAAGATTGGGATTGCACCTTAACTCCTACCAATGATCGTTCTTTGCAATGGTGGGCAAATCCAAATGTATACTCTGCATCTACTTGCACCGATGCCTTTTGTGCTGGCGATGCTGAGTTGATGTATCCACAAGACAGTCTAGTGAGTGGAAAAATTCCGGTGAATAATCTTTCTGCAAATGGGAAACGAAGGAGTTCATTTTATCTCGCTAAACAAAGTTACGGAGTTTTTCAAGTTTCTGTGATGGCTGCGGTTGGTCCGAGTACTTATGTTTCCTCCCAAGTGGCTAGCATTGGATACGCAGCACGCCCGATACCTAACGTGAGTGGTTCATCGGCTTGTCCGAATATCACCCTTCCTTCAAATGCAATTTGGGTTAAACTTTGGAATTTCAGAGCAACTGATATTACTTCACCAAAAAAAGTAACGAGTTCCCCCTCAATGAATTCAACATTTGCACAAGTGGCGTGTAATCCAGTTCGTGGCATTTTTCCTTCGTGTGATAATGATGGTAGTGTTGCCAATAATACAGTAGATC
>Ga0207960_1000256_pt1 | contig 12283 bp, 9 predicted proteins | sample CryBogCBH29May08_FD_184613 | JGI IMG/M metagenome (GOLD analysis project Ga0207960, IMG submission 184613) | Freshwater microbial communities from Crystal Bog, Wisconsin, USA - CBH29May08 (SPAdes) | ecosystem: Environmental > Aquatic > Freshwater > Lake | place: Crystal Bog, Wisconsin, USA... | reverse complement strand
GGTTTGAAAAGTTGAATCCTACCGCTGGAGAAAAAGCCTTACTGAAAGATCTCTACCCACAAATCCAACGTCGTTTAGATTTTCTTTGCCGAGTGGGCGTTTCCTATCTCACTTTAAACCGCCTCACTCGAACTCTATCGGGTGGTGAGTTCCAGCGCATTAGTCTTGCCACCCACCTTGGAAACGGCCTTTGTGGAACACTCTATGTACTAGATGAACCCACCATTGGACTTCACCCCCATGATATCAACATGCTCCTTGATATTTTGCGTGAACTCCGGGATCAAGGAAATACTCTCGTGGTTGTAGAGCACGAAACAAAAATATTAGAAGATGCGGATTGGATTATCGAACTCGGCCCTGATGCTGGGATGAAAGGTGGAAGTGTAGTTGCCCAAGGAACACCTGAAAACGTTAAAAAGCTGGATTGTAGAACGGCTCGCTTTTTATTCCCAAAATCAAAGGAAACAAAGCGGACTTTTCCTCTTCGTAAAAATGTAACGGCCTCCATTACTATTACGGGTTGCAGTGAAAATAATTTAAAAAACATTGATGTTAGCTTCCCACTACAAAAATTAATTGTAGTAACAGGTGTGAGTGGATCAGGAAAAACAACGCTCGTTCATCAAACCTTAGCAAAAGCACTTGCTCTCCATTTGGGTGAAAGAGAACTTGAGGAAGATGAAAGCCAAGATGAAGAACTCGCCTCCAGTATTGGCGCTTACAAAAAAATTACTGGCTTTGAGCAAATTCAAAATTTAATTCTACTGGATCAAAAACCAATTGGTAAAAACTCCCGTTCTAATCCTGCTACCTACATGAAGGCATGGGATGAGATCCGAAAAATATACTCCAATCAAGCTTTGGCAGTAGCCCGAGGATATACTCCTGGCTTTTTCTCTTTTAATGTCGATGGTGGACGTTGTCCTACTTGTAAAGGAGAGGGAGAAATTTCAATCGATATGCACTTCATGGCGGAAGTGAAACTAGTGTGTGAAGATTGTGATGGAAAAAGATTCATCAAACCAGTCCTCGACGTGACCTTCAAAAATATATCTGTTTCTGACCTGCTAAAAACCACCATCGATGAAGCATTTCATCTGTTCCATGAATACGAGGATCTACGAAAAAAAATCCAATTACTCAAAGATGTAGGATTAGGTTATTTACAGTTGGGACAGCCTGGTCCGACGCTCTCTGGAGGAGAAGCCCAACGATTAAAAATAGCAAAATCACTCTCGGAAGATGATTCATCTAAAAGTGGTGCATCATCCCATGATTTATTCATTCTAGATGAACCAACGACAGGCCTTCATCAAGACGATGTGATGAAGCTCATGGAAGTTCTCCACCAATTAGTGAACCGAGGAAAAAGTGTAATTCTGATCGAACATAATTTGGATGTAATCGGAAACTCAGATTATGTGATTGATCTTGGCCAAGAAGGCGGAGCAAAAGGCGGCTATTTAATTGCAAAAGGAACACCTGAAGAATTGAAAAGTCATCCTGAATCAAAAACCGGAATGGCCCTACGCTCATTTTAGTGGTATTTTATTTTCAATACTGGAGCCTCCAATGTTTATTCACAATGCAAACCAATCCAACTCTAAATCAGTCATTATCCAATGGTTTTTACTGTGCTTTAATGCTGGTGCAATTAATGCTGGTGGTTTTCTTGCCACGGGTAGATTCGTCAGTCATGTAACGGGATTTGCAACCTTGTTTGGAGTTGAAATCGCCAAAAATGAAATCGGTGGTGCGATCGGGATTTTGTCAGTACCACTGTTTTTTCTTCTCGGCTCATTTCTCGCTGGTTTATTGATTGATCGCCCCATCAGCCATAACATGAAACCCCACTTTGATTATGTAATGGGATTAAGTGCACTTTGTCTTTTTCTTGCTGCGATCAGTGGAGATTTATCGAAGTTTGGAAATATTGGAGAAATCATCCAATTAAAACAAGTTTATATTCTTTTGTCTCTACTCTGTTTTTCATGTGGCCTTCAAAATGCAGCGATTACTTCTTCTTCTGGAAGCTCTATTCGCACTACTCATCTCACCGGCCTCACTACCGATTTAGGCTTGGGTATTGCCAGACTTTTTATTTTTGATCATGCAGATGAAAGGTATAAAAAAGAGTTGCGTGCAAACAAACTGAGAAGTGGCTCTATTATTGCCTTCGCAATCGGTTCAGCTATTGGCACCTGGTTTTTTATCAAGTTGGGCTATCGAGGCTTTGCTGTTTCAGCAATCATATCTACCTATGCAGCATGGCATGGAAGGAAGGCAAAGCTCACTCCTCGAAAACTTGAGGCACTCTCCTAGTCAATACACTCAGAAGAAAGACTCGTGTCTACCCCATTTACCTATTTTTTGCACACTACTGGCTTGAGGACCTTTTTCACCCATTTCTTCGACATAGCGAACTTCATCACCCAATTTTATCTTTTCATATCCACCATTGAGTACGCTATTTCTATTAAAATATATTTCTCTGCCATCCTGCGTTTTTAGAAAACCACCATCTTGCTCCATCAGTAGTCGGACAACTTTACCCTGAGGTGGCGCCACATGATGACGTTTCTTCCCACGGAAATTTATCCTTACGTAATCTTCTAGTTGCCTTCTTGCTGCACGAAATGCATCCCTCAGCGCAACATACGGGTCCTCATGTGATCGGTGCTCTGATGGATCACGATCAACAACAATTTCATAACCAGGTAAAGTCATATCGATTCGAACTCGGAAGAGCTTCCCTTGGAGGTGGCGATTTTCTGAGAGTCCAACTAACACACGAGAAGCGATGATACTGGGGCATAGTCTTTCCAGTTGTCTAATTTTACTCTGAATAGCAAACTCAATACCGTCAGAATGACCAATACCGTCGAATGAAATTTTTAAGGGTACTTGCATAAACGATGTTCTCCATCATTGATGCATGCATTTTAAATGCCATTACTTCGGAGCGTTCGGGTTACAAGCTTGATCTAGGGAAACCGCTGAATGCCAGCGACTAAAGCTTTGCAATTGACAGCCCTGCACTTTTGTAAATTGATCAGTCAATAGTGCACGATGAAGATTGATTCTTAGATTGTCTAAATCAGTCTGACTTTGTACCCGTGCTTGAGAGGCTGCGGTTACTTGTGTCTCAGCCGTTAAAACATGCAATAAATCAGTGAGTCCAAGTGCATATTTCTGTGATTCCATTTCATAAACTTGACTCATATTCTTCTCTGCATTTACTGAAAGAAGAACTTGCTGTTTTGCCTCTGCGATTGAATTAATCGATCCTTCAATAATTTGATTCTCTTGAAGTCTCAAAGCTTCCTTTTGAAGGATCATTTCAGCCACATTATCACTCGCTAAGTGAATCGATGGAAATAACGAAAAGCCTAAACTAATGGTATTACTTTGAATGAATTTATTAAAAGAGGCTGTAGTAGCTCCAGAACCAGCAGAAGAGGTTCCTAAAGTGCTCCCACTCAACCAACCAAATGCTGCACTCCATTTTGCATCTTTAGAAGCTGAGATCAACCAATCAATTTGGGTACTCTCAGGGGCAATGGAAAGAGCATGATCCACTAATTTTTGAAGAGCATCTCCACTCACTACGGCTTCATCAACTGATTCTGGTACATGTACTAGATCAAATTGAATATCAGTACTATCAGAAATCGCGAGCAAGCTGCGTAGCGCAGCCTTTTCCTGACCAATGAGTTTATCCACTGAATCCAGTTGAATTTGAGCCATGAATGCCTGAGATTGTGCTTGAAGCAAATCCTTCTGACTCACATTTCCATTTAATACACTCTCTTGATAGAGAACATTATAAATTTTATTGAGAGCATCATATTGTTTTTGTAAAACATCACGAAGACCAAAATCATTCACAGTAGTTTCGTAAATTGCATAAGTAGATGCATATTGATTGAGTTGAACTAAACCATAGGCTGCTGTGGTGGCGTTCAACACATCTTTACTTTGGCGCATATTAAACCAGTTGCTCGGAAATAAAAATGGAAGTAGGAAACTCACTTGTGAAAGTAGGAAGGTAGGACTCATCACCACTCCCAAATTTACTGAAGGGAGCAACTTTGCACGAGAAATATTCAGTTGATCTTTAGCCTGATAAAGAGAATTGAGAGACTCTTTTACTGAAATATTATTCACGAGCAACTGAGTACGAAGAGAATCGGGATTAACTCTAAAAACAGCAGCGGAACCATCTGCCTGGGCACTATTGGCAACGAAAGCTACCGAGCATAAAAGAAGAATTGAAGATTTGATTTTATTCATAAAGGAAGTCTCACCATTGCATTTGCCCCTAGTCCTGAAATCTTTGAATCATTCACTGAACCTAGAGTTTCTGTTAGTCCAAAATTAAATCCGAATGTTTTGGTAATCGCTACGAGTGAACCCACACAAAGCTCAATCGGTAGTCCAAAGTAATTATTACCAGCATCGAGTGCTGTTCTGTTGGTCATGATCATCGTGGGAAGTACTGCTCCACTCAAATACGGACGAAATACTGGAGTAGAAATTTTAGCAAAAAAATACTCCACCCCTAAGCGAGCAGAAACAATACTGGCAGTTTCTTCTTCACTTTGCACTTGTCCGATCGCATTGAGATCAGCAAAACGATGAGTGAGTAAAACTCCCATTCCTAGTTTTAAGTTCAACGAGGAACTAAGTGGATTGAGTAGATTAAAATTTATTTCAGGAAACCCAGCTGAAGTATAAGAGGATGGGTTAGAAAGCCTAGACGGAGTTTGAAGTTGGGAGGGAATCCAAGTGGAAATTCCTGCTTCGATCGTCGTTTTTGGTTGATTAGCACGATCGCGCTGAATTTGTTCACTTTGTACTTCTGCTTCAATTTTACTCGGTGATAAAGGCACTACTAAATCCAAAGAATTATTTTCTAAGTCCTTCTGATGAATAGGGCTGGCCATTACACTTGAACTGATCATTAAAATCAGGGAAATGATGGTGAAAATGAAAGAAGTGTACTTCATTTTATTTTTTAACCTCTACAGCATCAAAGGAATGAGAAAGTCCGTTATAATTACTAGTAAAAACACAATGCCATGCCAACTGACCATTCAATTGTTTTCTCAAGCAATCTAGCGTGGTAGCTGCATTCACATCACCAGTATAGTTACTTTGAGCGTGAATCACTCCACTTTGTTCATCTAATTGAGCGCTGTTAAATGGAACACCATCAATACTTCCACCTGCAACCTGAAAGGAAAGTTGTAGCCCTACTGATTTTTGTAATGAAAAATTATTTAAAAAATTCTCACTAGAACTATTAACGATTTTTCTGATTGTCATCAATGCAGAAGTTCCTGGTAGATCCTGTAAAAAACCTGAAAATATTTGTGTAGAATTAGATGACCCTGTAGCTGAAGTGACCACCACCGGAGAGGCAGCAGCATCTTTTACAGTATTAAAACTAGCAACAATTCCCACCTGATTTTGGAGTGATATTTGACCATTAAAGTTTCCGCCATTAATAGTTCCAGAAATCACCATTAAAGCCGTTGATGCGGGAGTAGAACCATTGGCTGCGATAGGAATTGAAATATTTCCACTAAAACTTCCATTCGTAGAATAATCACTCGAAAAATATGAAGCAGTTTGGATCACTGCTGCTGATTGTGAATCATTGGTAATCGTTACTTTTCCTTGAAGTATTACTTGTGCAGCAGTACTCGTATTATCACTAGAATTGATCGTCATATTTTGGGGTGAAAAATCAATTTCAATAGCGCCCATCGAAGTACCATCATTTTGGTTCACTAGAGTGCCTCGATATACCGCTGAAATACTTTTATAGAGCGCTAACTGACGGTCCACTTTTTGTTGCCTTGCTTCATCTGCAGTTTTGTCTTTTGCACAGCCAAACATGGTAAAACAGCTAATGAGCCCACCCAGTAAAATAATTTTGTATTGATCCCTCATAATGACTGGAGAATTATGACAAGATGGGTTAAATGTCAAGGCTATGAAAAAAAAATCGGCAACTGCCTTGAATTACAAAGCTATTTCAACATCTATTTACTTAGCATTGCTAACCATTGTTTTATCGAGAAGTGCAAAAGCAGAGATACCTGCCCTCACCATTGGCTCTGCAGTTCAACAAGCACTAGATAAAAACCCAGACATCATGAAAGCGAGAGAAGCACTTTCTCAATCTAATTATGATTATTCTGCAGCTTTTTCAAAGGTTCTTCCTACTCTCTCCGCCTCTGCACAAGGAATGCATCAAAAAGATGCCTCGGTTCTAAACAATGCCAATTTCAATGGAGAATCGTATAATCAATATCAATTATCACTCAACTTAGTTCAGCCTCTTTTTGATGGAGGTGCAATGTTTGCGGCTCTCCGTTATGGAAAAAAGAACAAAGAGATTAAAGATTATGCTCTTGAGATCTCGGAAAGAACTACTACTGAAACAGTTCTTGAAACTTTTTATACTTTATTACTCAATGAACGACTCCTCCAAATTTTAAATGATACCTATCAAGTGGATCAAGATGTTTTAAAAATTTCTGAACGATATTTTAAAACCGGACGAATTCAAAAAGTAGATATGCTGCAATTAAAAACACAAACAGCACTTTTAAAACCTAAAATAGCATCTGCAGAAAATCAAATTCAAACAACTGCATCACAAATTGCTACTCTTTTACATGATTTAAATTCAACTCAAATTCATACCAAAGGTAAATTGGTTACTCCAAATCCAGCTTGGGTGAAAAAAATGGTAGAAAATAAAAAGCCAGCTTTGCCAGAGATCCTCCAAAGCAGGACAGAAATTGATCAATTTGAAGATAACCGAACTATTCAAATGGCTTCATATTGGCCAAAATTGAATTTGATCGGTCAAATGGGTCGAACTGCTTACGCTAAGACTGATCTACTTGATAGTAGTGCAACCAATTGGGCAATTGGCCTACAACTCAGTATTCCTATTTTTAACGGCCTCTCTTCAATTTATCAACGAAACTCACTTGCATCTCAAGAGAAACAAATGGAACTGGATGAAACCAAACTAACTGATGTGGTTACCGTAAGTCAGATACAAACAGAAAAAGATTTATTGGTTGCTGAAGCACAACTATCAGCCGCCACTGAAGCTGCTGGCTATGGACGTGAGGTGCTTCACGAAGCAGAGAAAGATTTTAAACTTTCTAGTATTAGCTACATTCAATACCAAAGTTCTTTACAGGCATACCTTGATTCAGAAACTGGATTTTACCAATCCAAATATAATTACATTATCGCAACTGCAAAATATTTTAATGCGATTGGTGTGCCACTTTCAAATCTAGTGAAAAAGCTAGAAGAGATCAGTTCTCAGTAAATGAATTAAGCTAGCCCAAATTCTTTTCTTTTTCTCCAAAGCGTTACCGTTGTGATTCCAAGAATTTTAGCAGCTTTCTCTTGGTTGTGCTCAATAGATAATACGCGCTCAATTTGATCCCGTTCTAACTCATCAAGAGTTCGAAATTCAACTTGATTTGATCCTGCCACCATCTGGTGGTTTGTTCTTTGAATCATCTCTGGCAAATCGCTGACTTCCATCTCACGCCCATTTGAAAGTAGCTTCAATCTTTCCAATACATTTTTGAGCTCACGAACATTTCCTGGCCATGAGTATTCAACTAAATACTTCATTACAGCAGCAGGAATTGACTTTTCCTTATTCAAAAAGCGCTCGATCAAAACAGGAATATCTTCTTTACGATAGCGGAGTGGTACCAATTGACATTCAAAAATATTTAATCTGAAATAAAGATCTTCGCGGAATTTCCCCTCTTTTACAGCTTCCTCTAAATTCTTATTAGTAGCGGCAATTACCCGAACATCGAGTGGAATCGATTTATTACTTCCCACTCGTTCAATGACTTTTTCTTGAAGGAATCGGAGTAGTTTAGTTTGACCAATTAATGATAAATCACCAATCTCATCAATCAAAACTGTACCATGATTTGCCATCTCTAATTTTCCTACATGCTCCTTAATTGCTCCTGTAAAAGAGCCTTTAGTGTGCCCAAATAATTCAGACTCTAAAAGTGATTCAGATAATGTTGTACAATTCACCACCACAAAATCACGTTGTGCGCGAGGAGACCTAGAATGGATGAGTTTAGAGAGTTCAGTCTTCCCAGTACCACTTTCTCCAATGAGTAAAATATTTGCTTCAGTAGATCCAATTTTACGAATAAACTCCTCGAGTCTGATCATCGCTGGAGAAGACTGACCAGTAAAATAATCGTAGGGGTAAGATGCCTCTCTTAATCTTTGGATGTCACGCTTTAAGGAAACTAGTGTAGAGATTTTACTGAGAACATGTTGGAGCTGTGCATTCGTGAATGGTTTTGGAAGATAATCATAGGCTCCTTCTTTAATGGCATTAACTGCATTGTCAAAAGAAGCAAAAGCAGTCATCACAATTGAAACCATTCCTGGATCATGCTCTTTGCCAGCTCGAACTAGATCAATTCCATTTTTTACACCTAGTTTAAAATCGGTCAACATACAATCAAAGCGACTAGACTTCAATGCTTTGACTGCATCCTCAGAAGTTGCTACCGGAACTACTTCATGCCCCCAAGACTGAAGAGTTATCGTAAGTGTATGTAGAATGTTTTTCTCATCATCTATGAGAAGAATTTTCATTGGTATTGTATCACTCATCAGCACCTCCCTTTGGTAAAATAATTCTAAATTCAGATCCATGCGGCTGTCGCGAATGGTATTCTATTCGGCCATCGTGAGCTTCGACCACTTCTTTAGCAATTGTTAATCCAATTCCAAATAACCCTTTTGATCCAGTTGGTGTTTCAATTTGACTCTGAAAAAAAGGATCGAACATTCTTTTCTGATCTTCCACGCTAATCCCCGATCCATCATCACTTACCTGAACTTGAACAACACTATGATCATCAGATAATTGAACAACAATTTCTGAACCCGATGGTGCAAAACGAATCGCGTTTGAGAGTAAGTTTGAGATTACCCAAGGAAACTTAACATGATCCAGATTTACCCAAATCACTTCTGAACCTTTTTGGTGATAAACGATTTTAATATTTCGATCTTTTGCAATTATATGAAAAGGTTTGATCCATTCCTGTAAATACTGATTCAATGGGGTCAATTCCATCTTAAGTTTCATAATTTTGGAGTGACTTTGGGTCATCTGAACAAATTCATTTGCAACACCTTTAATTCGATCTACATCTTCCACAATTGTTTCCACAAATAGTTGAATATTTTCGGGCAAGCTTAATTTTTGGGAATTCAGAAACTCGGTAGCGGTACCTAATGATTGAAGTGGTGTTTTAATCTCATGAGAAAGCATATCAATGAACTCAGATCTAAAACGTTCACGTTGTCGCTTTTCGGTAATATCATGCAAAAGAAATAAAGTAGCAAGCACTCCGTCAGAAGGAGAAGAGATTTGCCTAAACCTCGCAGAATACTGTTTTTTGTTATTTTGAAGTAAAAGCTCAATCTCAGTACTCTTCGGCATCTCTAAACTCAGGAGCGCTCTTAATTTAATGTAATTTTCATTAAAACAAGAAAGATCACTCCACTTTTTTCCATTCACTTCTTCTTTGTCTAGATCAAGAAGCTGTAACATGCAGCTATTTGAATGAGAAATATAGCCCTGAGAATCTACAACCAGTAAAGCATCTTCTACAGACTCTAAGACGCTCTCCAGTTTACTTTTTTGTTGCAAAATTTCACGTACATTCACCTTCTCTGACTGAGTAACCCTCTCCCATAACCGTTTCAGTTCATTAGTCAAAATCAATAGCTCCAAAGTATTTGGCTCATCTAGTTTGAGTTTTTTACCAATTGCAGGACGCTCATGTAATGCTTCTGCCATATTTTTAATGGGCATAGAAATGCGCATGGCGAGACCATCAGCTGCAAACATTGATGCAATCAACGAGATAAGAAAAAAAGCGATACTTCCAATTAGTACTTGATGACTCAGTCTTTCATTACCCTGAGCTAGATTGAACATTCCTTTCTCATTCACAATCACCAAATGTTTGAGAAGCTGAATAAAATGGGTAAACTCATCAAGCGAAAGATTTTCAGTTTTATCTTTCAGCTTGTTCCAGTTTTCTCTGAGATCAAGAACTATTTCCTTTTCACCTGGTTCTGTTATATTTCCTTCTTCAAAAGTCAGAGCTTTTTCAAATTGTATTCTGGCCGTTTGAAGATTTAAATCAGAGTAATCATTTTTGTTTTTAATAGCAGATATTGCTTCTTTCATTTGATCTGCTGATGCAATGGAATCATAATTAACATGGATCATCTTCGGACTAGTGCGACTCGCTATTTGAACACTGATCACAAGAAATAGTCCGAGAATACCATAGAGCAAAACCATCATCCAAAAACTACGCAGAATTTTTCTTCTAAGGGAAGGCAGTGACATCATCACAATGATCTCCCGAAGTAGTTACAATATGAACATCGATCCCAACAGAATCGTGGATAAAATTAAGTATCACAGAACCTTTTAGTAGATCCATAAATGGTGAACGACGAGACTTACCAAAAACTGCATGTTTAACCTGATGATTAGCTGCAAAAGTAATCAATGCTTCTGGAATATTTTCAGACTGAAGGGTGATCACTTCAGCACCAAGTGTTTTCGCAAGTTTTAAATTATTTTGTAATTTTCTTTGAAGTGATGAGTCAATATTGATTGCAGATTCTGCATGTCTTTGAATATAAACAGCATAACAATGAGTAGAGAGTTGAGCTGCCATTCTAGTCGCTTTACGAAGTAAGGCCTCTGTATGAGTAGGATCTGAACTTAAAGCAACCATCACGGCCTCTTCAGCAAAATCTGCAGCTTTTTGTTTCAATAAGCCTTGCGACTGAATTTTTCTAACTTGATCCCCTGCCACTTCACGCAAAGCAATTTCACGTAAGAATGATAAATTCTCATAAGTGAAGAACTTGATCATTGCTTGCTCTGCTTTTGATTTCTCGTAAATTTTTCCAGAACGAAGACGCTCCCGAAGCTCTTCCATGGTAACATCTACTAATACAATTTGATCAGCCCTTCCTAAAATAACATCAGGTACGCGTTCCTGAACTGGAGTTTTGATCGCTTGAGTAATTCGATCGGCAACCGACTCCAGGTGTTGAACGTTGAGCGTGGAGATTACATTAATTCCATTTTCTAAGAGCTCTAAAATATCTTCATATCGCTTTTCATTTTTTGAGCCACTAATATTGGTGTGAGCTAATTCATCCACGAGTACAATCTTGGGTGCTCGCTTAATAATTGATGCTAAATCCATTTCAGGAAATTCACGTCCGCCTAGTGTATAATATTGAACAGGAACATGCTCAAGCTCTTCGGTAAGGGCAGTAGTTTCTGGACGTGCATGAGGTTCAACATAACCAATCACCACATCAAGACCACGTTTTCTGAGGCGATGTCCTTCTTGTAACATCTCATAGGTTTTTCCAACACCAGCAGCATAGCCCAAGTAAATCTTGAGTGATCCTTGTGTTTTCTTTGCAATGAGATCTTCAAAGGTTTTAGCCATAAGTCTATATTACATTTTAAAACTACTTCTGAGCACTGGTTTCTGCTCTACCCAGTGGAATATCGATATCAAGTTGCATCGTCCACATGAAATGATTAGCACCTGGCTGTATTTTTTTATCAAGGAAGAAAACTGGCCCAGTGAGTAAAGAAATGTTATCAGTAAAAAATAAATATGAGCCTGCACCCCAAGCACCTAAAGAATTTTTTCCTGTTTGAACATCTGCCGCAAAATTAATTTTCTTCAAACCACTCAAACCAATTTGAATATCAGGTGAGGACGCCGCAGCCAATAGCCCGGTTTGAACGATTTCTCCATCACTATTGGTGAATAGTGTCTTATTTAATCCGTGATAAACACCTAAGGCAACATATCCTCCAAATGGCAATGATTTTTGAAGCATAAAATGAAGTACATTGTAGTTGGTAACATCAGCATGTGTTCCAACATTATAAATCCCTATGCTCAGTGCGGGGGATCCACTAAATATTGAGGATTCAGGAGTGCAAAATTTTCCGTTAAAATAGAGAGGATCTTGGGTTGGATATAGCAGATCAAATCCAACTTCTCCTTGAATTTTATCAAAGGGTAAAAAGCCAGAAGTCAGGCCCGTATCAATTGGATAACCTCCACTTTTTGCGAAATAAGTATCATAGGTTACATGAGGGACTGCATAAGGTTGACAAGTAGCG
>Ga0207960_1000251_pt1 | contig 12404 bp, 9 predicted proteins | sample CryBogCBH29May08_FD_184613 | JGI IMG/M metagenome (GOLD analysis project Ga0207960, IMG submission 184613) | Freshwater microbial communities from Crystal Bog, Wisconsin, USA - CBH29May08 (SPAdes) | ecosystem: Environmental > Aquatic > Freshwater > Lake | place: Crystal Bog, Wisconsin, USA... | reverse complement strand
ATCTTAACCACTCATACATCTCATAATGATCTTTCGTCATTTTGAGTTTCTCATATACTCTTTGTGCACTTGAGTTGGTTTTATCTACGTACAAACGAAGTCCACGAAGATTGGATGAATCTAAAACCATTTGCTTCAAATGATCATACATTTCGGTAAAAATTCCGTGCTTTCTGTAAGTAGAAACCACATAAACTGAATGAATCCAAACCATGTTTCCATTGCGCCAATCGCTCCACTCCATGAGTGTGAGCATGCATGCTACTAGTTTTCCGTCCATCATAGCTACATAATACTCACCTTCTACAGCATTGGTGAAAACTGCACTGACTCCTTTATGTACCGTTTCATGATCTAGCTCTATTTTTTCTACCTCGCGGGCAAGTTGAATTTGAGAGTGAACGATAAAATCAATATCTGCTGCTTTGGCTTTTCTAATGATAGTCATAGCCACATTGTACTCCCACTTTTCTTTCACTCCCATAAAAAAAGCCAGGTAAGTTGCCCTACCTGGCTTTTTAAACTTCACCTTGTTGCCAAGATTAAGTTCGGGTTAATTTTTTTAGAAAAAATTAGAGCATGGTTGCTACTTTTTTCTTACCAGCAGAAATTTCAGTACGAGCTTTTTTAATTTCACGTCTCAATTTCATCGCCATAGGGCTTAATTTTTCTTCTTTAGCCTTCATGATCGCTTGAGAAATTCCGCCCAGCTTATCAATAGTGCGAATCGCACGAGTAGAAAGCTTAAATGTTACTGTCTTGGAAAGCTCTGGGATCATAAAACGCTTATCGTGCAAGTTGGGTAACCATTTAGTACGAGTTTTAATGTTTGAGTGAGAAACCTTGTTTCCGCTAAAAGTCTTAGTTCCTGTTATATCACATACACGTGCCATGATGATCGTCTTCCTTCTGTTATCCTGCGCACTCTCAGGTGCGAATAAAGTTTTGGGTATCTGCAAAAAATATGTACAGAGATTGAAGATTTACCTGTATTGTCTTCCAAACGCAACCCAAAAAAATCAGGAACAACCAGGTATCTTCATGAGCTTAAATATTCGTAATGCATGCATCATCGCCCACGTCGATCACGGCAAGACCACGTTAGTAGACCATCTTTTACGCCAATCCGGCACTTTTCAGCAACATCAGGCCACTACTGATCGAGTAATGGATTCAGGTGATTTAGAGCGTGAACGGGGAATTACCATCCTTTCAAAAAACACGTCTATCATGGTTGGAAACACCAAAGTTAACATTGTTGACACTCCAGGCCACGCCGATTTCGGCGGTGAAGTGGAACGAATCATGGGTATGGTCGACGGAGCTCTTCTCTTAGTAGATGCTGCCGAAGGACCTCTCCCCCAAACCCGTTTTGTGCTCCAAAAGGCTCTTGCAAAGGGTCATAAAATTATTTTAGTGATCAATAAAGTGGATCGTCCTGAGTGTTCAGACGGCCTTCGTATTCATGAAGTAGTGAATGCAACCTTCGATTTGTTCCTAGAATTAGGCGCAAATGAAGAACAATGTGATTTTCCGATCGTATACGCAGCCGCAAGACACGGCTGGTGTACCACTAATTTTGATGATATCCGCCCACTTCTCAACAAGGAAAAAGTGGGAACTTTGGAGCCACTCTTCAAATTAATGGTAGATGTGATCCCTGCCCCAAAAGTATCTGAAAACAAAGAATTTCAATTACTCGTTTCTAACCTTTCGTATTCAGAATACGTAGGTCGTTTGACCATTGGTAAAGTAACCAGTGGATCGATTAAGAAGAATCAAAAACTTTTCCGTCAAGGTGTGCACCCGATTACCGGCGCTCCAATTACCGAGAGTTTTTCAGTTACCCAGGTATTTACTTATATTGGCCTCAAGCAAACTGAAGTTCCTGAGCTATTTGCTGGTGATATTGGTGTAATCGCTGGAAATGAAGGCGTAGAAATTGGAGACACCATCAGCTCCAGCAATGAGATTTCGCCTCTTCCACGCATTATTGTTGAAAAACCAACTCTCGCGATGCTCTTCTCGGTAAATACCTCTCCACTTTCTGGACAAGAAGGGGAAGCCATTCAATCTCGTAAATTGCGTGAACGTCTACTCAAAGAAGTTCGCCACAACGTTGCACTCCGCTTTGAAGATGTAGAAACTTCGGATCAATTCCGGATTTTAGGTCGAGGCGAATTACAATTCGCGATCCTCATTGAGCAAATGAGACGTGAAGGTTATGAGTTCATGGTGGGTAAACCCCTCGTTCTTTATCGTAAAGGTGAAGACGGAGAGCGTTTAGAACCATTCGAGAAAGCAGTTCTCGATCTTCCTGAAGAATACGCTTCGGATGTAACTCGTATTTTCCAAGAGCGTAAAGGTACTTTGGTAAAATACGAAGCAATGCCTCACCAAGAAAACATCGGAAAACAGCGCGTTCGCTTAGAGTTTGATATCCCATCTCGTGGATTACTCGGGATTCGCTCTCGTTACCTCACCGCCACTCGTGGTGAAGGCTTATTTAGCTCTTATCTCGTGGATTACTTCCCACACAAAGGTGAAATTCCTCACCGCTTATGCGGTGCTTTGATTTCCGATCGTCTGGGCTCTACTATTGAGTATGCACTCCTTTACTTAGAAGAGCGCGGAATGCTCTTTGTGAAGCCAGGGGTGAAAGTTTACGAAGGAATGATCGTGGGTGAAAATGCGAAGGAAAACGACATGAACGTGAACCCTTGCAAAGAAAAGAAGCTCACCAATATTCGTTCTGCCCATACCGAAGTTCTCGTTACCCTTTCCGGTATTCGAGATATGTCACTTGAGCGTTGTCTTGAGTGGATTGATGAAGATGAATGGATTGAAGTCACTCCTGAAAACGTACGAATGCGGAAGAAAGTTCTTCCTCTCAATTTACGTTCAGTGAAGCGTGAAGATCGTATTAAATAGTTAATATTGCAGACTTTATTATTATTAAATCTCTTGGATTGAACAATAAGCTCATTCGAGTTATGGTACGCGTTCATTAAGGAGCTTTTTTATGAATATTCTTACCCTGATCGCCTTACTTGCTGGTTCAAACTGGTCTACCACTTGTGTGATGACCCAAGCTAATGGCTTGCAAGGATATACAATCGATTCAGCAGTGTTTACAAAAGGAACTGCAGATGCAACTTCCACACTCAATGTTTCTCTGACTCGGGTTTGGTACAAAGACCAAAACTGCACTGATGTGAACGGTGAAAAAAGTGCGCAAAGTGGAACGGTAACGATTGGAAATCCAATTGATACCATGACTTTTCCTGGTTCCGTTCCTGAAGATATTCTTGCAGCAGATTGGAATCTGGGAGAGCAAGTCACTCAATTGGGAGCGATTGCCGTTGCTAAAGATGGAAAAAGTATTCGTACCGTAACTAATTCTTTTGGTAGTTCTCGCAACACCATGCTTTCCTTATTTAGATATTTTGCAAAATAAAAAATGAAGCTCACGATCCTATTCTTGCTGATCACTTTCCCGCAAATTACTTTTGCAGAAAGTGATTTACCACCATGTACAATTAAAATGGTGGTTGGAACTAAGTGTATTTACAGTATTGAAAAATTACATCCCACTCAACCAGAAGTCGGCCAATATCAGATCGAGCAAAAAGTAAAAGAGTTCAAAGCACTTTCTGATAAAAAAATTGAAGCGGTCATTGAAAAGAAAATTGTTCCAGTCGTAATCGGCCCAGAAGGAAAACTCTATCTCATCGATCATCATCACAACTCTCTTGCTTTGCTTGAAACAGGACATCCCGAAGTTCATGTGATCGTGAAAGAAAATTGGTCGACTTTAGACCTTCAATCATTTTGGGATAAAATGAATTCAAATCAATACTCTTTTTTAAAAAAAGCAGACGGCACTTTACTCAATCCACTCTCTCCAGCATTCCCTCAAACACTCAGAGAATGTGGTGATAATCCTTACCGCTCTCTAGTTTGGATTTTAACTGAAAAAGGCATCCTTAAAGAAGGGGATATTCCTTATTATGAGTTTTATATTTCTGATATCTTGAAGGAAAAAGGGCTGGAGATCCCCAGCGGGAAAATGAAGAAAAGTGAAATAAGCAAATATATCAAAAAAGCTACAAAAATTCTTGAAGAAAACGATGTAAAAGGTTTTGTAAAAACAGTGGTAAAAGAAGGCCCCTCTTGCAATATCCATCAATTACTCCGTAATTTTAAGTGATGGAAACCAATGATTTTCGGTTTAAACAATTTGTCATCAAACAAAATAAATGTGCATTCAAGGTAGGCACTGATTCGGTGTTATTGGGCGCGTGGGCCGAGTCAGAGAACACCAACCATATTTTAGATATTGGTACGGGTTCCGGCATTTTGGCATTGATGATGGCTCAAAAAAGTAATGCAAAAATTACGGCAATTGATATTGATCTAGGTGCAGTTGAACAAGCTCAAGAAAATGCACAAAACTCGGTTTGGAAAAACAGAATACAGGTACTACATTCCTCAGTTCAAGATCATGCAAAGCAAAACTCCGATACTTTTGACCTGATCATCACCAACCCCCCTTACTTTATCAATAAAGCTCACGCGATGGGAACTGCACTCTCTAACGCTAGAAACACCCTCTTCCTCCCCTTTGAGGAGCTCATTCGTTCTTCGCTGAAACTGATGAATAAAGAGGGGAAACTATATCTAGTGTTGCCAGTGAACGAAGCAATTCAATTCAGGAAAATCGCGGAAAAATCTGGATTAGTGCTTTCAAAGCTTCTTAAAGTTCAAACTAAGCCGGGCGAGCAATTTGAGAAAAGACACCTCATGCTTTTTCAAAAAACTGCCTTTCATTATTCAGAAGAAATTCTCGTGATCGATGAACAAGATCAGCATACCTATTCAGCGGATTATCGAGAGTTGACTAAAGATTTTTATCTTGCATTTTAGACCATTCAACTAAAGCACAGTCGAGTAAGCACTGTTCCAAACTTGATCGTAGATCTGGTCTAACTGTGAAGTAATGTCGCTTGCATGAACAATCAAACCCACATTTCTACAACCTGTGAAATAGCTTTCACTCCAATTTTCTGTTCCTACCCATGAACTGGAACCATCCACGGTAAAATATTTACTATGAATCAATCGGGCATAAGGAATTGCACCAGCTGACCATAGAGGTATAATTACGGTTTTAACTTGAATGTTTTTAACTGCAGCTAATGCTTTCAACTCAGTTTCAGCTGATTTTAATGCCACAGCATCTACCATTAATTTAACCTGAACACCGCGAGCTGCTGCTTTTCTCAGCTCATTATCTAAAACTAGCCAATCGCCTTTTTCACCTTTAGTGGAATATTGATAAACCTGAATCTTGATGGCAGACCGCGCAGAAGCAAGTAGAGAGGTGATCGAACTCAACGTTTGAGAAATTCCACGAGGTAGATCTGCTGTGGGTGATGCCACTAATTGAACATTGGATTGAACATTGGATGAGCTCAAAAAGTGTTTTTTCTTCAACAGGCCACTAATCAAGGATTCAGTTGTAAAAGAAGCAGCTCCCAATTTGGTGCCTGCAGCCCAATCCTGAGTAAACACTGATTCCAAGCCAGCACTCACTTGAGCATCATCCACTTTCAAACCCACTTCATGAATGTGAGAGAGCGCAAGCCAATCAAAATTTGCACTTCCCAAGAATGAAAGGGATTGATCCACAACAAAAAACTTCGCATGCTGAATTCCACCGTAAGAAGAAAAATCAATCGTTTCCACCTGGATATTTTGAATTTTACTAAATTGAGTGGGAACATCAGGATAGTTTTTGAAAAACTTAATATCTACAATCAAACGAACCTGAACGCCTCTATTAGCTGCAGCGATGATTGCAGTTAAAATAGGTTCTAGGGACTCACCATTTTTGTTGTTGATATAAAACTGCTCCAAATCAATTGATTTCTTCGCACCAGAAATCATCTCTAACCAAACTTGCTGAGTGAGAGGAATTCCGGGCACCTGCAAGGTTGTTTCGATGGGCACACTTTGAACTACTTCCACAGAAGCAAATGCACTTATCGTTGGTGAAAAAACAATGAAGAATAAGGATAGTAATAATTTCATGTCAATCACTCCTGAGTACAGTTCACATTAAAACCTAGTTTTGTTCCAGCCTGATCAAAATAAGTAATCACTTTTTCACGTAATGCTTGAATATTATCTTGGGTGAGTTTTTTAGCCGCAGGATCAAATTTAGCTGCAATCTCTAGATCGAGACTTGAATCACATAACTGCTGTTTTACTCGAGAGATCACAAAATCCTTCACTGTTTTGAGATCAGCAGGACGCCCCACTTTTCCGTAAAAATTAGTCAGAAGTGCATTCTTTTCGTTAATAGACGCATAGCTCAGTAAACCCTTCATGGCCACACCCAATTCACGATCCATATCATTCAAAGTCCAAACTGGTGCATAGCTTTGTCCGCGAGCAATTAGTTTATCTAATTCCTTTGATAATCTGAATTCAAAGAAGGTGTAAGGATCACTGGTGGCATCATCAGAGGTACATTCAGGAGAAGTTTCTGGTTTTTTTGGATCCCAGCCATCTTCATCCGTACAATACCAATCCAAATGATCTGGCTTGATATTGGAATATCCATATTTCAAAGCCATGAGATCATACTCACCTACCCCATCCAAATAACGGTAAGGGCGGCCAAGATATTCCATCACCGAGCGTGAAGTAGAACCTTTTACACCGGTATCAGTTGCTCCCATATTTCCACGAAAGTTATGACGTAAGCCAAGATTATGTCCGAGTTCATGAGTGAGCATGTCGTGAAAATATCCATTCATGTAAGTTTTAAAATCTACATTCGGTGGAAGATCTTCAAAATCGTTTCGTTGAGCCAGTGGATCTTCTAATCCCGGATTTTCAGAATGAATTCTAAAACCTTTTGTTTTATTCAAGGTCAAAGAATGCTTGGTAGAAGTTTTGAGTGCATCACTCGCTGTCTGACTATATTCCTTGAGGAGTAAATCAGATTCTTGCGTTTTACCTTGTGCCGCTAAAGTTTGCGCAGCAGCGCCTACTTTATACCAATCAGTGTAAAGCTTGATGATCGTAGGACCTTGAATCAACACATCCGTACTGAGATCCTCGCCAGTAAATTCATTGGCAAAGGAAGGTCCTAATCCGCCGTAAGACGCTTGGTTCACCAAATCCCATTCTACGATATTGTAACGAATATCACCGGTAACGAGGAGATCATTTCTTGGATCGTTCTCTGGAATGAATTCATAATCAAATATCTTTCTACCGAGCATTTTTTGAAAAGTATCGTTCCATTCATCAAAACTAGAAGCAAAGGCAGGCTGCCACTCTAGTGGAAAGTGTTTTAAATAATATTTAATTCCTGCATCTCCATAGCGGGCTAAAGACCAGCGCTTGATTTTTGGATTTGCAGCGGTATCCGTCATGAAAAAACCAACTCCAGGAGTTGCATCCCGTGATTCAAATGCAGGATCAAAAGCCGAAGCGGATTTCAAATACCAACGCACCGTTAGCTCTGTATCTGGCATTGGATTTTTTGCAGGATCTACCGCAGTTAATTTTGAAACCACATCGAAGATGATCGTTTGAAGGGAATAATCGAAAGTTTTTGCTACGGTTGATGTGGATTTTAATCCAGTACCTTCACCCTTAGGATCTTGCATGGTAATCAAATCCAGAGATTTACCCACCGCTGAAATATCGAGCATCAAAAGATTATTTTGTGTATCCACCGCTGTAATAGGAAAAGCGATTTGAGGAACACGAGGGGAAGACTCTTTACAATCAGCAGAACAGCCTACCAAAACTAATTGTGGGGCATTCGTTCCCAAAGAAGCGAGCATCAATTTTCCATGAACCATGGGGAAATCAGAAAGTTTTAAATTTCCCAGATCTGAACTGGATTGATTGGAGATTGCAGTAATCACGCCGCCTAAAACTCTTTCTTCACCCAAAAATCCAATCGGTAAGCCTAGAATTAAGGTATCTTTGGTAGAATCAACAGTAGGAATGGTTACATCTTCAGTTGGAAATTTTCCTACATAAATAGTTCGCTCATCCACTAGCTTAGAAGTTTTTAGAAATTTGGAGGCGTCTCCACTCTCTGCACTCAATAAAGTTTCGCCATTCAATTGAATCTCAAGTTGATCATTTCTCACTACCCGTAAACCAGCCACCATTGAATCTACTGCTGCAGTATTGGTCACTAAATTTTTAGCACTAATGGTTGATTCAGGCGTTTTAGAACATGCGGATAATCCAAGAAAAACAATCACGGATACAATTTTAGAAATTTTCATTTTAGGCCCCCCAGCCTTGTCTATAGCACTACTATTGCTTTGCTTAGAGCACTTTCTGTACCAAAGGAAATAAAAATAATAACAAGGTGATAATGCGGCGCAGTTGAATCGAAAGACAAAATGGCACTACTTTAATATTAGTTAACTGTAAAATGAAGATTTCAAAATATCAAAAGTTAAGGGAGTATAAATTCATATAGGAATTATAAGGGAATAAAACCAAAAAAAGGAAATCTATGAAAATACTTAGTTTAGTCTTCATTTTATCCAGCGTTGCAGCTCAAACTGCAAAAGCTCTTCCCGCATTTGCGATTCGGGAAAAAGCATCTTGTGTGATGTGCCATACCAATGGAAGTGCACCTCACCTCACCCCACTCGGATATTTATACCGTCGAGCAGGCTTCCGTTTTCCAGATAATATTGGAAACAAAGATAATGATGCAAAAGCAATGACCTTTCAAGAGCACATGGCAGCTGGAGTGAGCATTAGCTATGAATTAGTATCGGCAAAAGCTCCCGGTTCCACCAACGCAACCATCACTTCTAATCAAATCAATGTTCCTGAAGTAGAACTCTGGCCACTCGTTGGATCTTTTCTTGGAAATTTTGCAGTATGGTCTGAACTCGATGCAACTCCAGGAACAGCTGGCGGAGCTGCAAATGTTGAATTAAGCCAAGCAGATTTACGTTATGCTGCTGGAACTGCAAATTCATTCTTTAACTTCAGAGGTGGGATCATGGCTCCTGAGGGATTTGGAGCTTCGGATCAGTGGCTCGATGATGGCAACATTCCACTGATGGATCAACTTGCTCCACAATACAACCAAGACACTCTGGTCACTCCATTTGGAGCAATGAATAAACCGGAGCTCGGTGTGGAGTTCGGATACAATTATTATTCTTCCCATCTGACCTTAGGTTTTTACAATGGATTTTCAGCTTACGATTCTTCAAATCCACCTAATTTAGGACTGACTCCTGCACTCATGAATAAAACCTCTGGTATTTCTAAGGACTATAAACTTCAACTCGATCAATTTGTGGGAGATATTGGAGCAATCACTCTTAGTTACTATAAAGGTTATATTAAATTAGCCGACCCAGTAAATAATGCATATTTATGGGGAAATGATTATAATACAGAACGCGCTTATTTAACCTATTTTGCAGTGCCAAATACACTGGATATACTACTGGGTGGTGCACTCTCTACCAATCAGTATAATTTAGGGAATAGCCCTACTGCAGATGGAACTTTTCAAAGTAGTGGTGCTTTTGCCGGCTTAAACTATTATGTAGCACCTCATCTCACTCTTGCTGGAAGAGCTGATTACAACAAGTACAGCAAACTCAAAGATCATGCGATTGGATATTCTCTACAAGCCAGCATGCCTTTCGAAAATAATCAGTTTATTTTCCGATTTAATCAAACCGGATCTGACCTAGCGAGTGCTGTACCACAAGGAAGCACGAGCGATTTCCGCGCTGAATGGCGTTTCCTGTTCTGATCTAATCTGATTTAATTCATCACTTTCCCTCTATCCTCAGTTGCTCATGCACTTCGGGTAGAGGGATTTTTTTTAGCTACTCCATTACTTAAGAATCGTTGCAAATAAATCAGGATTAATCAGCGTTGGAACAGAAACCATTAATATATAGATAATTGCAAAAATAGGAAGAATTCCATATCTTCGATTACTTTCACCATACTTCGTAACCGCTTCTGACATAAAAAGATTTACGATGATCTTCAGATAAAAATAAATCCCGATAAAGCTTCCAATAAAGGCAGTAGTTGCTAAAACCGGGTGTCCGGCTGCGATTACGTTTTTAAAGATATAAAACTTAGCAAAAAAACCAGGGAATGGTGGAATGCCCGCTAGTGACAACATCGACATTGCAATCACTGAAGCAACCAGTGGACGAGTTCTGAACAAACCTTTTAAATTCTCTATATCATCACTATCATCATTCTTGGAGATCAAGGATAAACCAGCAAAACAAATCACATTGAAAAGACCATAGGTCAAAACATAATAGTATACGGAGGCAGTTCTTTCTGATGATGGATCCATGAGCGAAAAAACCATATAAGCTGCATGTGAAATAGATGAATAGGCTAACATCCGTTTCATGCTGGTTTGAACCATCGCTGCAACATTACCCCAAACAATAGAAACAATGGCAATCACACCGAGTAGTGAAACATAGTGCGCTGGCATGTCAGTCACACCAATAATTTTAATAAAACTAATCACCAATGCTGCCTTGGTAACGGTAGACATAAGAGCAGTAATTTCAAATGAAGATCCTTGGTAAACATCGGGTGTCCAGAAGTGAAAAGGTGCAAGACCTACCTTCATGAAGAATGCAATAAAAACCAGGGAGCAAGCAATCACACCGAGCGTATCTCCGCTATGCAGAGCTTTTGAAAAAGATGCAATATCAATAGTTCCACTCACCCCAAAAACACAAGCAACTCCCAAAAGAAAAATTGCGGATGCAACTGATCCCATGATCACATATTTAAACGCAGCCTCTACACAATTTGAATTCCGATATGAAATCATCGCTAAAACATAAAGAGGAATGCTCATGATCTCCAAGCCGATGTAAAAGGTGAGAAAGCTATCACTGGATAACATGATAAACGCACCGTAAAGAGCTGATAAAAACAATGCATGATACTTGGGATTTTTTCTTTCTTCAGTCAGCACAATGATGGGAAGCGAAATAACAACTAGAATCATTTTTGCTATCTGTGAAAAAACACTAATTGAAAAATGACCTTCAAAAACATCTAAAGATTGCGGTAAAATCGCCAAAGAAGTAAGTGATCCAATCAATACTAGGATCGTGATTGGTAATAAGTTAATTTTGAGCCTCAACATTTCAATAAACATGGCGATCAAAACGCCAAAAAGAAGAATGTGCTCTGGAATCATGCCCATGAACATATTGATATTAATTGAGTTCACTTGTTTACTCCTGTCTTAGGAAGAGACATTTGAATATATGCTCTCGTTCCAACGTCTATTTTTGCAATGAATGGAGCTGGATATAAACCGATTACAAAAACCATAATCACAATGGGAACTAAAATAGCACGCTCTCGAAAACTGAGATCTTTAATTTCTTCTAAATGAGGAGCCTTCGTTACTCCAAATAGAAACTTCTCTGCAAACCATAGCATATAAAGAGCAGAAAGAATCACTCCCGAAACTGCAATGACCGAAAGTGCTAATGAAAATAGATCTCCAGATGCATAACTCTTCTCAAAACTACCGAGTAAGATCATGAACTCACCGGTAAACCCACTCGTTCCTGGAGCAGCAACGGAAGCAAGAGTGATGATCATGAAAAATACTGAATAAACGGGAAGGATTTTTGCAAGTCCACCAAAAGAAGCAAGCGTTCTAGTGTGGCATCGCTCATAGATCATCCCGATCAATAAAAATAATCCACCGGCCGTTAATCCATGGCCTACCATCTGAATGATCGCTCCGTTATATCCTTTTCCGTTCAATGCCAAAATCCCCAACATCACATACCCAAGATGGGAAATGGAAGAATAGGCCACGATCTTTTTAATGTCTTTTTGGACATAGGCAAGGAGAGCCCCCATTACGATACTCAAAACAGCCAGGAACATGAGCGCAGGAGTAAAGTAAGCCGCTGCATTTGGAAAAATCGGGAATGCGAGCTTCATGAAACCATAGGTTCCCATTTTTAATAAAATCGCTGCTAAAATCACCGATCCAGGGGTAGGCGCTTCCACGTGTGCATCTGGCAACCAAGTATGCAATGGAATCATGGGTACTTTAATCGCAAAAGATAATGCGAATGCCAGGAACAAGATGATCTCTAGATTCATGGGAAGAGCGCTACCGTAAAGAGCAGTAAACTCAAGATCAATCACCCCTTTTTGAGTAAAATTAAAATAAAGAAGGGAGATGATCGCGGCCAGCATTAAAATACTTCCAAACGCGGTATAAAGGAAAAATTTAACCGCTGCTGCTTTTCTAAACTCCCCTCCCCAAATTCCAATCATGAAGAACATGGGAATCAGCATCGCTTCCCAAA
>Ga0207960_1000248_pt1:7500-12445 | contig 12445 bp, 4 predicted proteins | sample CryBogCBH29May08_FD_184613 | JGI IMG/M metagenome (GOLD analysis project Ga0207960, IMG submission 184613) | Freshwater microbial communities from Crystal Bog, Wisconsin, USA - CBH29May08 (SPAdes) | ecosystem: Environmental > Aquatic > Freshwater > Lake | place: Crystal Bog, Wisconsin... | reverse complement strand
TATAAAATTCTTGCTTTTAGTGGCTCGCTTCTTATTAGAGCCACTTATAGCAAGAATTTAACCTCCTAAGGTAGAGTTAATAAGTGGTTGACAACCTCCTTGGGCTGGCAACTTAAACGACTTAAAACAAGTGATTATGATTAATAGTTGACTCCCCCTTTGGGGGAGGAACTAAATAAACAAAACTATTAAGCTGATTTAACTAATTTATTAGCTTATTAAGCTTTAAGTCGTTCTAAAAGAGGTTAGTTTTTACTCCTGCCGAAGGCAATAGCCCCCTAATGCGAGGTTACTTGTTATCGAAGATAACAAGTTAAAGCGAGGGGGCAGAACAACTAATTAAACCTCGGCAGTATAAGTAGCTCTATAAGAGCGACTAAGACTTTAAATTGTGTAGATTTATAAGTTCTTACCCTCAGAGAGGGTAATTAGTCGTTCTAAAGAACGACGCTTTAAGTTGCTCTAAAAGAGCAACTAATTCTTTAGATTGTTTACCCCCGTAGGGGGTAAACAATCAACCTCAAGAACTAACCTCCAAAGGTAATTAGTCTCTCTTGGTTGACTAGAGAGACTTAAAATCAATTAGTTGTTCTGCCCCCTCGCTTTAACTTGTTATCTTCGATAACAAGTAACCTCGCATTAGGGGGCTACTGCGTAAGAACTAACCTCTTTTAGAACAACTTACACCTCTCACTTCGCATTAGCCCCCTAATGCGAGGTTACTTGTTATCGAAGATAACAAGTTAAAGCGAGGGGGCAATTAGTCGTTCTTTTAGAGGTTTAATTAGTTGTTTAAGTTGTCAGCCCAAGGTAAAGGACAACTAACCTCTTTTATAAACATCATAGCCTCTGGCGCTTCTTCGATGTTAACCTCCTTGGGCTGAGGTTAGTTGTCCTTTACCTTGGGCTGACAACTTAAACAACTTAAAGTCTCTCTAAGAGAGAGACTAATTAGTTGCCAGCCCAAGGTAAAGGGCAACTTAAACGACTTAAAAGAACAACTAATTAAACCTCGGGGCCTAAAGATTAAAAATCTAATAGATGGGGATTCACATAAAAATAGGTATTATTTTTAATAGAGGGGATATTATCCTTTTTTATAATAGAAATAAGTTAAATGATATATACGAATTTAACGCACATATCATTGCCCCCCGGGGTTTAAGTCTCCTGCCGAAGGCAATAGCCCCCTCCGGGGGCGAAGAGAGACTAATTACCCCCCGCAGGGGGGTTAAAGAGGGGCGAAGAGAGACTAATTACCCCCCGCAGGGGGGTTAAAGGGGGGCAAAGAGCGACTAATTGGAACTTATAAATCGTAGCCCCCCTGTAGGGGGGGGGGCAAAGGGGCACTAAATAAAATTCCCTGGCACTAGGGCTTAGTTTCCGGACAGGCTCCCGTCGAGTTTCTAAGCCCCCTCAGCTTTTTCACCACCAAGTTCGAGATGGATTGGTGTGGTTCCAACTGAGCCTTGAGCACCAAGGTTTAAAAATAATCAAGTTACTAAATCTACTGTACAGTAGATTTAGTAACTTGATTAAAAGTATTTGTATTGCATTTTTTATATGGAATGCATTAACCTTCTTTTTAACCTTCTCGTATTAACTAACTTTAATTCCAGGGGAATTAAAGTTATGTGAATAAAAGGGTTTAATTAGTTGTTCTAAAAGAACAACTTAAAGTCGCTCGAAGAAGCGCCCAAAGGGCAAAGAGCGGCTAATTGTATCTACAAGGTCAAAATCAATTGGTCTTTAGTACATCTCGGCTAAAATCATTACTGATTGTACACCTAATGCCTATAAACGGCTTGTCTTGCCGCGACCTAATGGAGAGCACTCATCTTGAGGTGGGTTTCCTACTTAGATGCTTTCAGCAGTTATCCCTATAAGCGTGGCTACTCGGCGTTTACTTTTGGAAAAATAACCGATACACTATTGGCTTACCTTTCGAAAATCCTCTCGTACTATCGAAGGCTCCTCTCAATGCTCTAACGCTTACACCGGATATGGACCAAACTGTCTCACGACGTTTTGAACCCAGCTCACGTACCACTTTAATGGGCGAACAGCCCAACCCTTGGAACGTACTGCCGCTCCAGGATGTGATGAGCCGACATCGAGGTGCCAAACCTTCCCGTCGATGTGAACTCTTGGGGAAGATCAGCCTGTTATCCCTAGAGTAACTTTTATCCGTTGAGCGACGGCCCTTCCACACGGCACCGTCGGATCACTAAGGCCGGCTTTCGCCCCTGCTCGACTTGTTGGTCTTACAGTCAAGCTCTCTTTTGCCTTTGCACTCAATGTCTGATTTCCGTCCAGACTGAGAGAACCTTTGCACGCCTCCGTTACGCTTTAGGAGGTATCCGCCCCAGATAAACTGCCCACCTGAAACTGTCAAGTGTCTTGATTCAAAGATCACCATTAGGATTCTAGCTCTTCCAGAGTGGTCTCTCAATGATGGCTCAAATTCCCCCGGAAGGGAACCTTCATAGCCTCCCACCTAGGCTGCGCAAGAAAAGCCCGAACCCAATTCCAGGATACAGTCAAGCTTCATAGGGTCTTTCTGTCCAGGTGTAAGTAGTCCGCATCTTCACGGACAAGTCTATTTCACCGAGTCTCTCTCCGAGACAGCGCCCTGATCATTACGCCTTTCGTGCAGGGCAAAACTTACTTGCCAATGAATTTCGCTCAGTTCGTCTCCTCTTTTTCAAGTGAAAATACTTTGAATTCTCCCTCTTGGGTTCATTTTTTTAAGTATTTAGGAGCTGGACTCTATCTTAAGAATTTTTTTAATCTATTTTTTTTTTAAAAGGCTGAGTTCTTTAACTAAAGCTTTAATTTCATTAAACCCAGCTTCTGAAAAGTGATCTTTGTTTTTTAGTCTTAGACTAATTTCTTTAAAGACACCAAGCTGAAATTTTTTATTTGTGTTTAAAGTATTTTTTTCAAAAAATGGGATAATGATTGTTAAAAGCTGATCCAGATTCTTAACCCGATAATGATATCGGTCGCCATGATTTACTGCCACGCTTCCACACTGAAAATGGGATTTCAGTTGATGCAGTAAAGCAATGTCTCGTTTATGTTGAACAACTGTAAACTCTCCTTGGATTTGATAGCCATAGCGCAAGGAATCGTTTTTAATTAAGGAATAGCTAAAACAACCTTCTCCGTCAACAAAACCTACAATCCAATCATTAGATAACGTCATAATTTATACCTCCTTTTTTTTTATTTTTAATAGATTCATTCCTCCAAGCGTATAGTCTCTGAGGGTTATGTTTTAAAAGACCGACGAACAAGGGGACCGATTCTTGTTTGCTTTGTCTAAACATCCTTCCCTGCTGATTGTCCCCGTGTCTGCTTAATTTTTACATGAGATCGGTCAATAATCCCGAGTATAAGACAGCTGTTTTGGTTTTTTAGTTTATATTTTGTTAACAAAATATAAACTAAAAAAGAGGAGTTTCCAGCAAATAGCTTGGTTTTACTAAGGCTGCGATGTCACGGCAAGAACTTTCTTCCTAGACCAGAAAAGTCTAGGATTGCTCGTGTAACCTTAGGATCGTTATAGTTACGACCGCCGTTCACCGGGGCTTCGGTCGTCAGCTTCTTAATTACTTAATAACCAACTTCCTTAACCTTCCGGCACTGGGCAGGCGTCAGCCCCCATATATTGTCTTACGACTTTGCGGAGACCTGTGTTTTTGATAAACAGTTGCCAGGGCCTGGTCACTGCGACCCTCTCTTATTTTGAAGAAAGAGAGGGTGCCCCTTCTTCCGAAGTTACGGGGCCAGTTTGCCGAGTTCCTTAGAGAGAGTTCTCTCGCGCCCCTTGGTATTCTCTACCAACCTACCTGTGTCGGTTTCAGGTACAGGTGATTTTATTGTTATGGTGTTCAAGCTTTTCTTGGAAGTTTGACATCACTGACTACACTATACAAGTATAGTATAGGGATCACATCTCAGCTCAAGCATAGTTTTTATTCTAGCTATCAACACCTTAATGCTTCCACTGAAATCCAGTAGCAGTTTCAGTTTAGTCTCCTTCGTCCCTTGGTTCCCAATAAAACAGTACAGGAATATTAACCTGTTTCCCATCGACGACTTAGATTAATCTAACTAGCCTTAGGACCTGACTAACCCCCCATGGACGAACCTAGTGGAGGAACCCTTAGGTTTTCGGGGCATTGGATTCTCACCAATGTTTTCGTTACTCAAGCCGACATTCTCACTTCCGTTTCGTCCATCCTCACTTACGTGAAAACTTCACCCGATAACGGAACGCTCCCCTACCTATTTGATTTTTAAATCAAATATCACAGCTTCGGCAGGTCACTTAGTCCCGGCCATTGTCGGCGCAAGAACGCTTTACCAGTGAGCTATTACGCACTCTTTCAAGGGTGGCTGCTTCTAAGCAAACCTCCTGGTTGTTTCAGCATTCTCACATCCTTTTCCACTTAGTGACCATTTAGGGGCCTTAGCTGGTGATCTGGGCTGTTTCCCTCTTGATTAATTAGCTTATCCCAACTAATCTCACTGGTTGACTGAAGGCATTATCTAGTATTCTGAGTTTGCCACGACTTGGTACCGCTTTCGCAGCCCGCATCGAAACAGTAGCTTTACCTCTAGATAGCTCATAGTCACCGCTGCGCCTCAACGCATTTCGGGGAGATCCAGCTAGCTCCGAGTTCGATTGGAATTTCTCCCCTAATCACAGCTCATCCGCCGATTTTTCAACATCGGTCGGTTCGAACCTCCACTTAGTGTTACCTAAGCTTCATTCTGGCCATGATTAGATCACCCGGGTTCGGGTCCATAAAAAGTGACTTAATTCGCCCTATTAAGACTCGCTTTCGCTAAGGCTACGGATTTTACTCCTTAACCTTGCCACTTCCTATAAGTCGCCGGCTCATTCTTCAACAGGCACGCGGTCAGACGGCAAAGC
>Ga0207960_1000248_pt1:0-2500 | contig 12445 bp, 4 predicted proteins | sample CryBogCBH29May08_FD_184613 | JGI IMG/M metagenome (GOLD analysis project Ga0207960, IMG submission 184613) | Freshwater microbial communities from Crystal Bog, Wisconsin, USA - CBH29May08 (SPAdes) | ecosystem: Environmental > Aquatic > Freshwater > Lake | place: Crystal Bog, Wisconsin, USA... | reverse complement strand
CTTAGACAACTCACTCCTATAAGAAGTTTAATTAGTAGTTTCAGTCACGTTTATATAAAAGTGCCTTTAAGTAGTTTAAGTTGTTTAAGTTGTCTAAGTTAAAGCGAGGGGGCACAAACTTAGGCAAATAATTAAAGGAGGTTAACATCTTGAACCTCAAGATGTTTATAAAGGCCTTAAAACAGGCTACAAATAACTTAATAAGCTTAACTAGTTATTTGAATTTCTTTAAATGGTTTGAGTTCCCCTAAAGGGTGACTGACCTTAGTTTGTTTTGAAAGAAGTTTGTTCATTTTTCAAGTCATTTAAGTTCTTTAAGTCTCTCTAGTCAATTAGTGGCTTAAGTTGTCAGCCCAAGGTAAAGGACAACTAACCTCTAAAAGAGCCACTTTAAGTAGTTTAAGTTCTTATGTAATAAGAACTTACCTCATAGCCAAAGGCAATTAGCCCCCCCTACGGGGGGGCTTTAAAGAGGTTCGTTGTCCAAAGGACAACTTAAACTACTAATTATAGCAAGACCTAGGAGAGTCAACCACTAATTACTTGTTATTAACTTATTTTAGGGGGCGATTTTTTATAAAACGCATTTTTTTTCATATACCATAGAGTTCGCGCCATGCTTATAACAAAAAACAGATATTTTTAAAATCAAATAGCAAATGTAAAAAAAAATTATTGTTTTCTGGTCTTACTATAAGTGGCTATTTTAGAGGTTAGTTGTCCTTTACCTTGGGCTGACAACTTAAGCCACTAATTGACTAGAGAGACAACCACTTAAAAGGGGTTAGTTGAGTGCCCCCTAATGCGAGGTTACTTGTTATCTTCGAGGTTACCTTTTATCTACGAGGTTAAAGAAGCGTCCCTCTAAAAGAGGGACTAATTACTTGGTATCTTTGAGGTTACTTGGTCTCTACGAGACCAAGTTAATACCAAGTTAATAAAAGGTTAATAACAAGTTAAAGCGAGGGGGCACAAACTTAGACAACTTAAGCCACTAATTGGCTAGAGTGACTTGAAGTCGTTTTTTGTATTAGTTGTTTTAGAAGAGGATAGTTGGCGGCCCAAGGTAAAGGCCAACTCAACTTAAAGCCACTTAAACAACTAATTAAACTCCTTTTAGAACTACTTAAAGGAGGTTGTCAACCACTTATTAACTCTACCGTAGGTAGAGTTAATAAGTTTATAAGGTAGAAGAGTGACTAATTACCTTACCTTGGGCTGGCCAGTTGGCTATAAATCCTTACTAGGTAAGGATTTTTCAAAAACCTATCGCGACCACGATTAATTTTTGAAACCTAAACTTCTTTTTAGTTAGCCTAAAGGGCTTTAAATCCTTACTAGGTAAGGATTTTTCAAAAACCTATCACGACCACGATTAATTTTTGAATGAAAAACTAATTATCAAACCTTATAAATCCTTACTAGGTAAGGATTTTTCAAAAACCTATCGCGACCACGATTAAATTTTGAAACAAAAAGTTGTTTTTAGGTTCAAAAACAACTACTAGGCAAGCTTTTTTCAAAAACCTATCGCGACCACGATTAATTTTTGAAACAAAAAGCTAAATCTTGTTAGCCCTTTATAAACTTATTAACTCTACCTAAGGAGGTTAAATTCTTGCAAAGCAAGAATTTTATAGAGTTAATAAGTTAACCTCCTTGGGCTGGCTATAAATCCTTACTAGGTAAGGATTTTTCAAAAACCTATCGTGACCACGATAACTTTTATAACAAAAAGTTATTTAAACCTTTTTAGATTGCCCTAGGGCTAAAACTACTAGTTAAATTAAACAATTAAATTAGTGGTTTACAAATTATTAAGTTGCCCTACGGGCAAATGCTTTAGCTTGTTTTCTTTAAAAGTAAACAAGCTTAATAAACTTAACAAGCTAATTAAATTTAACCAGTTTAAGTCGTTTAAGTTGCCCCTTGGGCAACTACCCTTAGTTTGTTTGCTTTGAAAACAAACTTAATAAATTAAATTTTTTTAAGTTGCCCTTTACCTTGGGCCGGCCACAACTCTTAGCTTGTTTTCAAAGAAAATAAGCTTAATAAGCTTAATAAGTTTAATTAAACTTAACAAGCGTAATAAGTTTAAGTTGCCCTTTGGGCAACTACTCTTAGCTTGTTTTCTTTGAAAACAATTTTAAGTTGTTTAAGTTGCCCTAAGGGCAACTACTCTAAGCTTGTTTTCTTTGAAAACAAGCTTAAGCTGTTTAAGTTGCCAGCCCAAGGTAAAGGGCAACTACTCTTAGCTTGTTTTCTTTGAAAACAAGCTTAATACACTCAATAAACTTAATAAGTTAAACTTAACAAGCTTAATAAGTTTAAGTTGCCCTTTGGGCAACTACTCTAAGCTTGTTTTCAAAGAAAACAAGCTTAATAAGTTAAAGTTTTTAAGTTGCCCTTTGGGCAACTACTCTAAGCTTGTTTTCAAAGAAAACAAGCTTAATTAAACTTAACAAGCTTAATAAGTTTAAGTTAAGTTGTTTAAGTTGTT
>Ga0207960_1000247_pt1 | contig 12609 bp, 16 predicted proteins | sample CryBogCBH29May08_FD_184613 | JGI IMG/M metagenome (GOLD analysis project Ga0207960, IMG submission 184613) | Freshwater microbial communities from Crystal Bog, Wisconsin, USA - CBH29May08 (SPAdes) | ecosystem: Environmental > Aquatic > Freshwater > Lake | place: Crystal Bog, Wisconsin, USA... | reverse complement strand
CCTTAATAGCACGCCCGACCCCGGAATTAACAGCGTAGTCAAAAACAGCGTAGTCAAGACCAGATATAAGCTCATCAGCTCTGCAAGCATCCCAAAATTTCCTTCTATATAAAGGAGCAACAATAGATGGCGTTAGAGCGCGCATCTGCTTTTCGTTTACATCATGCCCTACCCACATAGCCCATGTTGAGGCAGTAACTCCAAGGTTTGTCATACCCCCCGGGTCTGCGGGGTTATTTGCGTAACCGCCTTCGTGGACTAAAAGTGCTGTTAGGGCATCTGCAAAGTTGTCTTTCATTTAATACCAATCTGTTCGTTAAGCCATTTTTGTAATTCAACTAGCATTAGCGTGGTTTGAGCGCAGTTTCCAGCAAGTTCATTGTAGGCGGAGATAACATCAGCTGACTTGGGGGCTGTGGAAATACCGGACATGGTACTGCTATTGGGGTTGTTCCACACGCTAGTAGACTTATAGTAGTTGCGAAGAGCAACAAGCTTAGCTTCGTATTCATCAGAAATTCCTTTGGTTACAAGTTCGTGTTGCTTTTGGATTGACTCCGTTTGCGCCTGCTGTTTCTCTGCTGCAATTTGTATTGCCATTTTGTATGCAGTAAAATCCCTATCCCGCATATGCCAGCCAGCAAAAAACACCAAGCATATAGCAAAAACAATAAGTCCAGCTTTGACGAGATTTGCATAGTTACCTAAAAGCCCCCACATTATTGAGGCTCCGCGTCTTTTTTCATCATAACGGCAGCCCCGTGCGCACCAGCAACAATACCAAACGCTTCTGCTAACTCTCGTAGACTAACAGCACCATGCATTGCTTCATAACTAGCTAAGGCAATCACTGCAAGTAAACAAATTAACCAACTCCACCGTGCAATATCTTGCGTATGGTTATCCCTACCAGTAAGAAGCTGGTTAAGAAAGTCTTTCATTTTGCTTTAGGTTTGCGTGTTGTAGCTTTTTTAAGGGCTACTTTCTTTGCAATTACAGCAGGCTTTTTTACTTGCTTTTTAGGTTTCTCTATTGCAGGAAAAGGCCACGCTGCAACTACTCCAGCATCTACCTTAATTTTTGGCACGTAGCCTAACTTGTCAAACACCCAATTAAAAATAAACATCGTAGCTCCTTAAGCTGATACTACAGGGATAGGAAAAGGCTTTTTAGCTTTACGCTCTGGAATGCCATGCACCAGTCCAAATATGTCTTTACGGTCATCTCTTTGTGGGCCATCAATGTAATACGGAATATACCCAGTCATAGCTTCAATAGCCGCAGCAAATATAGGAATATTATCAGAGAAAGCAGTATCACAACCTAATTCCCATAGCTTATCTTGTAAGAACATACAACTACCCTGACATATTTGAAGTACAGGGCAATTTGGGCATTCTTTACGGTGCGACCAATGAGTAACTGTGTTTAACTTTATATTATTGTAATCAGATACATGGCCAATTTTGTGGCTTTCACCGTTAGCGCTGGTAGTAACTGTAGATACATTTTGACAAGTAAGTACATTTCCGTGCAAATCTACAGCTATATGCTCTTTTTTATCCATAGAGCACTTTTGCCCTAATGCAGAAGCTGGACGGTTATTTAAAAGGGAGTCAGTAAAATCGGATATTTTTTCAGTTAGCACGCTAAAGTTTTTAGCCCCACCATCTCGCAATTCGGCTAAGTACTTGTTTCTATAGGATAAAAAATCAGCAGGGTCATCAAAACAAGAAGCTGCGCCTCCTTCATCATATGGGTCAACAAAGCTGCCTTCCCCAATAACAGGCATAATCCCTAAACGTTGTTCAAAAAACTCGCCAATAGCAGTGCGGCTTTGATTGTCTTTATTTAATGTAGCATTAAAGCTTATACGATTTTTAGGATTTAGTCGGTCAAACAAATCTTTGATGGCCGCAAACTGTTTTGGGTTATCAAATGGGTCTTCACCACGTACATGATATCCTGGACCATCATGGGATATACCTACCATAAAACCTAAGTCATCTACCCATTGATTTTTTTCTAGATCAAGTAAAGAGCCATTAGTTATAACCAAAAATTCTGCTTTAGGGTACATTTCACGGATACGTGTAGCTAAGGGTTTAAAAGTTTTCCAGTATACAAAAGGCTCACCACCCCAAAATTCAATACGAACACCATTGCCATCTCCATCTTCACCACCATCAAACCAAACAGGGAGTTGTTTTAAAAATGGCTCAATATCATCTGGATTAGTTTCATCAGCACGGGGTACAAACCTCTGATTGCAGTAAGAGCACTCATAATTACAAGATAGGCCAAGCTGGATTTTAAGTCGTTTAATTCTACGGCTTTTACCAACTGGATTATCTTTGCTTGGGGTAGCTACATCTTTATATTGTTTTAGGTCAACAACAATAACACCAAAATCAAATAGAGTGCCGTCTTCATTTAGAAGTTCCGAAGTTGCATTGTCATACAAAAATGTTTTTCTTTTTTCTGGTTTAAGGGCGTCAAGACAATCTAATTTAAATTTAGCCATGATGTGGTTTTTTGTAATTTCTTTTAAGGGGTTATGTAATTTACGTAAAGCTCGCCGCTCCAATACTTGAAGCCAACGTTTAATACACCTACTTCTCCAGCACGGTGGGGATCCCCATAAATACGAACGGTTGCTTGCCCGCTGCTATTTGTTTTAATAACTGAAGAAGATAAGGAACCTGTATCACATGCTAAATATAAAGTAGCGGTATGGTTTATGTCTTGCCCATCTTTACACAATTGGAGCACAATATCTAAGTCTTGCATAACAACAATAGTAGATACAGCGCGAACAGAAGGCATTACTAAAGGGCGAATGCTAAGTCTATCAGTTACTACAATAGGCGCTGAAAAAGAAGAATCCGCTGTTATCTTTGTGATGTCTTCACTAACTACTAGTAAAGAACATTCATCTAATGAAGAGTTTTTAAACGGCACATACAAAGAAAAAATAATATTTACGTTATCACGTCTTGCTGTAAAAGTACCACTTTTTCCTTTAGTTGGGAATGTTTCTTTAAAAGTGTTATATATAATAAATAGAGGGCCGCCACCTTGGGGTGCATATTCTGGGTTATACCCGATAGTCCATTGCGTGCTATCTTCAAAATCTGAACGGGCTGATAACAAACTGTAGTCTAAAGTAAAAGTATCTACTCTTGGGTTTTTATCAGCAGTATTTATTGTTGTAACCGCAAATGTAATAGCATTATCAACACGAGTTACATCAACAGCGGAAACTGATATAGGATTAGTATTTTGTAGCGTATATAAGTTCATAATTTTTCCTTAGCAGTCGCAGTTGCAGTTACAGTTACAGTTTGTTCCGACAGACAAAACCGCTGTTGTTCCAGACCTAGACAAAGACACAGAACTTATGCGCGGGTTTGCATTGCCATACTCAGACCCACTACCACTGGCTGCATTCATATAGTTTGCATCGTTTGTCCAGTAGCTAACTACAGTTGGTTTACCAGTAACGCTTGTCCACGCAACAGGTAGAGTTGTTGCTGAGGAACTTAAAAGATAAGTTCCATTACTTGCAGTCATTGTAGTACCAGAAGATACTGTTTGGCTTGGAGTTGTAACGTAAGTACCAGTACCACCCGGTGTGTAGAAGTTGTATGTACCTGCAGCTTGGACAGTTAAGTTTTTAGATAACGTAATTTGTGAACCATAAATAGACTGAACAAATGTATTACTAGGAACGCCTGTACCAATAACTAACTGCCCAACAACGACGCCTGTAGCAGAGCTTAAAGTAATTGTGTTAGCACCAATAGCACCGCCGCTTGAATATGACTGAGTTGCAGCTGCAGAACTAGCAGAAGTTAGCTGGTTAATTGTTGTGCCGCTTGTAACACCAGTACCGGCAATAACAGCGTTCTCAGTTAAAGTGCCAGACGAAATAGAAGCTACGGTCAGCGTACCTGCAGCAATACCAGCTACAAAAGTAGCAGCGCCATAAACTGTAGAAACTAGAACGTTACCGGCTGTACCAGGAGCTACAGTATTAAATGGGTAAGTAGTGTTACCAGAAACCAAGTAGTTTAAAGGCACACTGGTTAAACCAGTACCACCGCTTGGTGGGTTAGCCACACCAGTAAAGCTTGAAGTACCGCCAGCAGTTGTAGCAAAAGTTGCAGTTGCTGCGTTGCCGCCAATGTTTAAGTTAGGAGCTGTACCAGTTAAGTATGTACCGTCACCAACAAAAGCGCCAGCATTAACAATACCGTTTGCAGTAATTGTTGTACTAGATACGGTTTGGGATGGGGTTATAACCCAGCTACTTCCGCTACCGCTAGAAATTGTTGTTCCAGGAGTCACACCTAAACCATTAAGATACTGGCCAGTAGCGATAGTTCCCGAGGTAACAGAAGTAACAGTAAGGGTTGTGCCTGAAATAGAACCCACAAAAACAGCAGAGCTAGCTGCAATATTGCCTTTTACTGTTTCGTTGCCGTTAATTGTAGAGTTACCGTTTACCGTCCAGTTTCCTGGAACACCGTTAATACCGGCAACAAAGTTTGTGCTATCGCAATAAACCGCAGTAACCATGCCGTTTGGAATAGTAACTACACCACCAGAAGTACCCCCAAAGGTAATTGTGTATCCTGTATTGTTATAGACCACATATTGTTTATTTACCAGCGGGGCTACAACTTGGCGGGTGCCAGTTAATGAAACGGATGTAGTGATTACAAGAACAGCATTACGCGCCTCATCCAGCGCTCCGTTAAAGTTAGTTAGGGTGCGGTTTGCATCTACAGCAAAGTTAATGGTTTGAGCCCCAGTAATTGCTTGCTCAATCAAGTTGCCTAGGTTATTGTTGGTTGTAGACCCCCAAGTACCGGATTGATCTCCGTTACCGATAAGCTCTAAGAGCAGTGAAGTTGAGTATGTACTTGACATTAATTATCCTTTATAACTGCGTATTATTTACTAGCACCCAATTTGGATTCTGGTCATCACCAATATTAACCCAAGTTGCTGAATTTGCATTGTTCGCCGCATTCCATGTTATGGTCTGATTATCATTGATTTTAACCCATCCACGGGCAATTAACAAATCTAGAACCCCTACGTTCTCAGCAATAGACTCTAGGAACCTTGATATCTGGGTGCTAGAATCGGCTGGACTAAGGTTTTCTGCTACTGTGGCAGCGAACTGAGCGGTTATAGCAACCACGTCGGCGGGGCTTAAATTCTCGGAAAGAGCCAGAGGAAACTGAGCAGCGATGCTTATTAAGTCAGTAGGAGCTAGATTTTCTGTAATCGCCGTTAAGAATTGGGCAAAAATAGTTACTACGTCAGCGGAGTTTAAGGCTTCGGTTAGGGCTGTGGAGAACTGTGCAGTAATAATTTGCGTATTAGCTGGGTTCAAATTCTCAGTTAAAGATTGTAGGAATGCAAAAAGCTGAGAGCTCGAGTCTGCTGGGCTAAACCCTTCTACTATGCCCTCAAAGAAGTTATCTTGTTCGCTTTGAATATCTAGGACTTGTGATATAGCCTCAGTAATTACGCTTAGAAAAGTAGATACTTGGGTACTTGAATCATTCGAGTTTAGGTTTTCTGCGAGCGTAAGCGGGTATAGGCTATTGCCTAGTGTATTAAAAGGCGCTTGTGCAAAAGCATTAAACCCAAACATTATGCAGGTGTAATCGGGTCAGTAATCGGCATATCAACTACAGGCTCAATAATAGGCTCAACTACAGGCTCAATAATAGGCTCAACTACTGGAGGGGCAGCCCAAGGAAGCGGAGGATTAACAACTGCTGGTGTGTATTGAGCCGTAATCCATGCACTAATCTTGTCTGTGTACTCTGCCCACATCCATGCTGGTGTATAGGTCTGAACCCATCCCATGACTTGTTCTTGCGTTAAGTCAGCGTAAGGAGTAGCTGATTGTGGGTCACTTGCTGGAATGTCGGTAGAGCCTTGCATAGCAGTTGAAAACTTACCATCGTCACCTTCATAATTCCAGTAAACTCTAAAAACATACAAGGGTACTGCTTCGTAAAGAGGATAAGCCTCCATTGAGGTGATTGTTGTTGTGAATTTGATTGTCATAATTATCCTACTTTCCAGTTTGTTCCGTCAGAAAAACAAGTCATTGGTATAGCACCGCTTCCGGCTATTGTAGAGCCAAATACAGGAGCTAAAGCATCAGTTACAAATGCTCTTGCGCCTACTCCGCTTGTTGAAGCAGAAGGTAGAGTAGCTACTGTGTAGTTAGTAGATTTAGTAACACCATAGGTCTGAGTTAGTGTAGTGCTTGTATTCCCAATAACTGTAGTGTTAGAGCCTAGTCCTACTGCTTGGTAGCCAATCACCATTTCATTAGTGTTGTTGTTGGCAGAGCCACCAGTTTGGAATCCTAAATAAGTATTATTTGTTCCTGTTGTATTGGCATTTGTAAAGGGTGATTGTCCACGACCAGCGTTATAACCCAGCGCAGTATTTAAACCGCCAGAGGTCGTTGCTATTAAAGCATTTGCTCCTACTGCCGTATTATAGCTTGAAATACTGCTATTTAAAGCACTTGAACCAATGGAAGTATTTAAAACGCCAGATACGTTTCCTACTAAAGAGTTTGCTCCAAAAACGCTGTTGTTATATCCTGTAGTGGTGTTTACTCCAGAAACATATCCAAAAAACGAGTTTCCAGAAGCATTTGTATTTCCGTAGCCAGCCTGATAGCCAGTAAAGGTATTTTGGTAACCTACGCTGTTTGTATACCCAGCCTGATAACCCACCGCCACATTGCCTGTACCTGATTGCAGAGTAGCTACTGGCACAGAGAATCCACTACCAGTACCACCAATAGATGCGGCAGGGGCAGTTAATACTGTCGTAGTATCTTTAAAGCCAACACCGTTAGATGTTAGTGTGACTGTGGTAACTACTCCACCAGCGACTACGATTGTTGCAGTAGGGTAAGTGATTGCAGTAGAGCCACTTGATAGTGTCATTACTACACCAGTATATGTACCATTGGTATAGCCTGTACCGCCTGTGATTGTGCCTAGTGTGGCTACGTTGGTGGTGTTGTTAAGTAAGGCTTGGTGTCCAAATGCAACTAAATTACTAGCAATAGTATTATTATTTAAAGACTGTGCGCCAAATGCGGTTGTATTATTTCCTAAATGCCAATAAAGAGAATTTGAACCAAAACAAGTATTATTTTGTCCAGAAGAATTTTGATTTAAACATGCAGTTCCAAAAGATGAATTTGAAGAACCAGTTGATACAAATGGTTGAGATTGATTTCCAACAGCGCAATTTGATACGCCAGAAGATAATCTGTACAAAGTAAATTGTCCAATAGCTATATTATTTGTACCTGTTGCAGTAGCATTAATAGCACCATTACCTACCGCTAAATTCGTACTTACACCACCACCACCTAGTCCTACCCTTACACTATTAACATATAAGTCTTGTCCTATTGCTAAATTCCTAGCACTTCCTGTACCAGCATTTTGAGTAGAGATAGTTGCTGTATTGGCAGTAGTAGTCCAATCTACAGATAGACGCTCATAGTTACTAGCATCTGTATAGGTGTTATATAGTCTAAAGGCTTGTGCATTGGTAGAGTTGCGTTGCGCTAGAGTGTTGGCTGCGTCACGGTAAAGAAATAAATCGCCAGCAGTTACAGAAGACCCCCAAGCATAAGCACCTGTACCTACACCTATAGTGCCAGCTTGGATAAAATTAAATGATTGATATAATGTGCCACCCTGCACAATTCCTAAAGTTCCATTAAAAAGGCTATAAATTCCACTATTTGAATTGGCAATAGCAAGTGCAGGAAGTGCTGCTGAACCACTCGCTAACAACACCTGACCACTAGGCACATTAATATTATTAGTAGTAGTAACTGCTGCTGTAGTGGTAGGGGTATAGGCAGAGGCTACAGATCCTAGTTCTAGTTGTGCGCCCCAGATGTAGATGCCAGAAGTTCCATTACCAGCAAAACTTGGAGCAGTATTACCATTAGAAATAAAAGAATTTAAAGCGTAAATAGTAACATTTACCCATGATTGAGAAGTTGAATTTGTTACTGTACATCTATACCAGCTATTTCCTGTAGCAATACAAGTAGCATTTCCCCACCCAGTTCCCAATGTTGATATATTTCCATTTGTTAAATCAAAATGAACATAATTATTAGGACCATTTGCAAAAGAAACTGCTGTATATAATTGAGCTTTTGCATAAAAAGAAAATGTACCAACACCAGTAAACGCATTAGTTTGTGTAATAGTATGTGTAGTGTTTACTGTATTGGGTATAAATAAATCTGCTGTTAAAGTTCCATCAGGAGCAGTAGAAGAAGCCAATGTTCCAGATGAATTTCCGTATGTCCAGCTAATAGCAAATTGACTCTGCAATAGTAAATTATTCCCACCCTGTAAGTTCAGACTCTTATCAACTACAGCACCATTAAAGCTAGATGCTCCTGTTACTTGTAGGACTCCTGTGCCATTATCGTAGGATTGGTTTACAAGAACATCACCAAGGTCATTAACAACGACAGATTTTTCAGCGGGGTAATCTAGCCAAACCGTTACAGTCGCCCCAAATGTGCTTACTGCAGCACCAGCATTACTAGAAGATAGAATTGTAGTACGAGTTAATAAGCTAGATGACGTAAGTGTACCAACACCAACTTCCCAGTTAGTGCCATCATAGGCTGTGTAATAAAGAGTATTCCCCGTTGTTATAGCGGGAGAAAATGCTTGAAACCCTGCGGGGGTAGACGTTAGGTTAAAACTAACAGTCGTGTTCGCAGAGCCAAGTTGTTGTACGCGGTCAGCCAGCTGAAGAGCCATTTAAGACTCCTTAACTTGTTGCGGTAGTGCTATATGTAACAGTAACAGTATCGCCAACAGTAACAGCTTTAGCTACAGCAAAGTTTCCTTCAGAATACAAAGTGCCAGCTGTTGAGCTTTGTGTATTAACTGCGCCTGTACCTGTAACTAAGAAGCAACCATAAACTGTACCACCTGCACCAGTAATAGTATAAGTAATACCAGTAGCTGTAGATGAAGTTACATTAGATGGCGTAGTTCCTGTAGAGGTAGCTGAAGCAAACACGGCTGTACCACGAACCGCTGAACCGCTAACTGTGTAGTTAGTAAACTCAGTCCATGTATGTGAACCCATTGTGTCAGCGGCGGCAAACGTAGTGTTATTGCTGATTAATCCCAAGAATGGGCCGACTGTTGTAAATGTGCCAGAAGTACGCAAAAAGGTATCAAGCATCAACTGCTTACCGATAGCTACGACTAGGTTAGGAAATTCTTCTTCCCATTTCAGACTGCCTTGTGAATCACGGCATACTACGTTATAGCTGCCTTCAATACCCATACCTTCGGGTACAGTTACGTTTGCTTGTAGCGTAGCTAAAGCGCTGTCGCCTGAACCTTGTTTTTCGATTTGCATGATTATTCCTAGGAAATTCTTAAAATAGAAGTTGTTGAAGTAGCTGTTGGAAAAGCTATAGTAAATGTGCTAGATGCTGTATTTGTTTTATCTGAACCAAAATCCAACACCGCTACAGCTGCTCCAGTAGTTGAATTATATATCAAAGCACATCTAGCAGTAAAGGAAGCTGAAGTCCAAGTTACGTTAGAAAAAGACACATAAGAGGTGTTATTAGTAGTATCCCCTACTGGGACTTGGCTAATAGTCAAAGTTTTACCACCTGCTGTATACCCAGTACCTGTAATTTCGTTGGTTGTGCTATATGCAGTGGTGGTGTTATTAAGGTTGGCATTGCCTGTATATAGGGCAATTTTATAACTTTGAGTAGTCCCTGCCGCAAAATTCTCTAACCCACTTAAAAGATTAGTTTTAAATATGTTGCACTGCCCCTGCTGAATCATAAAGTAACCTCAAATTTATTGCTTTTAGCTATGTTTTCTTTGGCTACAACTACTTGTAAATTAGATGGTACATGTAGCCCAGACACTATTTTACCTTGAAGCGGGATTATATGGTCAACATGCCATTGCTGATTTGTTACTTTTCTAAGAATTTCAGCTAGTTTATACTCATTTTGAATACGTTCACGGTCAATATCTGTAAGCCATGCTGGAGTACGGTTTAACTTAGCTAATTGGTACATTCGAGTTCTTGCATTTACAATACCTTTATTTGCTTGCGCCCATTTTTTTGTATTTGCAGAACATTTTTTCGGGTTTTTCTTTTGCCAATTACTAACCGATAAAGACGTTTTTTCTGGGTTATTATTTTTCCAAGCTTTATTACGTGCAAGTATATTGGTAGAATTTTTTGCGTATCTTGCCCTACGTAGGGCGTTAGTGTATTCTTTTTTTGTTGGATTTTTAGCTTCTAAACTTATTTTAATTTTATTTTTAGTGTAACTTTCTTTAGCTGCAATAATAGCGCAAGGTTTACAGCGTCTAGCCCCAGAATGAAATTCTGATATTTCTTTAGCTATTTTACAAGTACAGCAAGTTTTTATCATAACTGATTATAAGGCAGACTGGTCTGGCCTCTCCTGTACGCATCATTACGCTCCAGACCATCTCCAAGGCGTTTAACTTGCGCAACGGCTTCTTGGTATTTAGTTTCGTAATAACCAACTAAGTCCTGCTCACCCTTCATAAACAGCATGGCTTCACGCATAGAGCCGTAGAACAATACGGGGTCGTAGTTATCTCCAAGCCAGCTTTCACCAGTTGAGTTATTGACCAAGGATATAGTATAGACAAAAGGAGTGGCGTTAGTATTGCCAAGGTAGCTACCAGAACAAGTCAAGGTATCGCCAACGGAATAAAAATTACCGCCATTAGTGATAGCCACAGAAGTGACTACGTTGCCAGATACTGTAATGTTAGCCGTAACCCCAGAACCTGAACCTGTGTTAGCAGTCAATGGAATATTTGCATAAAAACCGTTTGTGTAGCCAGAACCAGTAGTAGTAATAGAACCGGCTGGTACAGCATTATTTGGTGAATTAATAGGCAACGCACCCTGAACAATAGAGACTGGGTAGTAGTAATAGTGCAGTTCAGCTGTGTAGTTGCTATCTGGCGTTGGTGCCATGATAAAACTTAGTTCATTAGCACTACTATATTGTGACCCAAATAACGCATAATACTTAGGAACCCCGCCTGGTGTACCCTGATAGGTAGTACCATTAGAAGCAACGCCTGGGTATGCTTCTCGCAAAAAGTTAACGTCTTTATTAAGTAAATAATTGTAGTTACCACTTGAGTCAATAACAGCTAAGGAGTACGTAGATAAATAGTCGTTTGGAGCCGATAAATATTGATTACCAGAAGTCAGCGTACCAGTAACATTCTTACGCAAAGACGGAATTTGAACCGAATTATACACACGGTCTTCGGCCTCCTGCACAAAGCGAGGAATGTTATTTACAAATAACGACTCAGTATTCTCTGCGTAGTCTTGTATTGCCTGATAAAGCTGAACATAGTTCATTAGGGTTTACCCTTAAGCCATTGGCCCACGTGACATTTTGCCTTTAGTCTGAGCTTTACCACCGCGCATTTCAATACCAGAAGTCTTAGTAGGCTTGTAGTTATCTTTGCTGATATTACCCAAAGAGATATTCATCTCGTCCATGTACTTAGCACCTTTTTCTTCTGACATAGCAGGAAGCTTTTCAAGAACGCCATGAGGCTGTGCGTATTTATTAGCTGGTTTATTATTTGCCATGATTATTTCCCGTTAGCTTTAATTTTAGCTTCGTTACGACCAATTGCTTTCATGTCGTCGTTAGTTTTACCGCCAGCAATACCTTTACCGACTTTTTTACCCATTTCGATGCCAACATGAGAACCGGAATCACCAAGGTTTTTGCCCTTAGTTTTACCTTTACTTGTTACACCGTCAGCTGCGCTTTTATATCCCATATCCTACTCCTAGTTAATTGTTACTGTTCCAACTTGCCCTTGCCCCACTAAATAGTTGGGCGTTTCATTGTAGTCATACCCCTGACCTACAGGAGCCCAACCCCACTGCGTATCTCGACTTCCGCCAGCTTGATATCCATACGCCGTCAAACCAGACTGCACATAACTTAAATCCCGTCTCGGTTCCCGTACAGCTTGTGGGTCATTTACAGGCACCATCCCAAGTAATAACTGTGGGTGATCTGGGTCGAAGCATGTATTACAAACCTTTAACTGATACGGCTTAGTCTTAATAATTTCAGTCCGTAGTTCAGTCAGCTTATACCTAAAAGCGCACCGATCGCACTCTGCAATTGCAAATTTACCAGATGAAAACTTATTAGGCATTACCAGCTCCCGATAAACATCCTGCGGGGAACAAACCGCACAGGGGCTTTTTCTCTATCTTCTTCGGAGGCTAGCTGGAACTGTTGTTCGTAATCAGCTTTTAAACCAGCGACCCGTTGAGGGTCAACACCAGGAAGTTTGATAGACAAATAGTAAGCCAACCCAGCCACTAGGCAGTTAACAAACCGGAACGGAATGTCTTGAATATTTACACCATTTCCAGCATCTTGAATACGACGTAAACGCCAGTACACGAATTGGTATGGTTGTGAACCGTCTGGTGTAGGCC
>Ga0207960_1000242_pt1 | contig 12671 bp, 12 predicted proteins | sample CryBogCBH29May08_FD_184613 | JGI IMG/M metagenome (GOLD analysis project Ga0207960, IMG submission 184613) | Freshwater microbial communities from Crystal Bog, Wisconsin, USA - CBH29May08 (SPAdes) | ecosystem: Environmental > Aquatic > Freshwater > Lake | place: Crystal Bog, Wisconsin, USA... | reverse complement strand
AGGACATACCGTACCTGGATCATTCCAAGATGTTGCCGCTTTCCCTAATGCGGCAAAAACGGTGTGCCTGCCTTTAGGGAGCGGTAATACGCCGGTTTATGAACATTGGGAGCTTATCAACTTGACCGGCGAAGACCATAACTTCCATATCCATCAAACCAAATTTAGGGTGTTGACCAAAGGGGAAGTGGTGGGGCTGGGCTCTGGCGTACCAACACGGGGCATTTTACAAGACAATGTGCCGTTGCCGTCTGGTTCGGCGGGTTGTGATGGTACGGTGGCAAGCTGGAGAAACAAGGCGTGCCAATCTACCCGTACCGATGTGGAGATACCGTTTGCCATTGCCGGTGATTTTGTGTTCCACTGCCACATTTTGGAACATGAAGACGGCGGTATGATGGCCACCATTCATGTGGTGGGTGCGGCAAACTAAGCACTGACCGACATACCGCATTAAATAATTGGTGGTCGCTAGGGGCGTGGATTGGACACGCACCTAGCGACCGTCACTTAACTTAAACACTGACGTTACCCAACACCTTGACTTGGCGTAGCAACGGCTACAAAAGCCCCGGGCTTCACTCAATATTCTGCACCTGCTCACGCATCTGCTCTATCAGCACCTTCAGTTCAATGGCAATTTGCGTCATCTCCTTGTCCATCGACTTGGAACCCAGCGTGTTCGCCTCGCGGTTTAGCTCCTGCATCAAAAAATCCAAGCGCCTGCCCACCGGCTCGCTTTGCCCCAACACCCGCAACACCTCAGCGATATGCGTTTCCAGCCTATCCAGCTCCTCGGCAATATCCAAGCGTTGCGTCAACATCACCAGCTCTTGCTCCAAGCGGTCAAAATCAGGTTGGGCAACCAAATCGGTGATTTTGTCGCGCAGCTTTTGTTTCAGCAAAGCCAACACCACCGGCAAGCGCGCCCGGGCAGCGGCGGCATAAACTTGCATTTTGCCACAACGCTCAGTGATCAGCTGTTTTAGCTGCAACCCCTCACGCTCACGGGTAGCCAACAAATCCTGTAGGCTAGCCTTGACCAGCTTCACCACCGCTTGCTTAAGCAGCTCTTTATCAATATCCGGCTCTTGCTGTATGCCCGGGAACGACAACACCTGCAGCGCCGAAAAGGACGCAGCGGCGTGCATTTTTTGTTCAATCACCGAGGCAGCCTTAAGCAGCGCAGCCAGTGCCTCTTGGTTGACCACAAAACCACCTTCTTGGTTTTGCCGCTTGCAGCTAATGCTGCAATCCACCTTGCCCCGGCTGATTTTTTCAGCCAACAGCGCCCGCACATCCGCTTCAACAGGGCGCATCCGCTCAGGCAACTTGCAACTGATCACGCTGTACCGGTGATTCACCGAACGCAGTTCGCAACTTAACGTCAGGTCGCCGATTTCCGCATCGTTGGCGGCAAAGGCGGTCATGCTCTTAATCATAGTCCAGTCGTCCTACATAATGTTCAACAATAAACCACTATAACCGAATAATCACCAATTGCCACGGCAGGTGCATCAACTTCTAAAATGATTGGCGCAGAATGGCGGCGGGTTAAGGTATACTGTAATGCTTTTTATTTTGAAGGAACATTAACATGAGACCGAGTGGACGCAATCCAAACCAACTGCGCGATATTAAGTTCACCTGCGGCTTCACCAAACATGCCGAAGGATCGGTGCTGGTCGAATTTGGCGACACCCGAGTCTTATGCACCGCTAGTGTCGACCGCTCCGTGCCACGCTTTTTAAAAGGCAAAGGCGAAGGCTGGGTGACGGCAGAATATGGCATGTTGCCGCGTTCCACCCATAGCCGCATGAGCCGCGAAGCCAGCAACGGCAGACAAGGTGGGCGCACACTGGAAATCCAACGGCTGATTGGCCGCTCGCTGCGTGCGGCGGTTGACATGAAGGCATTGGGCGAGCATACCATCACCATAGACTGTGATGTGCTGCAAGCCGACGGCGGCACCCGCACCGCTGCCATCACCGGCGGCTTCATCGCCCTCTCCTTGGCGGTCAAAAAAATGCAGCAGCGCAACCAGATCAAAAGCAACCCCATCTACGGGCAAGTGGCCTCTGTGTCGGTGGGTATATATAAAGGCTTGCCGGTGTTGGATTTGGACTATGCCGAAGACAGCAACGCCGAAACCGATATGAACGTTGTGATGAACGATGCTGGGGCATTTATCGAAATACAAGGCACCGCCGAAGGTCACGCCTTCAGGAAAGACGAATTGGACACCATGCTGGAACTGTCCAGAGTAGGTATCCAGCAATTGTTGGAAAAACAACGTGTCATACTGGGCATTGAAGAATGAAACCAACTGAATAACAGCAAACTGTATTGAATCAGGCCAGCGCCTCAAAGCCAATGACAACTCTTCCAGACACCTTGGTGTTAGCCAGCAACAATCGTGGTAAAATTAAGGAAATTCAGGCCCTGTTGAGCGGCTTCCAAATCAGGCCGCAAGCTGACTTTGGCGTGACTGAAGCGGAAGAACCCGCCTCCACCTTTGTCGAAAACGCCCTGCTCAAAGCCCGTCACGCCGCCCGCCATTGCGGGCTACCCACTATAGCGGATGATTCGGGACTTATCGTAGATGCCTTGCACGGCGCCCCTGGGGTCATTTCCGCCCGCTATGCTGGCGCGGGGGCCAGCGACCAAGACAATATGGACAAACTGCTATACGCTTTGGCAGGGGTGGCGGAAACGCAGCGCACAGCGCGGTTTGTCTGTGTAATGGTGTATCTTGCCCATGCCGATGACCCTTGCCCGCTGATTGCCCAAGGCGAATGGCAAGGGCAGATTTTGCCGCATTGTCAGGGTGGCAATGGCTTCGGTTACGACCCCGTATTCTGGCTACCCAACCTCGCCTGCACCGCCGCCGAACTGTCCGCCGAGCTTAAAAACACCCTAAGCCACCGCGGCCAAGCATTGCGCCAACTGGTTGCCGCCCTTCTGCATAAGCAAACCCAGCCCAGCCATTAATCATAGTGTAACCGGCCCAGATGCACGACCTGACCACCATAGCCCGACAATTTGCCGAATCCATCCAACAACTAAGCCCGTTGGGTAGCGGCCTGATTAACGACACTTTTCTGGTCGGCACCACCGACCAGCCATTAGTGTTACAACGCATTAACCAGCAAGTTTTCCCCGCACCCGAACTGATTTCCGAAAACTTGGCAGTGCTGGCACGACATATTGCCGAAAAACCTGCGGGGGCGGTCAGGCTGCACTTGCCCACACCCATCAGCACCCTATCAGGACAGCCGTTTTATCAGGACAGCCAAGGCAATTTTTGGCGGGCCTTAAGTTACATCGCCAATGGACACAGCTTAAAAAAACCACGCTACCTGCAAGATGCCAGGCAAACTGGTTTTGCGTTGGCGCATTTTCACCGCCTATGCAGCGACTTGCCGGTGCAAACGCTACATGACACCTTGCCCGGCTTCCATATTGCCCCGGACTATCTGCGCCATTACTGGCACATCGCCACGCACAGCACCGCGCCTGTCGATGCATTTTGCCAACAATTTATAGAACTCCACCAAGCCATGACTGATGAACTGGAGCAGGCCAAACACAGCGGCGAACTGCAGCTGCGCGTCATCCACGGTGACCCCAAGCTGGATAATTTCTTGTTTGACCGGCACAGCGGCAACATCATTGGCCTGGTCGACCTGGACACTGTCAAGCCCGGACTGGTACATTACGACATCGGCGATAGCCTGCGTTCATGCTGCCATATCGCTGACACCGGCCAATTTGACCTGGCCCTTTGCAGCGCCTGGCTGGACGGCTATCTTGCCCAAGCTGGAGCATTCTTTTCGGCGGCGGACGGCCACTACCTATACCCCTCAATACGGCTTATCCCGTTTGAATTGGGCATCCGCTTCTATACTGATTACTTGGATGGCAACCGCTATTTTAAAACCACCTACGCCCAACAAAACCTGCTACGCGCCCACGGACAATTCCGCCTATGCAGTGACATCATCGACAAAGAGGCCGACATCAAAGCCTTGTTGCAACCCCTCATGTGCAGCAGTTTTTAGCCTAGGCATCACAGCTATGCACCCTGCAGTTGCCTCACCAACCACCAAGCTAAATAATGGTTAACACCCACGCCCAACAATCCAACCTGCTTATTGGCCTGGTCTTGGTGCTACTAGGCGCGTTGGGCTTTGCCGCCAAGGCCATTTTAATCAAACTGGCCTATAGCGTCAGCCCCGCCGTCGATGCGCTAAGCCTGATTGCTTTACGGATGCTGTTCTCACTGCCGTTTTTCTTGCTAGCCTCGCTATGGCACAGCCGCAGCACAGCCGCCACAGCACAAGCCAAGCCATTGACGGTAAGGCAGTGGCTGCTGGTCGGCCTATTAGGCCTGATGGGCTATTACTTCGCCAGTTTTTTGGATTTTTTGGGCTTGCAATACATATCGGCAGGCTTGGAACGGGTTATCTTGTTCCTGTACCCTACCTTTGTGGTGCTGTTCTCCGCGCTTTGGCAAAAACGGGGCATCAGCAGACGTGTGGCATTTGCCTTGGCCCTCAGCTATGCGGGCATGATGTTGGTGTTTGTGGAACACCTGTCTTGGGAATCGTCGGCAGTTTGGTTAGGTTCTGCACTGGTGTTGGGCAGTTCGGTGATTTTTGCGTTTTTTGTCATGGGCAGCAGCCTCATGACCCAAAGTATTGGCTCTGGCAAGTTCACCGCCTACAGCATGAGCATGGCTTGCGTCGTCACCCTCAGCCACTTCGTGCTGGCGCGCGGGCCGGACCTTTGGCACCTGCCCTACGAAGTCTATCGGCTGGCCTTGATTATGGCGGTATTTTCAACCGTATTGCCATCGTTTTTTCTGAATGCCGGTATCCGGCGCATCGGTGCCGGCCCAGCCTCTATCATCAGCACTACCGGCCCAATAGTCACACTGGTGCTGGCGCATTTTTTGCTGGGCGAAGCCATCACCGCCCTGCAACTCGGCGGTACTTTTCTGGTGTTGGCAGGTGTTTATGTAGTCAGCCGTGCCAAAAAATGACCATAACAGCATATATTAATCGTTGCATAAGTTTTCGCACCAATCACCATATGTACTTTTCCGCATATAAGATGTCGGGCAACCGGAAAAAACTTTTTACCAGCTCCACTTTTTGTTGGATAGACTGCATGGCGGAAAGGACCGGGGCTTCCATTTCAAGCTTGCTTTTAATTGGCCGCTTGCCCACATCAGATTTTGCATGGTTCCAAACCTGCCCGTCCGGATTCAACTCGGGCGAATGGGCGGGGAGAAAGGCCATCATGATTTCGCCTGTTTGGGTTTCCAGAAACCCCTGCACTTTTTTACCGTGGTGGTAACGCGCATTATCGGCAATCACGAAAACCGGACAGCCCGCATCTTGACGCAATTTTTTCAGGAAACTGATGAATTTCTCGGCATCCATGCTTCCTTCAATGACATCAAAATGCATGTCGCCGCGGGCAGAGATTGCGCTAATCAATTTAAAGCCAAAGCACCTGCCACTATCTTTGGCCACCGGGGTTTCCCCGCACTTGCCCAGTCGTCCCCCAGTGCGCGTCACTGCGAAAGGCCGCTTCATCAATGCGGTGGGCTTTGATTGGTATGTCAATTAACGCAGGTTGAAAAACCTGCATATAGCAGTTATAGCAGGGTATAAAAACAAGGACTTAATCGGGCATAAACTTCTCTTTTGGTCAATTTTCCTTCACTGCAAGATTGAGTGTTACGGTTGGTGAAGTGGTGAGAGTGCACATAAATCGGCAAGTAATCCCGTAAAATTTACAAAGGATTGCAAACAGAAAGATAGAGGTGCTTGGTGCCCGTGTTCAGCAGGGCGAAGGTGTCCCTGCCCAAGGCCGCGGGCAGGGTGTCCGCCACCATCTTGTCCGCCGTTATAAACAGGGCCACGTCCTTGCCGCCCATCTTGCTGACGTGGCCATAAAACTCGTCTTTATTTTTGTACTCAGCCCCTGGCTCAAGAAAAAACAAGGTGATGGTTTTGGTCCTATAAGCAAAAGAATCAATCATCCTGATTCCGTCGCGGTCACCCGCGTAGGGGACCTGATAGCCGCCGTTCAAAATGATCATGAACTTTTGCCGCCTGAACTCCCCCCAGTTGGTGACGGCCACCTTGATGTTTTTTTCCGGACGCGTCTTGGTGCAGTTGTCTATCTCCGAAAAAATCACTTTGTCCGCTTTTGCCAAAAGCACCTTGCCCTTCATGGCCAGCTGGGGGGTGGCCATCGGGAAGCCGACAAACCGTTGGCCCTCGTTGAAGATGAACTCGTAACGCAAAAAATAGCCCGCAACGCCCAGCGCCACGAACGCCGCACAAACTACCCGCCGGGTGGCCGCCGCATTGGGCCAGAATGAAAAATTGAGCGCCAAAACGGCCGCCCACACCATTTCCGGGAAAGTCAGGAACCTGGGGGTCTCAAGCTTGCCGATATAGGCGGCAATGTAAAAGGCGAGGGTGGACACGGCGGCGAGGCTGGGCAGGAACAGGAATTTCCCCGGCACCGGGATGGCGTGCCTGTAAAAAAACAGCCCGGCGGCAGAAACCAGCAAAAGGGGCAGCCTATAGGGGAACAGGAAGATATTGACAATGTCGCTGTTGTAACCTGACCAGCTTGCCTTGCCCGAGCCTTTCAGCAGGGTTCTGAACAGGTCCACGTCCATGGCCTTGTACAGGAAAAAGGACAACAAAAACGCGGCGGCCAGCGCGGCGGCGACCAACAGGGCGGGCTTTCTTTTTGAGACCAGGAACAGGGCCAGTGTCGGGAACATCAAAACGCTGTCGGCACGGAAAAACACCGACAGCGCGAACGCGGCGGTTGCCAGCGGCAACGCCGCCAGCCTGTTGCCCCGCAGAAACAGCCAGGCGCCCATCAGGGCCGTCACCGTGGCCAGGTTGACGGAACTGGCCTGGGTGGAGGTGGCCACAAAGTCAAACGAGATGGCAAAGGTGAACAGGGACAGCAGCGCAGCGTCCCGGCTGTAGGTCTTTGCCAGCAAGAAAATAAAGGCGCCGGAAAGGGCATAACCGAAGATAGAGAGCGTCTCGGCGATCTGCAGCACATTGCCGGGGTACAGGAACGAGCACAGGTCGTACAGGAAGAACTCGCCCGGCCTGCTGTCGTATTCCGGGGTGTACTGCCTGAATATCGGCACATGCATCTGCTTGTTCTGGGCGTAGCTGGTTATGTGGGCCTCAAATCCCTCCATGCCCGCCGTGGGCGACAGCAGCAGCGCCGACACATTGTAAAAAAGGAGCAGTGCCGCGAGGGCCAGCAGCGCGTCCGGCTTCCTGGGGAGGGCCGGCCAATTGTGGGTGTCGTTCATGGGCTTTCCTGGGTCTTGTGGCAACTGCCTATGGATTATTGACTGAAATAAAAACGTGTGCTTTCTGGAACACCACCCGGATCACTGCAACCCCCGCCGCCTCGGCACTGGCGACCCCGATATCGGAATCTTCAAAGGCAATACAGTGCGCAGGCAATAAATTCAAGCCCCGGCAAGCCAGCAGATAGGCTTCGGGATCAGGTTTATGACGGGTGACATCATCGCCAGTCACTATAATGTCAAACAGCCCCGCCAAGCCATGATAATCCAAAATGGCTTTTACGTTACTGCCTGATGCGGTGGTGACTAAAGCTGTTTTATGGAGTGGACGGCTGGCGGTCAATAACATGATTAGTGCAGTGTTGATTTCGACATGCTTGATCATATCGGCATAAAAAATTTTTTTCCGGTCTGCTATCGCGGCTGGATCAGCGGCAATACCGGATATTAAAAGTAGCGGCGGTAAAAATTGCCGCCAATTTCTGCCGCTGGCGATTTGGATTAAATGGCCCAAATCAACCTGCACGCCCACTTCTGCTAAAGCGGCGGCATAAGCCATAGCGTTTACAGTGGCGGTATCGGCCAAAGTGCCGTCAAGATCAAAAAGCAAAGCCTTGGTTTTCATACGCCGCGTTTTAAATAACGTTCCAGAAGTATACTGGTGCAAGCAAAAAATGTCAGACCGTCCATAGGATGCTTACGAATCTTGTAAGGTGTCAGGCGCAGATAATTCACCAATTCATGGAAATAGATTTCTCTTAGGGTTTCTTCGCCGAAGCGGCTGATGATTAATTGCTCAAAATGATCCTGAAGATCGGAATAAACCATGGAACGGGTAATTGATAGACTAATGCCATTATCTGTCATGGCACTCATTCGTCCCCGGTTGAGCCCTTCGTAACCTAAATGTAGTGATTGCATGAGCTTTGCAAAATCAATCAGCGGTGTATTAAAAATATTTTCCGGATTAGGGTCGATGATATAAAAACCCGATGGATATTGAGGCGATAAAATAATGTTTTCGATTGTCAGGTCACCATGAATGACGCTAGTCTTCCGATCAAGTGTCTGTGTGGTTAGCCAATGAACATCTGTTAACACACGCCAATCCTGCAAGCTGTACATTTTGCCATTAATGCAATATTCCTTGTGCGGTAGCAAGTTTTTGGCGAAATCCATTATTATACCGACATTATTGATAATTTTTTCCCTGAAATAGTTTTCCATAATGTCATTAGAGGCTATGCCGGTGGCATTCCGCTGATGGAACAACGAAATTTGAGTGACTATTGTTTCCAACAGTGATTTGCTCGTCTCAATAGGGGCGGTGTGTATGACATCATAATATTCATTGGCGGGCACCACAAAAGGCATGTCGTAAAAATAAAATCCATTTTCTTGGCGTTCGTTATTGATATGAACAATAGGTAGCCCGCAATTTTGGTAAGATTTAATCCAAACGGCCTGTTGCTGTAATTTTTGGGCTGCTGTGCCGACAGCGAATTTTCTGATCGCCAATTTTTGGTCGATCTCGACCAAGGCGGTAATGGCTTCGGAACCACCATTATAGATCCGTTGGATAACGCCATCTTGCATGGCAAATAAACCGAAATTACTTAAAACCTGATTGCGGCCACTGAAATGATTGGTCAAAAAATATCTGAATTCATTGTCTTTTTTGAAGCGTTCACGGGCAGAATTTAAGTGCGTTGCGCTAATGGAGTTGCCATATCGCCACTTGGCCGATATATTCAATACGATTAAAGGCCATTGTCGGGTAAAACCATAGGCAATAACACCAAAAATCGGCAATATGGAAAAAACCAGTAAGGGCGTGGCGGATACTATATCACCATTTAATATACGGGTCAGCAAAGGCATTAAAGGCGCATTGAACTGGGCGTAAAAGGATTCGACCAAACCTACCCCCACCGCTGCGCCATAAATAAAATAGGAGGCCGAATAAATCAGCCACATCAGCAAGGTGATTAACAGGTATTGGCGGCTAAAAACCTTACCACCCAAGATCAACTCGCTAATATTCCATATAAAATCGATAATGCTAAAGTGGATGTCTTCGTTGAAGATGGAAGAACCCCGCCAGATTAATTGCCTGATGGTCTTGGAGTGCCTAACCAATAGGGTGAAGGCGAAGCCGGTTATGGCAGTGACCAGCATAAACAAGCCTAATTCCAGCATAGGTTGGGAAGGCTGTTGGGAATATTGCCAAGCCACCAGCATGATGATGGAAATGACCAATAAGTCCGTCAAACGCTCCGCCACTACTGTGGCGGCAATAAACGAAAAAGATTCGGTTTCCCTACTGCTGACAAAAAAAGTGCGGATAATTTCGCCAAAACGCCAGGGGAAAATGGCATTTACCGCATAGCCTAGCGAGAGGCCAAGCAAAAGGTTAAAGCGGCTGGATAAATAATGCGGGGGAAACAGTAAACTCCAGCGTAAAGCTCTTGCCGTATGACCAAAAAATAGTGCGATTGTGGCTAATACCAAAAGGCTTAGGGTGTTCGATGGCATTATGCAGCGGCCTTCCACACCAGAAAATCTTTAATGTTTTCATGCTTGATTTTTGCCAATTCTTCGGGGGTGCCAAATGCCAGATGCTGTTCCGCTTCCAGTTTTAAAATAATATCGCCGCGGGCGGCAAGCAAATCGTAAAGGCCGCTGATGAATAATTCATGGTACGGGCAAACATCACGGTAGGCTTGAAAAATATCGGCAAATAGCGCAGCCGAAGAAAACAAATAGCACCCTGCAATTGCATAAGGGCTGGCAACCTGTTTTTCTACCGTGCCGATAACCTTTCCGGAATCGGATAGCTTGATATAAGAATAGGCGGGGTTGTTTGAGCGGAAACAGAGTAACGCCCCTGCTGCTGAATTTGCCAGCTGAGCGGATATGTGGGCTAAATCAGGGCATATAAAGGCTTGGTCACAATCATTGATTAGCACCGGCCCATTGCCGCGAACTGCAGCAAGCCCAATTTGCGCGGTTTCCGCAGCCCCGGAGGTGACTTCTGCTATCTTTATTATTTGCGCGTCCGGATAAAACTCATAAATGCGTTCATCAATCGCGAATTGGGTGCAATGTTCGGCAAGGACAACAAAAACCATTTCATCAATTTTGGCCGATTTGCGGACACTTTCAACCGCCCACCAAAAAAAGGGGCGACCATACAAATCGACTAGCGGTTTCGGTTGGCTGATGCCTTGTGTGGAAAAACGGGAACCCCTGCCAGCCATTGGCATCACTAATGATAACTCGGACATATGGTTTATTGTTTTTTAATATTTTATTAAAGGAATTTAAAATAACAGCCGGTAAATTCAAAGGCTGTTACCATTGCCATACTGTGCTAAAACTTCAAATCCATAATCTGAATAAGCTTTGCTTCGATGGTCGTGTGATCGGAAAAATGGGCGCCTCACTATATAATCTTGGAGGATGGCAAGTGTTTTGAGTGCTTGGGATGTCATTTTAACATTACTGATTTGGTCATCTTCACGCCAAGATATAGGAAAATACCGGAGTTTGTGTTTTTGGTCGATGGCGTAAAGAAGGAGATAAATATTGAAACGCAGATCATCGGAAAACTTAGTTATATGGGTAGAACTAAACAAGGATTCCGCAAAGATATTCAATCCTGACCCCAAGTCCATTACCTTAGACAAGGAGCCAATAGAAAACAAGACGTTAAATACATGATTGCCAAAAATTCTAAAAGTGGAGTAACCGATTAGCTTGGAGGCTGGCATAAATCTGGAACCCAGGCAGGCATCAAATTTATTGTGCAAACCTTGATCAAGTATAGGTAACAAATCATTAATATCGCCTTGATCATCTCCATGCAAAACAACAACGTGGGAATATTTGTTGGCCAAGGCATAGGCGAAAGCCACTTTGTGTGACCCACCTAGGTTATAGTTCTCCCGATTCCTGCCTATGGTCAGTTTTTTAATGCTGGTATTGACGGCGCCCGCCGCCATAGCAGATTCAACAGTGCCATCTTTGCTGCCATTATCTAAAACTAATATTTCTTCAAAGCGCCTGCCAATTTCTGGGGTAAACTGCTTAAGTACCCGCCCAATCTGGGATGCACAGTTATAACACGGGATAAACACAAGGATACGATCAGGCATGGATTCCTCCTTTAGAAAATACGCTCTCGCTCAAAAATCGCGACATTAGAAAGTTGGATATCATAACAGGGGGGGTTATCACTATTTTGGCAAGTGCCGTTATAGTGGCATTAGTTAAAACCAAACGAAAAAAGCCGGCAATTTCTATAATTTCTTTTACTAAAAAATGTACGGCAATTGATGCGGCTGCAATAACCATTACAGTGTAGCTAAAATAACCCAACACCCGAAAAACATTTGCGCCTTGAGCCTTAGCAAAAATCTTTTCCCTAGATACGACAAAAACCATCATTGCGGCAATTAAGGAGCTGATTACATTGGCATGGGCGGGCTGTAGACCAAGCATCGTAACCAGTAATAACAGGATTGCCAAATCCCCCAGCCAGCCTAGGCCGGATAGCCCGCCGAATTTGACAAATTTCAGCCAGAAAGAATTTAACCGATGGGCTGCATGGGTGCTATTATTACTGCTATTGTTGGCGGCAGCAATTGACGATTGTTTTTGTCCAAACGTAGAGCCTTTGTTTTTAGTGCTTCTTTTAAGCGAAGGTTTTCTGTAAGGCGGTATGGATTTCTGTCTGGATTTTTTAGCCATATTGCGAGGTTTATTAAGATAGTTGTGGTATTTTTTCGCAAGTTAATCCACGAAAACCTCAAAACCTATTAAATCATACTATGTAGCTCCCACCCAAAAAGCATATCATTTTAGGATGGAAAAGGAAAAGCATTTATGCCACAAGTTTTGGGGGTTATTATGGTGCATTTTGCTCCGGCTATTGCACGGCCCGCCTGTTCGCCCCCTTCCAGCCGTAATAGGCAATATACACATAACACAACAGCGGCAACACAAACGCGGTTTGGATACCCACCGCATCAGCCAAGCCACCTTGCAGCAGCGGCACAATGGCACCACCCACGATAGCCGTGCATAAAATACCCGAGCCTTGTCCGGTATGTTCGCCCAAACCGACCAAGGCCAGCGAGAAAATGCTGGGAAACATAATGGAGTTGCATAAGCCAACCGCCAAAATAGTCCATACCACCCAGCTGCCATTGCCCAATAGGGTCAGCAACAACAGTGTAGCGGCGATTAATGCATTAATCGCCAGCACCTTGCCAGGCTTAAGTTTTTGCAGTGCGGCACCGCC
>Ga0207960_1000239_pt1 | contig 12734 bp, 10 predicted proteins | sample CryBogCBH29May08_FD_184613 | JGI IMG/M metagenome (GOLD analysis project Ga0207960, IMG submission 184613) | Freshwater microbial communities from Crystal Bog, Wisconsin, USA - CBH29May08 (SPAdes) | ecosystem: Environmental > Aquatic > Freshwater > Lake | place: Crystal Bog, Wisconsin, USA... | reverse complement strand
CTTATGATTTGGCCTTTTTTCATCCATAAACAACGAGTCGAAAGATCAGAAAGAATTTTTAAGTCATGTGAAATAATCAAGACGGTTTTTCCACTTTTTACCATTTCCTTCATCTTTTTAATGCTTTTTTTTGAAAAATCAAGGTCACCGGCTCCCCAAATTTCATCTAGGAAAATAATATCAGCCTCTAAATGTGACGCAACAGAAAAAGCAAGGCGTACTGTCATGCCGCTGGAATAATATTTAACAGGGGTATAGATGAATTGTTCGATCCCTGAAAAAGCGATAATTTCATCTAACTTGCTTTTGATTTCTTTTTCTTTCATCCCAAGGATTGCACCATTTAAGTAGATATTCTCCATACCCGTAAGGTCAGGATGAAATCCCGTTCCAATCTCGAGTAAAGTCCCAACTCTGCCATACACTTCAGCGTATCCAGATGATGGTTGTGTAATTCTTGCTAGGACCTTTAAAAAAGTACTTTTTCCAGCACCATTGTGTCCCAAAATTCCAACTACTTCCCCTTGTTCTATGGTCAATGAGATATTATCAAGGGCTAAAAATTTCTTTTTATCAGAATTTCCTCGTTTTCCTCTAATCCAATTTTCAAGTGTATGTTTAAGGGAATCTTCGCGAATTTGACCTAATTCATATTGCTTCGTTAGTTGGTTAACGATTATTGCAGGGTTTTTAGACATACTCATACTTTATCAACCAAGGTACCTTCGACATTTTGAAAATAAAAAAGACCGGTGCAAAATAAAATTAATGAGAAAACAATCGATGTTGCAATGTAGGAAATATTGGGAAAAGGGGTTCCCAATAATGACCATCTAAAAAGTTCAACTTGAGCGACTAAAGGATTTAAATTATAAAGCCATAGCCAGTGAGTCGGAACCAAGCTACTCGGGTACATAAGGGGAGTGGCAAACATCCAAATCTGCATTAAAAAAGGTAAGGCTGCTCTGACGTCACGATATTGAGCGTCTAAAGCGCTGACCCAGAAAGTAATCCCGGCTCCTAAAATGATAATTAAGGTAAGTATGAATGGGACACAATACAGAGAATATGTTAATGGAACTTCATAAATGTAAATCATCCCAATCAAAAGGATACAAGCAATCAGAAAATCGATACACGATCCTATTATAATAGATAGAGGAATTGTAATTCTTGGGAAATAAACTTTTGCAAGCATGTATGCATAGCTACTTAAGCTGCTTCCTCCTTGAGTTACCATGCGCGAGATCGATTGCCAAATAATTAAAATAGAGTAGCTAAAAAGCGGATAGGGAACCCCGCCAGTCTCAACGTGAAATATTCTTGAAAAAACAAGACTAAATATAGCCATCATGCTTAAGGGCTGAATAATATTCCAAAGCCCACCCAAGATAGTATATCGATATCTGACTTTAAGATCGCGCTTAACAAAGGTTTGAAGAAGATATTTAAACTGCCCTAGTTCTTTTAAACTTCTAAAAGAAAATGAACTCTCATTTTTGCATACATAATATGGTTTTATCATTTTTCTACAAATCTATTGAGAACTGAATTCATTTAGAAAAAAGAGAAGTAGCATATTTACAAATCCTAAATAACACAGCCTCTCCTTTTTTAGCAATCTTGATCTTCGCTATTTAGGCAAATTTTAGTGCATTTGCAGAATCAGCCATTTGCTCATAGATCCATTCATAAGTTTTTCTCATGCCATCTTTAAGAGCAATTGAAGGTTCCCAATTGAGTTCTTTTTTAATGAGCGTATTATCGCTATTGCGTCCACGAACACCCTTGGGCGCAGATAAATTATAATTTCGTTTTAATTTAACACCTGCAATTTCCTCAACAATATCAACAAGCTTATTGATCGAGACAAGTTCAGAACTTCCAAGGTTAATTGGGTATTTAATCTCACTGTTCATGATATCGAGAGTTCCTTTAAGACAATCATCAATATACATGAAGCTACGTGTTTGTTCTCCATCTCCCCAGATTTCAATTTGTCCAGTTTTGTTCATTTGAGCTTCAATAACTTTTCTGCATATTGCAGCAGGAGCTTTTTCACGCCCTCCATCATATGTACCTAAGGGACCGTAAACGTTATGATAGCGCGCGACCCTACAAACGAGACCGTAATCTTCTTCAAAGTGTCTGCACATCCTTTCGCTGAATAATTTTTCCCAGCCATAACCATCTTCAGCCATAGCCGGATAAGCATCTTCTTCTTTTAAGGCAGTTACGTCAGCATCGGTTTGCTTGTATGCAGCGTATACACATGCTGAAGATGAGAAGAAAAAGCGTTTTACCTTCTGATGCTCTGCCGCCATAAGCATATGTGTATTGATTAATGAAGATAGCATGCATAAAGCTTTGTTATGCTCAATAAAACCCATGCCACCCATGTCTGCAGCTAGGTTAAAAACGTAATCTGCATTTTCGCAAACGGAAAAACAAGCCTCTTTTTCTTTTAGATCTAATTGCCTGTTATCGGTTTTAGAATTAATCTGATACCATTGAGAAAGAGGTTTAACGTCTGCAGCTCTTAGATTTGTATAACCCTGACTTGCAAGGTGGTTTATAAGAGCGCCACCAATAAATCCGCCAGCTCCCGTTACAACTATCTTTGCAGTTTTTTCTAACATTAACTCACCTATTCGACTTAAAAAATTTGACCTTGTTTCCTTGATAACGAAACCAGTAAGCCATCATAATATTCTTTCTAACTTATTTAAGCTAGTTTCTTTTTACTCTTTTTTATAGTTTCATTTTTAGAATAGTTTTTCAATTGCCGGATTTTGCAAAGCTAGAAAGATTATCGATATATGGTGATTAACAATTTGTCCACTGACTGCCATTTGAATCAGTTCCTCTAAAGTTACAAATCTTGGTTCTACATCCACTTCCGGAATAAATTTATGTTCAGAATCTTGAAATGCCGTCACAAAGAAGGAATGAAGATAGTTTTCAAGTCTACCACTATCCGGAACGTATTTTCCTAAATAATGGATGTCTTTAGCGACAAGACCTGTTTCTTCAAGAAGCTCTGCTTTACATGCCATTTCAGGTGTTTGATTTTTATCGACTAATCCTCCTGGTAGTTCCCAATAATAAGCTTCTATTCCAACTCTAAATTGACGAACAATAGGGATTTTTTTGCCCTCTGTTAGAGCCATTACCGTCACGTAATCGTCTTGTTTTAGGCAATGATAAACAGCCTCGCCAGAATTTAATTGAACAGTTTTTTCAACCAACGTTAACCATGGTGATAAAACTGTTTCTTTTCGGTTAATAACTTTTTCCATCAATTATCCTTGGGTTATTACAAATAACCTGCTTTCTCTCTTTCTTTTCTTACCCATAATCTAAAGTTTTGTAGTTCATCTGGGTCATCAAAGACTCTTAGATCGATACATTTATCAGGATATAGAATTCCATCTAAATGGTCATACTCATGCTGAAAAACTCTTGCTTTAATACCCTCTAGTTCTGCATTTATTTCTGCACCATCAATCGTTTGATATGAGCATCGTATTTTTTTATATCTCATAACGTTACCATATGCCATTGGAACAGAAAAGCAAGCTTCCCAATGTGTCTCCATTTCATCTTCTATGGGTTTATATCTTGGATTGATAATAGGGATAATAGTTTCTATTTTCCAATCAAACGAACAAATAAAAAGTCTTTTTGAAATGCCAACTTGAGGTGCAGCAAGCCCAAAACCCCCTCCAGCAGCTTTGATAGTTTCAAAAAGTTGTAAAGAGATTTTTTTTGTCTCTTTTGCAGTTGGGTCTTTAATTGGATCAGATATCCTTCGAAGTAAAGGATTATCTTCAACAAGAAAAGGAAGCGGCTCTGGAATTTCATCTTGAAAATCTAAGGCAATTTTTTCCATAACTGATAATAGTTCCATATTCTTGTCTCTTTAAAAAGGATTTCTTGGTATTATAATCATGGGGAAAGTAGAAGCGGAATATTTTTATGGTATACCTCTCGTGTTTCAAATTCCGGGTTCGTTGTTTTTCGGGGTCTGCGGTACTCATGTATTTCATATACACTCTGTTCCTTGACCCTCAAACGTCTGCCCGGCTTTTTGAAACACCTTGGATATAGATCATTTTATAATTTATTAAATTTAGGTTGGTATTTTATGATCCATCAAGTTATTTTGCTAACTCCTCATGAGTTTAAAGAAAAGCTCAAAGCCTCTTCTTTTGAAGGTGGGGTGTTTTCTTCTGCTTATGGTTCGTTAGCCTTTAGAAAGTTAGATGGTTCTATTTGTGCTCTTGCTTTTACCGATCAAAAACCTCTAGATCAGTGGATCTACGATCTGCCTTATAGAGAATCTTTTTTCTCTTTGCAAAAGGAAGATTTAAATCGTCCACAAAAACTAATGCTTGTGGGGACACCCTTTCAACATCAAGTTTGGCAACAATTGCTAAAGATACCTTTCGGAGTTGTGAAACATTATAAAGATATCGCGGTTTCCTTAGGGGATCCCAAGAAATGCAGAGCCGTTGGTTCAGCGATTGGAGCTAACCCTATTAGTTGGCTTGTTCCTTGTCATCGTGTTTTGCCAAAAAGTGGCGGTATTGGTAATTATCATTGGGGTTCAGAAATTAAAGAAAAGCTTTTAAAGGATGAAGGGTATGTATCCAAAACCAACACTTAAACCAAATTGTCCAAATTTTGGTTCTGGCCCAACGACAAAGCATCCTGGTTGGCATATAGAAGAATTATCGAATACACTTGTTGGTCGTTCTCACAGGTCAATACAAGGCGTAGAAAAGCTACGTCAGGTTATCGATCTGACCCGATCTGTTCTTAATATCCCTCAAAATTATAAAGTTGGTATCTTACCTGGATCTGCAACTTGTGCGGTTGAATGCGCATTATGGTCTTTGTTGGGACAAAGAAATGTTGATGTGATTTCTTATGATGTATTCAGTAAGCTTTGGCTAATTGATATTTTAGAAGAATTAAAATTGAAGAACACTACAGCCCTAAGTTCAGATTTTGGAGAGCTCCCGGATTTAAAAGCTTATAACCCTGCACATGATTTAGTTTTTACCTGGAATGGAACAACTTCTGGTGTTTGTATACCTGATGGTGAATGGATTCCGGATGACCGGGAAGGGTTAACGATTTGCGATGCAACGTCAGCTGCATTTTGCGTTGATCTTCCATGGCATAAACTTGATGTAGTTGCTTATTCTTGGCAAAAAGGATTGGGTGGGGAAGCTGGGCACGGCATGCTAATTTTAAGCCCAAGGGCTGTTCAGCGCCTTGAATCTTATGTACCTAATTGGCCTATCCCTCGCTTGTTTCGCCTGACCAATAACGGCAAATTAATCGAGAATATTTTTAAAGGATATACAATTAACACACCATCCCTATTATGTGTTGAGGATTGCCTTCAGGCACTTCAGTGGGCAGAGTCTATTGGAGGGATCGAGGCGTTAACAAATCGCTGCCTGGAAAATTTTGGCGTAGTTAAAAAATGGGTGGATCAAGCATCATGGATAGACTTTATGGCACGCTCTGTTTTGATTACCTCACCTGTTTCAGTATGTCTAGTTTTGCCTTCTTTGGAAAATAAAGAAGAAAACTCCAAGCGTGATTTTTTACAAAGTATGGCTACTCTTTTGCGGCAGCAGGGGGTGGCATTTGATTTTGTAAATCATGCGTATTCTCCGCCTTCGCTTCGGATTTGGTGTGGTCCGACGGTTGAGAAGACTGATCTAGAGGCTTTTCTTCCTTGGCTTGATTGGGCTTATGATTCTCTTCAGAGTCTTCTTCAAGATCTTCCCTAAGCGTTTCAGGTTTTACCCAGTCATCTTGAAGATCGTCATTTATATAGAACGCAGGAACGTAATCAAGCATTTCTCCATCTTTTTTCAAAGCGATAAGATGACTAGAAGCCAGTGATTTTTCTAACTCTGGATTTGGTTTTAGGGAACTTAGAATATCTTTTATTGACCATCCATTTTCAAGACAAAAGAGCTTTACAAACGCTGATTCATCTTCATGAGTAATGCTCAAGGAATCTTCAATCTTTTTTGCATCCATGTTTAATTTCTGTGAGATTTCCGTGATCTTTTCTTTTAGTAATTTTTCTTTTTCTTGTTCTTCTTCAAAAACAGGAGCTAACCATTTATCTTGATTTTCTAAAAAGAGTTTAATAATTTCTTGAAATCGATCTTTGCCATAAAATAGGGCCATTTTACCAACAGAAAAATCTAGAGAATGAAACGGGAGAATTCTCATGACAAATTTTATTTTCCCACTTTGGATAAATTCTTTATCGATATTTGGAAGGATTGTTTTTTCATATTCAGAGCAATGATGGCAAGTTGGTGCAAAATACATGATAACGGTATCTTTTGCGCTCTGATTTCCTAATACAATTTCAGGGGGACTTAATTTGTTGCCTTCAGGTACTACTGCAAGAGAGCTGATTTGAGGCGTTTCTATAGAAAGGGGATGAGGGGCATTATGTGGGCGCTTTACAAAAAAAGCCACAACCAAAGCAATCCCAATGATTCCAAGCAATATCAAGTAACGCATCTAATAATCTTCTTCTTTGACTTTTAACACAATCCTTATCATAGTATTCCTTAAGATTTTATAAATCTCCAGTGTTTTTAAGCCTTATGACTTCACCTTATCGTATCGGTACGCGGAAATCCCCTTTGGCTCTTAAGCAAACGGACATATTGGTGAAATCTTTACAGCAAGCACACGCCAAAGATTTACGTATCCAAAACCCTGAAATTGTGGGCATTACAACGACAGGGGATTGTGTTCAAGATAAAAGCTTAAGCGAAATAGGTGGAAAAGCCTTGTTTGTAAAAGAAATAGAGCAAGCCTTATTTGAGAAACGCATCGATTTTGCAGTTCATTCCTTAAAAGATGTTGAGGCAAACCTTTGTCCTGATTTTCAGCTTGCATGCGTTTTAGAGCGTGAAGTTGTCAATGACGTTTTGATTGTAAAGAGTAGGGCGCATGAAGTTTCTGTTGGTTGTTTAAAGACTGACGCAATTGTTGGGACTTGTTCCCCCAGGCGAAAAGCGCAGCTTCTTGATCTACGACCTGATTTGAGGGTAGTGCCTTTAACTGGGAATATTTTAACTCGTCTTGTAAAGTTAGAGGAAGGCGCGCTGGATGCAATTGTTTTGGCGTTTGCGGGTTTAAAAAGGTTAGATCTTTTTGAGGATGATGCGCAATTAAAAGGGCATCCGAATTTAAAAAGCTGTCTTTTGTCTTTGGAGGAAATGATTCCTGCCGTTGGTCAAGGTGTTCTTGTTGCGGAAATACTAAAAAGTGATAAAGCCACTTTTGATTTTTTAAAGACGATTAGCCATAAAGAAACTGAGGTTTGCATAAGGGCTGAACGATCATTGTTAAAAGAAATGGGCGGGGATTGCAAAACACCAATCGCGGCCTATTGTTCTTTTACGTCTTCAAGCGAGCTATTTTTAAAGGTTTTTTATGCACCCTTAGAGCTTAAGAAATCAATACGTATTGAGTTGTGTGGGGCGGCAGATGATCCAGAATTGCTTGGAATTAGGGCAGGTATCGAGCTTAAGAAAAGACTTTAAAAAACAATATTTTTCAACCATGAAAATAAGCTGCAGCTCCTTCCCCTGACTCTGGTAAACAACAATACTCTACTTTCAGCTCTCCGCTTGCTTTAATATCAGGGAGTGCATCTTTTGCAAAACGAAAATCTTTCTTTTTCCCCTCAAGAATTGATTGTGCTTCTTCCGATGCTTTACCGATCACTTCTACTTGAAACTCTGACAATGAATGCACTGCTGTTGATCCATAATATCTACCCCTTTTATCACCATTCAATAACATTCCTTGAATACAAAAATCGGGGATAGTTTCAAGCATTATTCCCACATCAATATCTATCATGACATCCAAATAATAATGCTCGTCTATATTATCTTTACTATTTGAATGTAATTGCAAACAACATTTAACATCTTCCGAAAAATTTGAGGGTTTTATCATATCGCCAGAGATTGGGTGCATCCGAGCAAAATCACTGCCCCCGAGATGCCCGCTCTCATGATAGAAACTAAAATAACCGAGCGCTCTTTCAATTTTTTCTTGCTTATTAAGTTTATCCAAATCATTGAATAGTGCTTTTACGTATTTTAAATTTTTCTCATCTACCGTTACTGGGGACATTGATTTTTTAGCTCTGTCGTTTAACGATGTTAACTCTTCTTTTTTTTCATTAATAGGGTAGCATTTTCCATGAGCAAGTCCCATCCATGTACCTGGATTTTTCCATGGGTCTATCCCAGCAGATGCTCTACAATCTCTTGCAGCAAAATCCCAACATGCCGCTCCTATGTTTGGTTTGTAAGCCCAAAACATCCCTATGTGTTTATCTTTAGTAAGATCGTGTAGGACTTTTATGATAGGAATTAATAATTTTTTAGTAATTATATTAAAATCACCTCTTAATATTTTATTTAGGATAGGAATAATATTGTTACTTAAGCTTTGATAGTTGATTTTTAACGTATTTTCTACTGTTAATACGAATTAAAATTCTTAATTTAGTTATCTCGTTTTTTCTCAATCATCACCCATCTTAAGGGCAGCGATAAAGGCGCTTTGGGGGATTTCAACGTTTCCGAACTGACGCATACGCTTTTTACCGGCTTTTTGCTTATCAAGCAGTTTGCGTTTACGGCTGATATCACCGCCATAACATTTCGCAAGAACGTCTTTGCGCATTGCGGAAACGGTTTCGCGGGCAATAACTTTGCCGCCAATAGCTGCTTGAATGGCAATCTTGAAAAGTTGCTGTGGGATTAATTCTTTTAAACGAGCACAAAGTGAGCGGCCTCTGGCTTCAGATCGACCTCTGTGAACGATCAAAGCAAGCGCATCGACAGGTTCAGCATTCACAAGGATACTGACTTTAACAAGATCACCCTCGCGGTAACAATCAATATGATAATCAAAGGATGCATAACCGCGGCTGACAGATTTTAAGCGATCATAAAAATCAAAAACAACTTCGTTTAAGGGCAAGCGGTAAACGGCCATGGCTCTGTTACCAGCATAGGTAAGGTCAATCTGCTCACCTCTGCGGTCGGTACAAAGATTCAAAATTGATCCCAAATATTCATCAGGCACCAAAATAGTAGCTCTAATCCAAGGCTCTTCAATGTGATCAATTTTGACAACATCAGGCATGTCGCTCGGGTTATGAAGCTCTATCATTTTACCATTTGTCATATGCAAACGGTAAACAACGCTGGGTGCTGTTGTAATCAGATCAAGGTCAAATTCACGTTCCAGGCGTTCTTGAATGATTTCTAAGTGAAGAAGTCCAAGAAAACCGCAACGGAAACCATAGCCAAGTGCCGCTGAACTTTCAGGTTCAAAATGAAAACTTGCGTCATTAAGGTGAAGTTTACCAAGGCTTTCTCGTAGTTTTTCAAAATCTGCAGCATCAACAGGAAATAAACCACAAAAAACAACAGGGACTGATGGTTTAAAACCAGTCAGTGGAGATGCGGTTTGTCTTTTTTCCTCTGTGATGGTATCACCAACCTTACAATCAGCAACATGTTTAATGCTGGCTGTGATAAAGCCCATTTCTCCGGGTAAAAGCTGATCAACAATTTCTTTTTTGGGCGTAAAATAACCGACCCTGTCAACTTCATAAGTTGCATTTGCATTGATCATACGAATCTTCATGCCGGCTTTTAAGGTTCCATCAATAACACGCACCAAAATCATGACACCTAAATAAGCGTCATACCAACTGTCAACCAACATGGCCTTTAGTGGGGCTTTCGCAGCCTCTTCGTTAAACTCACTCTTAGGAGGAGGAAGTCTGTGAACAATCGCCTCTAAAACATCTTGGATGCCAATACCCGTTTTGGCTGAAATCAAAACGGCATCTTGGGCATCAAGGCCAATCACTTCTTCGATTTGTGCTTTGACGCGTTCTGGCTCTGCCGCCGGAAGGTCAACTTTATTAAGTATGGGGATAATTTCATGATTGTTTTCAATAGCCTGATAAACGTTAGCAAGAGTTTGTGCCTCAACACCTTGGCTTGCATCAACAACCAAAAGTGACCCTTCACAGGCTGCCAAAGAACGACTGACCTCGTAGGCAAAATCAACGTGGCCAGGAGTGTCCATCAAATTTAAAATGTAGGTTTCTCCGTCTTTAGCTTTATATCTAAGGCGAACAGTTTGAGCTTTAATGGTAATTCCACGCTCGCGTTCAATATCCATAGAATCGAGGATTTGCTGTTTCATGTCGCGCGCTTCGACGGCGCCACAAAACTCAATTAATCGATCGGCAAGCGTAGATTTGCCATGATCAATATGGGCGATGATCGAAAAGTTACGAATATTCTTCATAGTCATGTATTTCTCAAAATTCCGCCGCATGATTTTTCGACAACATTAACAAGATTTGCACTAAATGTATTCAAATCTTCTTCGCTTAATGTTCTATCCAAGGCTTGCAGTTTGACTTGAATTGCCATTGATTTTTGCTCACTGGGAAGTTTATCGCCTTCGTAAACATCAAAGATTTGAATATCTTGGATAAGATTTTTATCAATTTTTTGAATGCTTCGAATCATTTGATCTGCTGAAACTTTTTTATCCAAGATAAAAGAAAAATCACGGGTCACAGCCTGATATGGCGACAAGGTTAACTGGGATATTTTCCGTTTTATTTCTTTTGGTAAATTATCAATGAAAACTTCAAAAGCAACAACAGGACCGGCAACATCAAATGTTTCAAGTAAGCTTGGATGGATTTCACCAAAGTAAGCAAGTGTCTTATTACCTTGCTTGAAACATCCTTTGCGCCCTGGATGATAGTAATCAGGCGCCACCCTGTCTATTTGATAATTACTAACCCCCATGGCCCCTAAAACTGCCAATGCATCAGCTTTGCTATCAAAAGCATCAACTTTTCGGGGTGACTCAAGCCAATGACGGGGGGCAGTTTGAACACTTCTAACGCCAGTTACCATTGGTTCTTCTTTGATTACATTGTTTTCCAAAAAATACCTCGAGGCGACTTCAAAAAAAGCAGAATTATAAAGGCTTTTGCTTTGATTATTCGAAATTGCTTTTAAATGGCCTGGCAAAATGCTGGGGCGCATAACGGCCATTTCTTGGGATAGAGGCGCTTCAAGCTCTACTACGCCCGTTCCAAATTTCTGAGCCGTTTCAGCATCAATAAAGGACCAGGTATATACCTCACTGAGGCCTCGGTTTACAAGTGTATTCTTAATTTCCCTTACTCTATTGAAGTCAGTGTTTGGCTTTTGAAGGGGAAGGGATGTTGTTGGCAGTTTATCATATCCACGTATACGTAAAATTTCTTCAATCAGATCAACATCTAAGCTAACATCATGGCGCCAACTTGGAACCTCTACTGTTATCTTTTCTCTTGATAATTCAGTAACCTTAAAACCTAGATTTTTTAAGATTTCATCAGCTATTTTCAAAGTAAGGTTATGATCACCACTATAATTTATAAGTTTTTCATAGGCCAAAGTCACCATAGGTAAGGTATCTTTTACCTTTCCAGCTTCGACAACCTGACTTACTTTCCCGCCGCAATGCTGCAAAATATAATGTGCTGCAAAATCAAGACCAAGGATAACATCAGCGGGATCAACGCCGCGTTCAAAGCGTGTTCTTGCTTCGCTTAATATCCTTAAAGATTGCCCAGTTTTGGCAATGCGAATGGGATCGAAATAAGCAGACTCTATAAAGACTCTTGTTGTGGATTCAGCGCAGCCAGAGGACAATCCGCCCATCACACCAGCTAAGGATAAAACGGTTGCTGAATCACTGATGGTTGTCATGCCATCTTCAAGCTCATAAACCTTACCGTCTAAGGCCTTCATGGTTTCACCTGCCTTAGCAGGACGAACAACAATATCACCTTTTAGTTTGTCAGCATCAAACACATGAAGGGGGCGACCAATATCCAAACTGACATAATTCGTTACATCAACCAAAGCTGAAATGCATTTTTGCCCAACAGCCTTTAAACGGCTTTGCATCCAAAGCGGACTTTCTTTGTTTTGGACACCTTCAATCAGACGACCCGTAAAATGCGAACAAGCCGGATCTGTAATGCTGACTTTTATTGAGCAGTCAATAGAGGGGGAAATTTCAGGCATTTTTAAAGGTTTCAGCGTGCCTATTCCGTAAGCTGCCAGGTCTCTTGCAATACCCCTTACTGAAAAGCAATCACTTCTGTTAGGTCCAACGCTAACCTCGATAACAGCATCATCCAATCCTAAAGCGGCAGCTAAAGGAGACCCCAGGGTAGCATCTGTTTCAAGGTCCATGATGCTGCCGTCAGATTCTTCATTGCTTAATAATAGTTCTTGGGCAGAGCAGATCATGCCAAGGCTATCCATACCCCGAATATTGCCAGCCTTTAAAACTTGACCGTTAACAGGGATGATTGTTCCTACACGCGCAAAGGCAATTTTTATCCCTTGACGTACATTAGTGCCGCCGCATACAACTTGGAGCAGTTTTTCAGATCCATCATCGACTTGACACAAGTTTAAGCGGTCTGCATTGGGGTGCTTTCCAGCCTCCACAACCTTTGCAACAACAAAGTCTTGCAAACGATCAGCTGGGTTATCAATCCCTTCAAGCTCTAGGCCAATGCCATTTAAGGCAGCTGCGATTTCATGTAATGTTTTATC
>Ga0207960_1000230_pt1 | contig 13185 bp, 14 predicted proteins | sample CryBogCBH29May08_FD_184613 | JGI IMG/M metagenome (GOLD analysis project Ga0207960, IMG submission 184613) | Freshwater microbial communities from Crystal Bog, Wisconsin, USA - CBH29May08 (SPAdes) | ecosystem: Environmental > Aquatic > Freshwater > Lake | place: Crystal Bog, Wisconsin, USA... | reverse complement strand
ACAGAGAGTAATCATTTTGCAATTTTAGGACTCATTCCTTTTCTTGAATCTCAAAATAGAAAAAAAATTCTTTCTATTGAAATTGAACATTCCTCAGTAGTGGGTGCTCTTGATCAGATGAAGGAACGAGGATTCATTATTGAGTGGGTTAAAACAAATCATGAGGGAAGGGTAGACCTTACTGATTTGCAAAGTAAACTCTCAAACGATGTGGGTTTGGTTTCTATTGCATATGCAAATCATGAAATTGGAACTATTCAGGATATTAAAGCTATTTCAAAACTGGCGCATGAAGCTGGGGCTATTTTTCACTCAGATGCTGTGCAAGCACTAGGAAAAGTAAAAGTGAACGTTGAAGAGGACGGTATTGATCTTCTTACCATGAGTGCTCATAAAATTCATGGCCCCAAAGGTATTGGTGCTTTGTATGTTCGTCGAAAAAATCCAAGAGTGGAATTAGTGCCCCTTTTTTCAGGAGGGAGTCAGGAGCGGGGAATGCGTTCCGGAACTCCGAATACCCCAGGAATTGTAGGTTTTGGTACCGCGACAAACATTGCCAATCAATCTTTACTTAAAGTGAGCGCTCAATTAGCACAGATGAGAAATTTTCTTTGGCAGGAACTTCAAGCTCAACTTACTGGATTAGTAAGACATGGATCCACAGAGTTTGCACTTCCTAATAATTTAAATGTGAGCATATCTGGTGTAGATGGTGCAGCAATGTATGGAAGATTTAAAAATATTGCTGTTTCCAATGCATCTTCTTGTGTGATTGGAATTCAAGATTACTCCCAAGTTTTATCTGTTTTAGGGGTGAGCCGAGAGTTAGCTCGAGCAACACTGCGCTTTGGACTCAGTAAATTTAATACCAAGGATGAGTTGAAGCTTGCCGTTCAAGAAATTGTATCCGTGGTAAAACCATTAAGAGAGTTGGAGAAACTATATGATCACACTGACAGATAAAGCAGTGAAAGAGATTAAAAGATTACAAGATGCAGATGCAAGTGCGCAAGGTAAGCCTCTCCGCGTTCAGGTGGTGGGTGGAGGTTGTTCAGGGATGAGCTATAAGCTTGGATTTGATCAAGAACCTGTCAGTGAATTAGATAAAACTTTTTCAAAGGATGGAATAAGTCTTATTGTAGATAGTAAATCTTTTTTATATATTACTGGAACCGAGCTTGATTTTTCAGACGGTTTGAACGGTAAAGGATTTGTTTTTAATAACCCTAATGCAAAAAGAAGTTGTGGATGTGGATCCAGTTTTAGTACTTAAATTATGCCAAAAATTAAATTTCTACCCAGTAATATTGTTTGTGATGCAAAAGTTGGAGAAACTATTTTAGATATCGCTCTTGCTCATGGTGTTCCGATTCAGCATGCGTGTGGAGGTTTTTGTGCTTGTACCACCTGCCATTGTGAAGTGGTAGAAGGCTTTACTAATTTGGCCTCTCCTGAGAGTGAAGAGTTAGAGCGCTTACAATTTGTTGATGATCGCACGCCTCAATCCCGATTGGGATGCCAAGCTAAGGTAAAAGGTGATGTTACTGTTCAAGTTGTGAATCAAGAGTAAATATTATAATATTTCTCTAATTGAAGCCTAAAAAAGTTAGCCATCAACTTCTACCAAAGTTACTTCTGATTTCTGTTCCCGTTATTTTATGGATCGCTTGGCAGCTTAGTTTACCAAACAATCAATATGTTTTTCGTATATGGGAATCCATCCTGAATGTAAGAGGGCTCACCAATGGACCATTTTACCCTCGTATCTCTGAAGAAATGGTCGAGGTAGGAGGTATGGCCCCTTATACTGCTCAGGCAGTACCAAGGTTTGTTCATTGGACAACCGATCAATATGGGAATCGAAACCGTTTACCTCTTTGCTTGGATCAAGAAGTTATTGTGCTGGGTGACAGTATGGCAATTGGTGATTCCATGGATGACTCTGATATCCTTTCCGCACAGCTTTCATCTGGGTTGAATCATTGTGTGCGCTCGGTAGCAGGGGGAAAGCTTGGTCACCAGGCAGAAAGAATGTTTGAATTAAATCTCAGTCCACATTGGGTTATTTTTGTTGTTGCTCAATATGCAATTACTGATCTTTTAGAAATTAAAAGTTTTAAAATGCCTAGTCTTGATCAAGTGGGCATTTTAGAATCAAATCCCATTCTCGATCAAATAAAGGTAGCTGGTAATCGAATCAGAAAAAACATGTATTGGAACTATCGTGCTACACATGGGTTATTTGCAGCTATTTATCGATCATTTCTTTCACCTCATGAAGCAACTTCATTGATTGCTCCAGCCCCCCAGACCCCATCCATGATATTTTCTAGTCCTAAAGATGGAAGATATATTTCTGATGATCAAATCACGAATATGGTTGAAGCAATGGAGCGTTTTACTACTCAACTTCATCAGCGCAATATCCAAGTGATATTTACGATCGTTCCACAAAAAGAAGAAATCTACTCTGATCTCGCCAAGGTGGCTCCTTCTTCATTTTCAGAAAAATGGCTAAGTAAGACGACAAACAAATCATTTCATTACGTTGATCTATTTGCTAGCATGAGAGCTTTATATCAGGAAAAAAGAACTTTTTTTCATCACTTAGACGATAACCATTGGAACAAAACAGGTGTCCAAGTTTTAGCAGAAAGTATTATTCCACTCATTAAGAAAGAACAAAAATAGTATGGGAGATCGTTTACAATTTAAGGCGGTTGAAAGTCAAATACAAAAACTAAAGTCACCAGTGCTAGAGGTGGGAAGTAAAATTTATGAGGGAGGAGTTTCCTTCAATTTTAGGAATTTATTTCAAAGCTCAACTAATTCAAAAGTAGAATTTGTTGGAATTGATATGTTACCTGGCGAAGGCGTTGATCGAGTGGTAAATCTTTGTGACGATTTTGATAAGATTGACCAGCAATTGAATGGAGTTCGGTTTAATACCATCATTTGTGGTAGCGTGCTGGAGCATTGTAGTAACCCATTTAAAGCTGCTGAGAATATGATGAAAATGCTTGCGTCCGGTGGAGTGATTTTCGTGTCTGTTCCATTTGCTTTTCAGATCCATGGATACCCCGATGATTATTTTCGGTTTACGCCAAATGGGGTGAAGGTACTTTTCCACGAGCTTGATTTTGAACAAATCCCAGGTCATTTCTGTTCAAACGATCATCTTCCAGAAGAGATTCATGATTTGAAAGAACTTCCCAATTATTGGATTGATTTTCGCGCTGCTAAGCACAAGCGAGAAAAAAAGTTCGGTCTTTTTTTGGAAGCAGTTTTACTGAAAATATTTGGCTTTTTTGGATTATTTAGATCATTTACAAAACACAATTACGCGTTTCCAGTGATTACACTTAATTTATTTGGTGTTAAAACTGAAAATAAATAAACTGATTGCCGTTAAATTGTGCAGTAAACAAAAAAATAATCACTGATGCCCAATAAATAACCCATCTTGGAAATAAAGAAAGATTCCTGGTGGCTTTGGTTAAATTTATTTTGTGATCTGCCCATTCCAAAGTAAGCATCAATGGAATAAAAATAAAAAATTCAATAATTTGAAAACTTTTTAACTGAGTCAATCCAAGTCGAGGTGATCGAAATAATCCATTAATCACTGTGATCGCATTACTGAAATCGGATGCTCTGAAAAATACCCAAGCAAATAAAACTAAAATATAGACATAAAATTTCCCTAGCCATTTTGGCCATTGAGATAATCCAATTGGTTTTAAAAATATTTGCTCAATGAGTAAAAACAATCCGTGAAGAGCTCCCCAGATGATGAATGTCCAATTGGCTCCATGCCAAAGGCCGCTTACGGTGAAAACAATGAATAAATTGAGGTATGTTCTAGAGTTCCCTTTTTGGTTACCACCTAAAGGAATATATAAGTAATCTCGAAACCAAGTTGAAAGTGAAATGTGCCAGCGACGCCAGAACTCTGAAATAGAAGTAGCAAAGTAAGGTTTGTTGAAGTTGAGCATCAATTCAATTCCTAGGATCCTGCTTACCCCACGAGCGATATCAGAATACCCTGCAAAATCACAATAGATTTGAAATGAAAATGCTATCATTCCCAATAAAGTAGGAATCATTCCAAAATTGGATGGATGGTCGAAAATGGTATTAGCCAGTGGTGCAAGTGAATCGGCAATCACTACTTTTCTGAATAAACCCTGGGTGATCAGAAAAAGTCCACTCACCGTACGTTCGTAATCTAGCGGGTGAAATTGATGTAACTGTGGAAAAATATTTTGTGGTCTTTCAATGGGGCCGGCAACGAGTTGAGGAAAATAGAGAACATATACCGAGTAGTGGAGTAAGCTTTTTTCTGCTTTCGTTCTTTTTTTATAAACCTCAAAAATATAAGACATCGATTGAAAAGTGTGAAAAGACAGGCCAATCGGCAAAACAATCTGTAAGGCTGGTATGGAATAGTTCCAGTGAAAAACGTGAGCTAAGGAATTGAGATTTTCGCTTAAAAAGTTCGCATATTTAAAGAAAAGTAATATTGAAATATTAGCAACTAAACTTACTGCTAAGAATGTTTTCCTAAGTAAGGGATCCTCAGTGATCTCGATTTTCTTACCCGCATAAAAATCAATTCCAATGACGGCAAACAATATCAGTAAATATTTAGGAATAAAAAAACCATAAAAAAAGCAGCTTGATAAAAACAACAGTATTAATCTGGATTTTTGGTTCTGTAGGGCAAAATAAAGTAAGCAGACCGTAGGGAAAAATATTAAAAAAGAGAATGAATTAAAGAGCATTTAGTTTAACTTCCGATGCTGGATCCTACCGAACTCTTTGGATCCAATACATCTCTCAGCGCATCACCTAAAAAGTGAAATGCCAGCATAGTAATAAAAAGAGCTAATCCAGGAAAAAGCATTAAGTGAGGATAGCTTTGAATTCCACGAAAACCTTCACTCGCGAGCGTACCCCAACTGGAGTAAGGAGGTTGAAGGCCAAGTCCCACAAAGGAGAGAAAACTTTCAGTAAGAATATTATTGGGAATTTGAAAGGTGAGAGAAACAATCATTGGTCCCATTAGGTTTGGTAAAATATGTTTGAAGATAATTTTCAAATGTGAAAGTCCGATTGCTCTTCCTGCTTCCACATAAGGCAAATCTCGGGCTTGCATTACCAGTGCACGAACCAAACGTGCTTGGGTTACCCAAGTGGTGGCACCAATGGCTAGAAAGATTCCAAAAAAACCACGACCAACTAATAAGGTAAATAAAATGGCGAGTAGTAACATGGGTAGGATATAGAAAATATCGACGATCGACATTAAGATTTTATCCCACTTCCCGCCGTAGTAGCCAGCGATCGCACCCGTAGCTGTTCCCATCACGAGCGCAAAAATAGCAGTACAAAAACCAACTGCAAGTGAAAGACGAGCACCATATAAAATACGGCTATAAAGATCCCGGCCCAAAACGTCGGTTCCCATGATGAAGCCCTTGATGGGTGGGCTCAAATTTGGGCCCACTGAAACGGCATCGTAATCAAAAGGAGCAAAAATGGGTGCGCCAACTGCTAAAATACAGAGGATACCCAAAATAATAATACTGATCATGAATCGTTTGTTTTTAAATAGTTTAGAATTAGCCATTTATTTTTTATCCTCAAGCCGCATTCTTGGATCAATCCAAACATAAGCGAGGTCTACCAAAAAATTAGAAATGATGAGGATCATGCCAAACATCAGGGTCATGCCCATCACCAAGGGATAATCGCGATTGACCACCGAGGTAATAAAATATTGACCTAATCCAGGAATTTGGAAAACTGTTTCCACTACATAACTCCCGGTGATGAGAGAAGCGGCGATCGGACCTAGAAGTGTGACGATTGGAATTAATGCATTTTTTAATGCATGTTTAAAAAGAACTTTGGAATCGGTAAGCCCCTTACTGTAAGCGGTGCGGATATAGTCGGAGTGAAGAATTTCCAGTAAAGTAGTGCGGGTCATGCGGGCAATAATGGCAAGTGGTCTGAGTGCAAGGGTAATGACAGGTAAAACCATGGATGATTTTTCTTCCCAGAGTGCTGGAGGGAGTAATCTCCAATAATTAGAAAACAAAAGCACGAGCAAAGTTGCAACCAAGTAGGAAGGGAGCGTAATTCCAGCGATGGCAACAAACATAGAAGAGAAATCCCAAAAAGTTCCTCGCTTCCATGCAGAGAGAACGCCTAAAATTAATCCGAAAAAAAGAGAAATAAAGAGAGCAAGCGCTCCAAGTTGGAGCGAGGGCTTTGTTGCATCGGAAATGATTTCACTTACCGGTGTGCCAATGTAGTGAAACGACTCACGCAAATCCCCATGAACTGCATCATTGGCCCAAGAAAAAAACTGAACGTAAACTGGACGGTTTAATCCGTATTTTGCTTCAATATTGGCTTGAATTTCAGCTGGCCATACTTTTTCACCATCAAAAGGTCCACCAGGTGCAAGTCGGAGTAAGAAGAAAGTTACGGTAGCCAAAAAGACTAGAGTGATCATGGACTGAATGATGCGTTTTAAAAAAAATTGAATCATTCAATTCCTCCTTCAGGAGATTTTGGATATCGAATCCAACCAGAAGAAACAGGGAATCCTTTTGGAGGATTAACGCATTCATTTTGATCAAATAATAAAATAGTATAGGCGCACAAAAAAGCATCAAAAGCATTTAGGTTTTGGGTAAGCTTTTTCATGTCCCGATCATAAATAAATATATCATTTCGTTCACACAGTTTTTCCAAAATAATTTGGCGTGCCTCTGCCCCCTCTTCCATCTTGCGATAATTTTGGAGGAGTTTGACTGAAGTTTTCTGAGACGACATGAGTAGTGCAACCGTTAGTTTAGGTAGCACTTCATGAATTTCAAATTTATGAAGATGTCGTTGGAGATAATGCATGCGAGCGGTCAGGGGGGCTTTGTTTCCGCCTAGGGTTTCATCGATTTCAAATTGAATTTTTTCAGGAAGCTTTGAAATCACTTCATGTTTTAACCACAGTTCAATCGGGCGTTGAGTGTAGGGGGTGAAAAAGTTTTTTAATTTAGCTGTTTTTTTGGAAACAGGTTTTTTAGAGAGGGGCATGGTCTTCATCCATTTTACTTCGGGAGAAGTGCACACCTCTTGAGAACAGGTTTTTTTAGTGCAGGTAAAACAAGGCGGGAGCGTCAGTGGAACATTCACTCCAATTTTAAAGTTGGGATGTCCTTCGGCGTGATCCAGTATAGTTTCCACCAAGACCGTATCTGAATCTTTAGTGGAATCAGCTCCAATTCCACTATGAACATCGAGTAAAAATACTTTATTTTCTTTTGGGTAATACTCCAGAGTGGCTAAAGTGGTTTTAGCATTTTTAGCTCCTGATAATTCGAGTCCAAGATACCGCTTTTGATTGGATTGCCCTTTAGCGCTCACTTGATGGTTAGTCCATGAGGAACAGCCTCAAAAGGAAGTAATTGGATTTCAGCAGACTCCAATACTGCTTTTTTTACCGCCTCTTTTAATGCGAGATCTTTTTCCGGTAAGAGAATGAAAAAACAACCACCTCCACCCGCACCACAAACCTTAAACGCGATATCACATACCTTCTTCGCGCGTTCATGCGCTTCATCCATATCCGGAGTGCTGATCCCAGGAGCAAGGGTCTTTCTCGTTTCCCATTCTTTTTGAACCGCTTTTACAACTGCTTTGAAATCTTGTTTTAAAAGTGCTTGTTCCAGATCGCCAGTAGCTTCGCAGATCGCGCGGAATTTTTGTTCAACATCCGGATTTTTATCAATCAAACCTTTGAACAGTTGCCAATTATTGATTCCAGAATTGCGGGATTTTCCAGAGTAAAATAAGAGTGTGCGGGCTTCTAATTCTTTTAAAGTAGAAAGCGGAAAGGAAGCGCGTTCATTTTTTGCGATTTTCCAGCTCAATAATTGAAGACCGCCGAAAGCAGCGCCGTAGTAATCTTGAAGTCCTGCTGGGCCGTAAAGAACTTGGCTTTCCACATCTCGAACGAGGGAGATTAAAAATTCACCATCAACATCCAGATCCAGATGTTCACGAGGGTGAGTCCATTTCCAAAGTGCACCAATGATGGAAATTGCCAGAGCTGAGGATCCACCCAGACCTGCGCCGGATGGACTTTTGGCTTCTGTCTTCAGGGAAAAACTTAAAGCCTGAGGGTTCGGATGTTGTTTAGCGAAGTAGCGGAGTAATCTCACCAGTAAAGTGAGTTCCGGAATCGCTTGAAAATTTTCATCCATGATTTGAGACCAAGAAAATACATTCGATTTTTTTTGATCTAAGGATTCAAGCCGCACTTCTGGGTTTGAAGAGGGTTGTGATTCAATTACAGTTTTTGCAAACAAACTGATTCCAAAATTAATGGTCTTCGGTTGATTGAGTAATAAATATAATGGCCAGATGTCTACGGTTCCACCTGCCAGATCCACTCGAACCGGAGCTACCGATTCAATCAAAACTTTTTCTGTGCTCATGCTCTCTAGTCTAGCGTACCGATGTACGGAAGTCCGCGATAATGTTCAGCATAGTCGAGTCCATATCCCACTACAAAACGGTTTGGGATTTCAAATCCAACATAATCAATCGTCAAATTTTTGGCTTTGAGGGCAACTTTTTTAAATAATAGGGAGGCGGTTTTAATTTTTTTTGGTTTTCGAGCATTGAGATACTCCAAAACGAAGCTCAGAGTGAGTCCGGTATCGACAATGTCTTCGACTAAAACTACATTTTTATCGTTGAGGGGGGCGGCAAGATCTAGAGTGACCTTTACTTCACCAGATGAGTGGGTTTGATCTCCATAACTGGATACGCCAAAAAACTCGATCCGCGTGGGCATCTTGAGTTCACGGACGAGATCCGCAAAAAATACAAAACTTCCCTTGAGGGTTCCGATCAGGGTCACTTCTTCTTCGCCGAATTCTGCTGTGATCATTGCCGCAATATCTTTTACTCTAGCCTTGATTTGGGCTTCAGATAAATAAACTGGAACATCATAATTATACGTAGGCATTATTGATAATCTCCCCAAAACCACCGCCGCCGGGGACGATGTAATCTTGACTATTGAGTCCGCGTTCCTCACTCCAAAAAGTTCCAGGAATCGATTTCAGTACTTTTTCACTTGATAAGCCGCGATCCAAACGAATGGCGTAAATAATTAAGTCAGGACAAGCTTGAGTTACATTCCTTAAATACTCAGGAGTAACGATACAGTGGATAGCGATATGTTTTTTTGCTTTTCCATATTGCTGAAACAGATTTACGGTTTCAATAACGGTTCCACCGGTAGCTCCCATAGGATCAGGAATCAAGACAATGGTATCGTCCACCTTCCCGCCGATTTTATGTCCAGAAACTTCACTCCCTAAAACTTTATGATCCGCACCAGTTTTACGGGCAATGCTGATATGATCCTGGCGAACTAATTTTGGATTCATGAAGTAATTCAGAGCATGGTAGCAAATGTGAGAGGGGTAAGTTCCAGCACGTGCTAAATTCACACAAGTAACTAAAGTATCGGGATCAATCACCGGACTTTCAAAAAAACCTTCCGGATGAGAAGCACTCATTCGAGATGCAGTCACCACTCTTTTTTGTGGAAACTCTTGGTTAACCACCGTTTGAAGCATGGATGAATAAATGGTTTGAACCAATTCATTGATCACCGGCTGGTGGGTTTCAATCGAGCAAAGACTGGCTAAATGTGAATGTAAAAATGGATCAGAAAGAAGATGAACATTTTTACCATAAAGATGTTTTTGTTCAGAAAGTTGATGTTCAATTTTTTCGTACTGGGAATCGTGGAGCATTTTTTATCTCACTTTTTAAAAAGCCCTGCTTGAGCGGTAATAATGGCTTCTGGTTCATGACAAAAACGGCAGCGGGCCTCGTAATAATCTCGCGCACCCACCAAAACTTGTTTATCTAGTTTTTCTTGATTGGGTTCTTCTTGTTCTGGTGCCATCCGTTGTGAACGGGTCGCAGGTGCTCCACAAACCATACACACAGCAGAAAGTTTAGTTACACTTTCTGCAACGGCAAGAAGTCTGGGCATCGGGCCAAAGGGTTGTCCTTTGAAATCCATATCAAGACCAGCACAAATGACTCGTGATCCTCGATAAGCAAGTTTTTGAGCGACTTCAACAATGGCGTCATCAAAAAATTGCGCCTCATCAATTCCTACGATGCGGGTGTTATCGTCAACCTTGTCTAAAATTTCTTTTGCATTTTGAACTGGGATGGAAAGAATTTTATTCGCGTCATGACTCTGAACGTGATCCACACTGTACCGCTGATCAATCACTGGTTTAAAAACCTGAATTTTCAAACGTCCATACTGAGCACGCTTCAAACGACGCATCAGCTCTTCTGTTTTGCCGCTGAACATGCCGCCGCAAACAACCTCGATACAACCCAATTGTTGTTGAAATGTCATGAAATAGGGTTATCGAGCGATTCCTCATTCGTCAAGGATGGGCTGTGATTGTGCATAGAGTTATCTTATGAGTCTTGCATATAATTGAATTCAGGCGATAAGGTGGGATCATATGAAAACACTTCTTTTAGGACTCGCATTATTTATTGCACCGATCACCTCAGCAAACGCATATGTGACGGTAAATCCCAGCTCCATAGAATTTGGATCAGTGAAAATTGGTTCGCAGTCTACTCAGATGTTCAATATCAATAATTTTGGAAATGAAGACGTTCAAATTTTTGGGTGCATGGTATTTGGTGCGTTTCAATGTCAGCTTAATTGCTTTGGTTCTCTTCACCGCGGACAAAGTTGTAGCGGAATGATCTTTTTCCGTCCGCAAAGCGAACAGTATGAATTTGAGTCTGCAATGATCAATACCAATGAAGGATCATTGAATCTTTCTGTGCATGGGTCAGGTTTCACTCGATATTAGTATTAGTGCTTTTTTAAAAAAGAGTAATAAATTTGAATATCACCAGCATAATACTTGGGGTTATTTTTGATGATTCCATCCAGCTTTACTTGCTCCTGAGGCTTTAGTTGTTTTCGGATATCTTTGGTAACATTATTGTAATCTTCGTTTTTGCCCAAAGCAGCCAAGGCGTGTCCAACAAATGGCCCATTATATTTAGTATTAATCGTTTCTGCATTATCCCAACTTGTAACGGAACTTGAATAAGACCACTCCTGTACAAAAGCAGTACTTCCGTATTCTCTCAATATCGATAATGTTTTTAAAAGTGGTGCCCCATGAACCATCACTTCATGATTCATTACATCGGCAATGGAAACTCGGTTGTCACCAAACTCATTGGGATTAATAAAAATTAAAATTCTAACTTTACTGTTATTGGAAATTGTAGCGGGATCCAACTTATTGCTCACCCAGATCCATTCTCCATTATTGTTTTGAATTTGAAACTTAGTTACACCACCACCATCTTCCGTAACATCATAAGATTCAAAAACGAGATCGGAGTTGTTGGCCAGCGTTCCGTGATCAAGGGGCTCGAATATTTTTTGAAATGATTCAGAATTTCGTACCAAACTAATCGCTGCTGCTGCTTTAGGAACATCGGTGAGATTCTTTTCAGCAATAATCTCAGCATGGGAAGTGATCGAGAGAAGGGTGTAAAGTAGGGTAAACAAAATGCGCTCCTTTGTGTTTTGCCGAGCTCATTATATTATAGATCCAGCAATAATGGCATTAAAAACCACTCATTGCTGTAAAAATAAGTACACTAATTTTGTTTAATTCCTAGTTTGAATTAAACTTTTTTCGTAGGCTCAATTCTGGGAAAGAGCACTGGTGGATCCGAGAGGGTGTAATTTTTCGGAGAAGAATCAAAGATCCCCACAGTTTTGCCGATGGAAGCTAGTGCTTTTGATGCTGTATCGGGAATGAAGGGTGCAAGAAGTTGTGTAACAACATCAATTCCATAGAGTCCATTATACATCACTTCTAAAAACTTCTGGCGAGACTCAGGTTGATCATCTTTGAGTGACCACGGAGCAAGATCATTAATATAACCATTCACGGCATTCACCTCTACCCAAATGCGATCAAGGGCGCGATGATGTTCGCGTTTCTCCATTGAATCTTTCACCTCTGCAATGAATGAATCAAAATTGAAAGCAAGCTTGTAGTTAATGTTTTTATAATCATCTCCCACACGCTTGCGGGCAAGCTTCACTACGCGCATGAGAAGATTTCCATAATCGTTTCCGAGTTCTGATTGATGGCGTTTTAACATATCATCCATCACGAAAGCTCCATTTCCATTAGATGGAATCGCGCGGAGAATGTAATAGCGGAATGAATCTACGGGTACAATGGCAACAGCATCAAAAGGATCCACGCCGTTATTTAAGCTTTTAGACATTTTTTTTCCGTCTGCAGCAAGCACCATTCCATGAACATAAACTTGAGCCGGTAGTGGAATCTCAGCTGCATGAAGCATCATTGGCCAAATAACAGAATGGAACCAAAGAATATCTCTCCCAATCACATGCATATTGTTGGGCCAAAATCCGCGAGGTTCACTCACGGTATAATAATTAATGAGAGCATCAAACCAAGTGTAGATCACATAATCTGGTTTGCCTGGAACAGGAATTCCCCAGCCCTTGTTCGGACGTGTAATGGAAAGATCGCGAATGGGTTCACTTTCCAATCGAGCAAGGATTTCTTTTCTGGCATGATCGGGAGCTACGAAGTTCTGATTACTTTTAATGTGATCAATAATCCAAGCTTGATATTGCCCCGTTTTGAAGAAGTAGCCCTCTTCTTTCACCAAATCCAGAGGGGAGTGATGTTCCGGGCACTTTCCATCCGGCGCTTGAAGATCCGTGTAATAAGCTTCACAGTTAAGACAATATTTTCCTTCATAAGAACTGAAATAAATATGGCCTTTTGCTTCTAGTATTTTCCAAAATTCATGAACAGTTTTTGTATGTCGTTCTTCAGTAGTGCGAATGAAGTCGTCGTAAGAAATATTGAGTTTGGCACAAAGTTCCTTAAAACGAGCTACGTTTTCATCTACAAAGGCACGCGTGTCTTTTCCGAGTGTCTCCGCGGTTTTAACGAGTTTTTGCCCATTTTCATCCGTACCAGTGAGGAAAAATACATCATGCCCCTGCAAGCGATACCATCTTGCATAAGCATCAGTCACTAC
>Ga0207960_1000228_pt1 | contig 13457 bp, 10 predicted proteins | sample CryBogCBH29May08_FD_184613 | JGI IMG/M metagenome (GOLD analysis project Ga0207960, IMG submission 184613) | Freshwater microbial communities from Crystal Bog, Wisconsin, USA - CBH29May08 (SPAdes) | ecosystem: Environmental > Aquatic > Freshwater > Lake | place: Crystal Bog, Wisconsin, USA... | reverse complement strand
CCAAGCAATAATCAGGTTCAAGTGGTTCGGCGTGGCACCTATAAATCCATCGACGTGTTTGATGAATCTAGCTTAGTCATTAAGACTGTGGCTCAGTCAGAGAACTTGCAAACCAAGGAAACGTATCTCACAACATCTTTGATTCAGTTCTCAGATGACTTCCAAGTCCAATCGATCTTGGATCAGAGTATGAACGGTGTTTTCAACATTCGAGATGGCGTTGTTTTGGCAACAAAACAGAAGCAATCCCCTTTTCATAAATGCGACTCAGAATAGGCGTAGTCAAGGCTTAATTTCACTATCTTGGTGCTACAACTAACTTGCGCATCCAATTCTCCTGAGCATTGATTCTGAAGTACTTTTTGCTTTGTATTTCAGGCCCAAAGTAAGTCTAAAAAAATACCAAATCCTTTCTTGATATGTATCAAAAGCGTTGATGGCGACTGCCTTCATCATGCTCTGATGGTGGAATTTTTTATAAGTCAGAGTGGGTGCCTTTTGGTGCCGGGAGTGGATTAATGCAGGTCCGGGTACCAGTCAGTTTTGAGCTTCCTTTAATCAGCAGTGGCTTACATCCACTCACCATTAAGGGCAAACGCATTCTTCCAATTGTTCAGGGTGGCATGGGTGTTGGAGTATCTGCACACAAGCTAGCTGGTGCAGTAGCTGCATGTGGTGGGATGGGCACGATCTCTTCGATTGATTTGAGACGTCTTCATCCGGACTTAATGGAAAAGACAAAGTCTTTGCTGCCATCCTCCGAAAGCAAGGCGCTGATTAATAAAGCAAATATTGAGGCACTCGCTAGGGAAATTCAATCTACTAAACAAGCAGCAATGGGTCGTGGGATGATTGCGGTCAATATCATGCGCGCTGTTAATGAATATGCACCTTACGTGCAATGCTCCCTAGAAAATGGCGTGGATGCCCTAGTCGTTGGGGCAGGCTTGCCGCTAGATTTACCTGACCTTGCAAGCGATTTTCCAGATGTCGCCTTAATTCCGATTCTTTCGGAGTCTAGAGGTATTCATCTACTCTTGCGCAAGTGGGAGAAAAAAGGGCGCTTACCTGATGCCATCATCATCGAGCATCCCCGCTTAGCTGGTGGCCACGTTGGCGCAGCAAACATTGAAGATATCCACAATCCCAAGTTCAATTTTGAAAATGTCATCCCAGAAACGCTGGCGATATTCAAAACAATGGGATTGGAAGGTAAGATTCCATTGATACCCGCGGGTGGTATTACTAGTTACGCAGATATTAAGAGATTGCAGGATCTTGGTGCATCCGGCGTGCAGTTGGGTACCGCATTTGCGGTGACTATTGAAGGTGATGCGAGTGATAGTTTTAAAAAAGTTCTAGCAGATGCAGGTCCAGAAGATATGGTGGATTTTTTGAGTGCTGCTGGCTTACCTGCTCGAGCAGTCAAAACACCTTGGCTTAAAAAATATCTTGAGGCTCTTCCTGCTTTAAAGTCTGTAGCAAGAAAAAAACCACGCTGTACGATGATTTTTGATTGTCTGCATGATTGTGGCCTGCGTGATGGCAATGATCAGTGGGGTCAGTTCTGTATTGACAAAGTACTAGGTAGCGCTTTAGCTGGTAATGTACAGAAAGGCCTCTTTTTCCGCGGTGCAGGAACACTACCTTTTGGTAATCAAATTAAATCCGTTTCCGAATTAATCAACAAACTTTTAGAAAAATCTTTGGAGCCCGTAGCTTATGTCAATCCAGCCAATTAGCACTGATGTACTTATTGAAAAATACGCCAAAGATGGCGAGTATGAACCTGACCAAATTTTTCAACGTGTTGCTAAAGGCTTGTCAGTAGTAGAAGACATTGCTATTCGTGCCGATGTTGAGAAACTCTTTTTAGAGAACCTGCGTAATGGCGCAATTGGTGCGGGCCGCATCATGAGTGCAGCCGGCACAGATATTCAGGCGACGCTCATCAATTGTTTTGTACAGCCGGTGGGGGATTGCATTCAAGGTTTTGATGCTGAAGGCTTCCCAGGAATCTATGAGGCCCTCAAGCAAGCTGCAGAGACAATGCGTCGCGGTGGCGGTGTGGGTTATGACTTCTCACGCATTCGCCCAAAGGGCGCTGAGGTTAAAGGGACGGCTTCTATAGCCTCTGGCCCTTGTAGCTACATCAACGTCTTTGATATGTCTTGCTCGACAGTGGAGAGTGCTGGAGCCAGGCGTGGGGCACAGATGGGTGTTCTACGAATTGATCATCCCGATATTTTTGAGTTTATTACCGCCAAGAGAACAACCGGTCGTTGGAATAACTTTAATGTTTCAGTGGGCGTGTCTAGTGCGTTTATGAAGGCGGTAGAAGGCAATCAATCATGGGAATTAATTCATAAGGCAAAGCCAGCTAAAAATGTCATTGCTGGAGGTGCATATCAAAGAGCTGATGGACTGTGGGTCTATCGCAAGGTAGACGCAAAAGAAATCTGGGAGGCAGTCATGAAGTCTGCCTATGATTTTGCAGAGCCCGGCATTTTATTTTTAGATAACATCAATCGTGATAACAACTTAAATTATTGCGAAAGTATTTCAGCGACCAACCCATGTGTTACAGCCGATACGCGATTGGCCACCCAATTTGGATTGATGCGTATCGGAGAATTATTTACCTCAGGTCAAGATTTAGAGGTGACTGTAGATAATCGCGCTTTAGGTTTAGAAGTCGGCGGTACGCAGGTAAGGAAAGCTACACCTGCTTTTTTAACATCCCACAATGCAGAAGTATTTGAAGTCATTACATCTGCAGGCTACATTATCAAAGCTACTGCTTGGCATGATTTTTATTGCTCCAGGGGAAAGGTGAAGTTGTCTGATCTTGTTGTGGGTGATGCTCTATACATTCAATCTGGTAAAGGTCAGTTTGGTAAATCTGGTAACAAGGACTTAGGGTTATTGATGGGCTTGATTACTGGTGACGGACACTTTACTAATCGTGGGAAGGGTGTGCAAGCTGCTGTAGTTAGTTTATGGGGCGAGGATCAAGCGCTTGCAACACAGCTTTGCGAAATCATTCAAACGCTTGTTGGTGGTCAATCAAATAATAAAAGAGAGTATCAACTGCGCCCAGTAGCCGTTCCTGAGCGGGATATGGTATTTATACGCTCGACCATATTAGCCAGAATTTTGAATATTTATGGTTTTAATGGTGAAACTAAATTAAGCGTTCCTGAGGTGATATGGAAGGGTACTGAGGAGTGTGTCAAAGCTTACTTGCGAGGTTTATTTCAGGCTGATGGAACGGTTAATGTCAGCTCCAACTCTAATAGTTGTTCAATTCGCCTAAATTCTTCTTGTGAACCATTGCTCAGTGAAATACAAATTCTTCTATCAAATTTTGGAATCTATAGCGCCATTCATTTAAGAAGAGAGTCTGCCATTAGGGAATTACCAGACGGCAAAGGGGGAAATAGGGGGTATTTGTGTCAGGATAATTTTGAGTTAGTGATTGATGGTGAATCACGAGAGCGTTTTATGCTTGAAATTGGTTTTGTGCTTCCCAAAAAAACAGAAAAATATAATGAATGGGTGAAAGATAAGGCATTAATTAAGACGCAATCCTTTCAGTCAGAGATTATTTCAATTGAATCTGTTGGCTTTGAACCAGTATTTGATGTTACTCAAGATGACAACAACACAGTTATTTTTAATGGTTTAGTCACCGGGCAATGTGGCGAACAACCATTACCGCCGTATGGTTGTTGTGATTTAGGTCCAGTCATCCTCCCGCGTTTTGTCAAAAACCCTTTTGGTTTTGCTGGTGAACCGAGCTTTGATTTTGAGGCATTCATCTCGGTTGTGAAGATTCAGGTACGGATGCTGGATAACGTTTTAGATGCTACTTACTGGCCCTTGCCTGAGCAGGCTGAAGAGGCCAGGATTAAACGTCGTATTGGCGTGGGCTTTACTGGTCTTGGTGATGCACTAGTCATGCTGAAGTTGCCATACAACGAAGAAGGTGCTCGCATTGTGGCTGCCAAGATTGCTCGCGTCATGCGTGATGCTGCATACGAAGCATCCGTTGAATTAGCAAAAGAGAAGGGCGCGTTCCCCAATTTGGATGTTGAAAAATATCTGGGTGGTGATAGTTTTGTGAGTCGACTAGATGACAAGCTAAAAAATGATATTCGTCAGTTTGGCATTCGCAATAGCCACTTACTCTCGATCGCACCAACCGGCACTGTAAGTTTGGCATTTGCTGATAATGCCTCTAATGGTATCGAGCCGGCATTCTCATGGGTGTATCGTCGCAAGAAGCGTGAAGCTGACGGTAGTACTAGTGAGTACGCAGTTGAAGATCATGCATGGCGCATGTATCGAGATTTGGGTGGTGATGTTGAAAATCTTCCCAAGTATTTCATTTCCGCTTTGGAGATGTCCGCTACTGACCATATTGCCATGATGGAGGCCGTGCAACCTTTTGTTGATACCGCCATCTCTAAAACCGTCAACGTGCCAGCAAATTATCCTTACGATGACTTTAAGAGCCTATATACCCAAGCGTGGCGTGCGAATCTGAAGGGGCTAGCCACTTATCGCCCAAATAGTATTTTGGGCTCGGTATTAGATCTGGGCCCTAGCAAGGAAGAGCCTTCGTTATCTAATGATGATGTTGCTGATCCCATGAGAATCGTGGTGGAAAGTCGTCCTAAAGGAATCTTGCCTGCGGTCGCTGAAAAAATTGAGTACTGGACACAAGAGGGGCATAAGACTTTATATCTCGTGGTGTCATTTATTACGATTCCTCTGAAAGGCGAAGCCGGTGGCTCAATTGAGCGTGCCATTGAGTTCTTTATGCCGGTTGGTCAAAATGGTGAATCGCAACAATGGATTACGTCAAGTATGCGATTGCTTTCATTAGCAGCTCGCGGAGGCTTTTTAGAGCGCGCTTTAAGTGATATGCGCAAAGTTGCTTGGGATCGAGGTGCAGTAAGACTGGGCACTTTCGAGAAAATTGATGGTACGCGCATGCCTTTATGGCATGACTCTGAAGTGGCTGCGATTGGTTACGCCATACAAAACATCATTGAGCGCCGTAATGGTGGCGCTACAAATGATCTTTCAGAGGCGCCTATTCGTGGGGCATCTACTCCGCCAGTGATGGTTGGGAAGAAGTGTGCTGAATGCGGTGCTCATGCTGTGATCCGCAAGGATGGCTGCGACTACTGCACCCAATGCGGACACTTAGGAAGTTGTGGGTAATTAGCCCCTACCTACAAAAGGCATGTTCGTGGCCATGATAGTCATGGATAGGATGTTGCTTTCAAGAGGCAGTTGAGCCATATGGAGGACTGCCTCGCCGACATGATCTACATCCATTCGGGGTTCAACTTTAATTGAGAGGTCAGCCTGAATGATGCCGTTAGCCATACGCTCGGTCATCTCAGTCGCTGCATTGCCAATGTCGATTTGACCGCAAGCAATATTGAAGGCGCGCCCATCTAAGGCAATCGTTTTGGTCAATCCGCTGATGGCATGTTTAGTAGCAGTGTAGGGCGCTGACATCGGGCGGGGTGCATGTGCAGAGATAGAGCCATTATTAATAATTCTGCCGCCTTGAGGAGATTGCGCTTTCATCATCCGAATGGCTTGTTGTGAACAAAGGAAGGCGCCACACAAATTGGCGTTGACGACATTCATCCACTGCTCGTAACTTAATTCTTCCATTGGAATAGCTGGGGCACCCATTCCGGCATTGTTAAAAAGTACATCAATCCGACCATGGTGTTTCTGAATTTCTGAGAATAGGGATTTAACTTGTTCTGGCTTTCCAACGTCGCACGCAACTGCGAGACAATTTGTTGCATCACCGCCAATATCAACGATGGCTTTTTGTAGCTTTTCTAGGTTGCGGCCAGTGAGAACTACCTTATAGCCGCCTTTGAGAAGTGCTTTGGCAGCAGCCCTGCCGATTCCAGCTCCAGCGCCCGTTACTAGGGCAATCTTATTTTGTACTTGGCTCATTACTGTCTCGACTATTGTTTTAAAAATGACATCTTATCGCGGATTATTTGGCTAGAGTTGATTCTTTTGTGTATTTTTGGCATGGGGGCATAATGCAAAAAAGACCAGAAATTTAATACGAGAGATTTCTATGAATTTGCTACGCAAACAACTCTACAACCCTATAGCTATTGGTGTAGCGATCATTTTATTGATTGCCGCCCTATTTGGGGTGTTGTGGGTCCTGGTACCGCCGCCACCAAAGACCATTGAGATGGCCACAGGTTTTCCTACGGGCCTGTATTACCACTTCGGTGAACGTTTAAAAAGCGCCCTTGCTAAAGAGGGCGTGACACTTGATCTGAAGACTACTGGTGGGACAATTGATAACTTGGCCTTATTGGATGATCCAAGCTCTGGGGTTGATTTTGCAATGGTTCAGGGTGGAGTCGCTGATGTTGCCAAGTACCCGAATTTGGTGTCCATCGCCGGAATGTTTTATGAGCCAATATGGATTTGGTATCGTGAGCCGGCCTTTAAATCTGATGGTGGACGATTGAGTGTCTTGAGTCAATTAAAAGGCAAGCGTGTTTCGATTGGTAATGTTGGTAGTGGCACATTGGCCTTAAGCAATGCTTTGCTCCAGGTTAGCGGCATTAGTGATGAGGAATTACATGTCGAAAAACTCAAGCCTGATGAAGCCTTGGCCAAGTTAAAAAATGGTGAGCTGGACGCGGTATTTATCGTTGCTGCAGCTGAAGCACCTATCTTGGAAAAGTTTTATACCATTCCAGGGGTCCGCTTAATGAGTTTTGAGCAGGCCGATGCCTATACGCGAAACTTACCGTATCTATCCAAGGTAAACATACCGAGAGGGGTAGTGAGCATTGCCAATGATTTACCAAGGCAAGATATCGTGGTACTTGCACCAACTGCAACCCTAGTAGGACACGCGGATATTAGCCCAGCTCTCGTGACTTTGTTGTTGGGGGATACATACGATATTCTGAAATCGTATTCTCGATTACAAAAGCCTGGTGAGTTTCCATCGGGGGTAGGATTAGATTTTCCGCTTCATGCTGATGCTGATATTTATTTAAAAGATGGGCCATCATTCTTGCATCGCTATTTACCATTCTGGACTGCGGTATGGGTCGGTCGATTTGTGAAGATTGTGATCCCGCTGCTGGTGATTTTGATTCCTTTATTTACCTACATTCCGGCAGCTAAGAATTTAATTTTGCGGCTGAAGCTTTCTCAGGTTTACGAGGAGCTAAAGATTTTAGAAAAGAATGCCTCTAATCCCGATTTGCGTGAGAAGAATTTTAAAGATTTGGCAGCAATCGAAAAACGTGTAGCCCATATGAAGGTGGCAAGGCTAGATGCTAAGGAGTTGTATGACCTAAAGGCACACGTTGGTGACACTCGCCAGAGGTTGAATTTAATGGAGTAGTGATCTGTTTGGTCACGATAATAGGAGATAACATGTTTAAAGAAACGCTAGTAAAAATAAGCGTAGCAGTGATCATCAGTGCTTTAGCGACGGGCGTTTTTGCGCAGACTTATCCCAATAAGCCCATCAATCTTGTGGTGCCACAAGCGGCTGGCGGTACGAATGATATTGTTGCGCGATTAATCGCGCCTGGTCTGGGTGAGGCACTAGGCGCCTCTATTGTGGTTGAGAATAGACCTGGTGCCGGTGGCAATATTGGCACCCAAAGCGTAGCGCGTGCAGCCAAGGATGGATACACACTCCTTCTGACTATCAATAGCGCACAAGCGATTAATCCAGCTTTGTACAAAAATCCCGGCTTTGATCCAATCAATGATTTTGTACCTCTGTATTACATTGGCGCCACACCTTACGTATTAGTGGCCCCACCAGGATCCCCGTTGAAAACCTTAGCGGATGTTGTTGCAGCAGCAAAGAAAAAACCCGGTGAGCTATCTTATGCGTCAGCCGGTAATGGCACGATTAGTCACTTATTGGGTGCAATGATCAATACCAGCGCCGGTATTGAGATGCAGCACATCCCCTACAAAGGTGTAGCCCCAGCAATTAATGATGTCTTGGGTGGCCAGGTGCCCCTGGCTTTTGCAAGTCTGCCTTCAGCCCTGAATTACATCAAGGCTGGAAAACTACAGGCAATCGCTATCAGCTCTGCTAAGCGCTCTAGTGCGGCGCCAGATATTCCCCCTGGCTTTTGCAAGTCTGCCTTCTGCCCTGAATTACATCAAGGCTGGAAAACTACAGGCAATCGCTATCAGCTCTGCTAAGCGCTCTAGTGCGGCGCCAGATATTCCGACGATTGCCGAAACCTACCCTGATTGCGTGGGTGAGGTGTGGGTGGCCATTTTTGCTCCCGCTGGAACCAATGCGTTTGCCGTCAAGAAAATTCAATCTGCCATGAAGGCTACCCTGTCTATGCCAGAAGTGAGAGAGAGGCTGATGGCGCAAGGTTTAGATTTGGCACCGGTTCCCCCTGAAAAGTTAGGCGCACTACTAAAGGACGAGTTGGCGAAGTGGGTAAGAATTGTAAAAGCCTCGGGTGCTCAACTAGATTGACCTAAAATCAAAAGATGACTATTTCAACCTTATCTCCGCCAGTAACTCCCGCTAAGGAGTTAGTTCAATCTCTGCGCACTAACGGCTATGTAGTGGTTTCTGCCGAAACGGTTGCAGAGATCACTAAGACCTCGTTATCAGATCTTTTGGCCTTGAATGTTTTTTGGAATGATTTGCCACGCGATCCGTATTTGAAAGATGGAGGTCGCTATCGTTATCGCCGTCATGCTAGTTATGAAATTAAAGGCGATGCTCTTGTAGCAGTACCTCACCGCGCCCATTGGCAGTCAGTAGATTACAACGCCTTACATGGCGGTATTGAGCGCTGGTTCGAGCCAATGCAAGCGCAGTTAACTGGTAGCCCTGCTTGGAAATCATTATTGCTTGGCATGGCGCATGTATTAAGTAGCCTCAAGCCAGTCAATACTTGGTTTGTGGAAGCACACGAATTCAGAATTGATACCACCGATGGAATTGGTCGCCCAACACCTGAGGGTGCTCATCGTGACGGCCATGATTTTGTAGCAGTTTTTATATTAGATCGCGTTGGTATTAAGGGTGGTGAAACACGTGTCTTTGAAGCCAATGGTTCAGCTGGCTTGCGTTTTACGCTCAGCCAGCCTTGGTCTTTGTTGCTCATGAATGATGAGCGCATGATTCATGAATCCACTCCTATACAGCCGGTTGGAGCGCATGGCCATCGAGATACCTTAGTGCTGACTTATCGCTCAAATGGTTTCCAGGACTCCCCAAATGGTGGGCAGCAGTAAGTCTGACTTACTGCACTTCATCCGGATATGAGCACTCTTTATCGGGTTGGTTGTGCCGCTGGATTTTCTGGTGATCGCCTCGGTGTTGCTCGACCCATCGTAGATGAATTCTTAAGATTGGGCGAGCCCGCTTGTTTGATCTTTGAGAGTTTGGCTGAAAGAACTTTAGCGCTTGCTCAGTTGGATCGTCGACAAAATCCTGCGCTTGGCTTCGAGCCTTTGTTAGCAGAAATGCTTGAACCCATCCTAGCTGATTGTTTGTTAAATAATATTCCAATTGTCGGCAACTTTGGCGCTGCCAATCCTGAGGGCGCTGCATCCCTCATTGCGAAGCTGGCTAAAGCTCAAGGCTTCCCATCCATCAAGATAGCGATTGTGAGGGGCGATGAGATTTCTGCCTCAGTTTTTATGGCTTGTCTTGATCAGCAAAGTCAAGAAGCTTTATCTAATAGTAGCCTCGTCAGTGCGAATGTGTATTTAGGTGCCCGCGAAATTGCGGATGCATTGAATGATGGAGCGCAAATAGTGGTCACTGGGCGGGTTGCTGATCCCGCGCTCACAGTTGGGCCCTTGATGGCCCATTTCAAAAAATCTTGGAGTGATTGGAATTTTTTAGCTCAGGCAACGATGGCTGGGCACCTGCTTGAATGTGGTGCTCAAGTTACGGGCGGTTACTTTGCAGATCCCGGGGTAAAAGATGTTCCAGGCTTAGCTAGCGTGGGATTTCCAATCATTGAATTTGATGAGTTTGGAAACTGCTACGTTACCAAGGCTCCCAATACTGGTGGCGTGGTGAGTCTCATGACCGTAACTGAGCAACTTCTCTATGAGGTCCATGACCCGGCTCGCTATCTCACGCCGGATGTGATTGCGGATATCAGCCAAGCCCAATTAGAGCTTACCGGAGAGAATAAGGTTTTACTCAACAAGGTATTGGGTCATGAAAAGCCCGCTACCTTGAAGGCAAATATTTGTATTGATGGTGGTTGGTTGGCTGAAGCGGAAATTTCTTATGCTGGCCATCATGCTTATGAGCGTGCCCAATTGGCGGCCCAGATTATTCGCGAGAGATTGTCGGATATATTGGATTTAAGGATTGACTATATCGGGTCTGCAAGCGTATTTCCAAGTGAAGATGGCAGTGGACCATCTTTCAGGGCGCAAGGCGGGTTTGAAGATATTCGACTACGTGTTGCTGCGGCTCATATGAATAAAGTGATTGCTAATCAGCTTTGTCGAGAGTTAACGGCGCTCTATACCTGCGGACCAGCGGGAGGCGGTGGCGTGCGCACTAGTCTGCGGCCTCGTTTAAATACTTTGGTGGCTTATGTGCCTCGTGATCTAGTGAAATCCTCTTATGAATTCTTTGCGGGTGAACAATGAATTTAACTAAGACAAGAATCCCCTTGTATGAATTGGCTCATGCGAGAACTGGCGACAAAGGGAATCGCTCAAATATTAGTGTGATTGCTTATCGGCCTGAAGATTTTGCCATCTTACTCAGAGAAGTGACAGCTGAAAAGGTGCGTGAACACTTTTCGTTTCGAAAGCCTACAGCCGTGCAGCGATATGAATTGCCAAATTTATGCGCACTGAATTTTGTGATGGATGATGTGTTGGAGGGTGGAGTCAATCTATCTCTCAATCTCGATACCCACGGCAAGAGCCTTTCTTATTGGCTCTTAGCGATGGAGATCGATCCGAGTTGAATGGATTACTCAGCCTCCATACCGGCATCTTTAATTGCCTTAGCCCACTTCACAGTTTCAAGTTTGATTTTCTTGTCCAGCATTTCAGGGCTGCCAGGTTGAGATTCAAATCCTAAGGAAGCAAAGCGATCGACTAGATCTTTTGATTTAGCTGCCTCGTTAATAGCTTTGTTGAGTTTTGCTACAACATCCTTAGGCATGCCTGCGGGGCCGAAGGCTGCAAAAAATGCAATCAACTCATAGTTTTTAATTCCCAATGATTCATTGACTGTTGGCAACTCAGGGATAGCAGGCGAGCGTTTGAGAGAAGTCACTGCAAGACCGCGCACCTTACCAGCTTGGACTTGTGGGAGCATTACTGCAAAGTCTGCGGTAAACATATTGACCTGACCGCCAATCAAATCTGTCATCGCATTAGGTCCGCTCTTATAAGAGATTCCAGTCATCTTGATGCCAGTAACGCTAGCTAAAATTTCTGAGGAAACGCGTTGAGAGGTGCTGGCATAAGCAAAAGTCATTTTCCCTGGATCAGCTTTTGCTAAAGCAACAAAGCCACCAAGTGTTTTAGCTGGCACATCATTATTAACGGCTACGATCAGGGGTACAGACCCAAAATAACCAATGGGCGTAAATGCAGTGTCTTGGTTATAAGGTAAATTTTTGACAAGACTTTTCAGTGCCGCATTGGTACTGTTAGTGCCAAAGAGGAGAGTGTAGCCATCTGCAGGTGCTTTAGCGACAACATCTGCCCCAATCATCCCGTTTGCACCAGGCCTGTTTTCAATCACCACTGGCTGACCTAAGGTCTCAGCCATTTTGACTGCGAAGGCTCGACCAATTTGATCGGTGGCGCTCCCTGCTGCAAAAGGCACAATCGCTTTAATGGGTTTATTGGGGTAGCCATCTGCTAAAACGATGTTGCTTGTCAGTAGCAGCAAGAAGGCTGCGCAGCATTGAATAAAACGATTATGGGCGTATTGGGTATTCATGGGGTCTCCATCTTATTTTGCCTAGTGTAGCGGTTCTTGACCCTGTTGGGGCGAGTAGAATGAACAGTCTTTTAGTGAGCCCCTATGCGCTTTCGATCCGCTGGATATACCCCTCTTATGCTTATGGCGCAGACTTGTGCGCTCTTAGGCTTTGCTTGTTATGCGGTGGTGTTAACCCCTTTGCAAGACGAGTGGCAACTGAGTAATTTCCAATCAGGCTTAATCGCTAGCGCATTCTTCTTTGGTTATATGTTGGCCGTACCTCTAGCTACTGCCTTGACGGATCGAGTGGATGCACGCAAGGTGTATTTAGTCGGAGGCATCTGTGCAACCTGTGGATTATTGGGAATGGGTTTATTTGCCCATAATTTCTACACGGCATTATTTTTTATGGCGCTCAATGGAGCAGGCCTAGCTGGCACCTATATGCCAGGCCTCAAAATTTTGTCTGATCGCATACAGTCTGGAGAGCTCACACGACATATCGCGTTTTATACCGCTTTCTTTGGCATCGGCACTGGCTTTTCTTATCTATGTTCCGGATGGATATTGCATAGCTTTGGTTGGCGCTATGTATTTTCTGTGATTGCTATGGGGCCATTCGTTGCATTGTTAATTGTGTGGCTATTGATTCCGCCGCTGCAGCATCAAAAGTGGAGTGGCCCATTACGCATTCGCATGCGCGATATTTTCCCCTTGGATAAATGGCGTTTAGTGCTCCAGGATAAAAAGGCTTCAGGATTCATTTTTGGTTACACAGCCCATTCTTTAGAGTTGTTTGCTTCTAGAAGTTGGCTTGTAGCCTTCTTTGGTTTATGCGCAGCAGTTTCTGGGGAAGCTTTCTTTCTGACCGCTACCACTTTAGCGGGTGTGATTAATTTCTGTGGAGTGCCATCCTCGATTTTGGGTAATGAGATTGCTTTGCGTATTGGGCGTCAGAAATGGGTATGTTTTGTGATGCTTATGAGTGCAGTGATGGGTATAGCCTTGGCTTGTTCTACTGGGAAATCATGGTGGTTAATTGTTGCTCTAGCGATTGGGCATGCCATTTTCATTATGGCGGACTCTGCAACACTCACTGCGGGCTTGGTGACTAGCGCTCAGGAAAACATTAAAGGTGCAGCAATGGGTTTGCATTCCTTAATGGGTTTTGGCGGCGGATTACTCGGTCCAGCAATCTTTGGATTTGTGTTGGATTTAACAGGTTCTAGAACTTCACAGATCTCTTGGGTTTGGGCATATGTAGCAGTAGTGATTTGGGGTGTGCTGTTCGTGATATATGAGCGCCGCAATGGCTGGGTTGGGCAAAAGCCGACATCATGAGCAAGAGTTTGAATAGCATTTGCTATCACTGTGGAAGTTCATTGCTTCCCAATGAGGCTTACTCTACAGATTTGAATGGTGTCTCAAGATCATTTTGTTGTGCTGGGTGCATGGCAATTGCGCAAAC
>Ga0207960_1000224_pt1 | contig 13718 bp, 16 predicted proteins | sample CryBogCBH29May08_FD_184613 | JGI IMG/M metagenome (GOLD analysis project Ga0207960, IMG submission 184613) | Freshwater microbial communities from Crystal Bog, Wisconsin, USA - CBH29May08 (SPAdes) | ecosystem: Environmental > Aquatic > Freshwater > Lake | place: Crystal Bog, Wisconsin, USA... | reverse complement strand
TCCATTTGCGCCTCCCTAGTGTGATTTAAGTAACTCAATTTAAATCTAGAACATTAGCTTATGCTATAGATTCGGTAACTAGGGTAGGTCCATCCCATTATTTCGGGATTAGATGATTAAATTTGATTTTAGGTTTATGAGATTTAGGTGTTAAAGAACGTGTAACTAGCTGCCATTTCGTGCATATTGGGGTTCCAGGTCAATTTTGAACGCTGGTTGACAAAGAACTTAAAAAATTTCTCTGAAAATTATGTTTTGACTTCAAACCTTATAAATCAAGGCCTCCCAGCCGTCATTGCAACTTTTTTATTGTTCCGATAAGTAAAGACCAAGTTTATGTACATGATTTCAGTAACATGTGCAAAAAAATTAATTTTATGTACATGAGTTTTTAGTCATGTGCGCAAAATTGGATTTTATGTACATGAGTTTTAAAGATATTTTGAATAGCTGTTTACAAACGGGTCCCAATATTAGAGAGCAAACCAAACAAGGCATGATTTAAGTAGAAGTTATCTTTTTTAATCTTGTGTTTGGTAAGAACACCGATGCCCACAAGCTGATCTAAATATTTTCCAGCTGTTCGACGCTCAATATCTAATTCCTCGCATAAAAATTCAATCTTGGTATATGGGTGTCTAAATAAATTGTTTAGCAAATCTTGGCTATAAATTTTAGGAAGTTCAGTTTTTATCTTGTTTTTATGGCTTTGCATCAACTCTTTAATATTACGGATTAGATGTGTTGTTTGGTTTGAGGTTTGCTCAATACCCTCAAGCATATAAAGAATGAATTCTTCCCAAGTATTTTCCGTTCTAACAGTTTGTAAAAGCCTATAATAATCGCCTTTCTTCTGATTGATATAACGGGAAAGATAAAGAATTGGAGTATCCAACAAACCACATTTAACAAGATACAAAATATTGATAATACGTCCTGTGCGGCCATTACCGTCATAAAAAGGGTGAATACTTTCGAATTGATGATGAATTACTGCCATTTTTGTTAAAGGATCAATATCACTCAACGAATCATCATTAATGAATTGTTCAAGATTTCTCATAAGATCTAAGATCTGCTTTGGTTCTTGTGGAGGTTTATAAATAGTTTCGCCAGTTTGAGTATTTTTTAAAGCTGTTCCAGGAAGTTCTCTAAACCCAGCTTTGTTTTCTTCTAAAGTTTCTTGAATTTCTAAGATGCTGTTGTTGGTTAAAAGTCCAGTCTCTTTGACCATCATATACCCATTACGAAGTGCCAGAGCATAACTGTGAACCTCTTTAGCAGCAATACTTGCAAATTCTTTTTTTAAGGCATTGCTTGTATAGAGATCGTCCTGTGTTGTGATAATATTTTCAATTGCTGAGCTATCTTTTGCTTCTTGAAGAGATAAAGTATTTAACAAGATACTTTGATTGGGTATGCTCTCTGTAACTCCTTTTAACTCAGCCAACGCTTGGTGAGCTTTTGAAAGTTTTTTAAGAATCGCTTTGGTTTCAAAATCAATCTTGAACGGTAATAAAGGAAATGGTGAAGTAATCATTTTAGGATTTTTCTCTTTATAGTTCTCTTACCATGAGGGGCGCCTTTACCAGAAATACGAAGAACTTTTTCTTGCCAAAGGATATGTTGAGGTGTCAATGAACAAAGTTCAGAAACACGCAGTCTTGTATCTAGAAGAGGCCATATAAGGAATTCTTCTTCTACCGTTTCACAAGCATGACAAAGCTTATCGACTTCTTCGTTTCGTAGCGGTTCACGAATAAATTGATAGGCTATTTTTTTAAGTTCGCTATCCCTGCGTTTTTATTAAAACGGTAATTTGAGTATAAAAGCAAGGTTTTTTAAGACATGAAAGGAAAGACCATCTCAAACCTAAAGATCAGGTTGCCAAAGATAAAGAATCGATCAAGCCAAAGCTTTGTGTCTTTACAAAACACCTTCAAATAACGCCTGTACATCTTCTTGTGTAATCTGCGCTGCCGATTTCTTATTTTCTCTATCAAAAATAGCATCGGCAATAGAAGCTTTTTTAGCCTGCAGTTCAAGAATTTTCTCTTCCAACGTATTTTTGGTAATAAACTTATAGACAAAAACAGGTTTATGCTGACCAATCCGATGAGCACGATCGGTGGCTTGATTCTCAGCAGCAGGATTCCACCACGGATCATAGTGAACCACAACATCAGCTGCCGTCAAATTGAGACCAACCCCTCCTGCTTTAAGACTTATAAGAAAAACTGGTATTGTTCCCGCTTGAAACTCTTCAACAGGTTTCTTTCGATCTTTGGTATCTCCGCAAAGCCTGACATAAGGGATTTTCATTCGTTGCAGTTCTGCAGCTATTAAATCCAACATACCGGTAAACTGAGAAAAGATCAGAATCTTACGCCCCTCTTCCACCATCTCTTCAAGCATTTCGCAACATATTCAACTTTGCCGACTCGGTAACCGTATGCTCCATTTTCAAAAGACGGGGATCACAACAAACCTGCCTTAATTTTAGCAACGCATCCAGAATAATGATTTGGCTTTTGTTAATGCCTCTTTTCTCAATTTCATCCTGGATTTTCTTATGCATGGTCAGACGGACAACTTCGTATAAATCTCGCTGCTGTTCGCTAAGGTCGCACTTTTGAATAATTTCCGTTTTTTGCGGCAGATCTAAATTAATTTGCGCTTTTGTGCACCTTAACATAAACGGTTTAATCCGGGTTAAAAGCAGATTTTTGGCAGACTCATCATTACCTTTTTCTATTTTTGCGCGAAATTCCTTTTTCAAATAACGATCATCGCCTAAAAAGCCGGGAGTTAAAAAATGAAAGAGCGACCACAATTCGCCAAGATGATTTTCAAACGGCGTCCCCGTTAAGCACAAACGGTGCTCTGACTTCAAATGCATTAAAAATTGAGCCGCTTGAGTATTCTTATTTTTAATATTCTGGGCCTCATCTAAAATGATGGTGTGGTAAGGCTGTTTTTTGAGCTGCTCAAAATCACGATGCACAAGCGGATAGGTTGTTATTAAAATATCAAATGACTCTAACCGTTCAAAATCACGCTTGGCGCCATGAAGAATTTTAAAAGATAAGCTCGGGGCAAACTTAACAATTTCACTTTCCCAATTGGCAACGAGACTGGTTGGCATAATCAGCAAAACAGGATTGCTGAGCCGATTGTTTTCTTTTTCAACCAAAAGATGGGCCAATGTTTGAATCGTTTTCCCGAGTCCCATCTCATCGGCCAAAATTCCATTTAAATTATACTCCCTCAAGAACTGAAGCCAATTCAATCCTTCTTGTTGATAAGGCCTCAAGGGGGTCTGCAAACCCTTGGAGGGATCAATTTTTGTGATGCCTTTAAAATCATGAAGTTTGCTCGCAAAGTACAATAAGACCTTGCTTCCTGACCAATCAGCCGTTGTAAAATCATTGGCTTTGAAAGACTCCAGTTGAAGGGCATCGAGCCGATTCAGTTTGAATGTATTTTTACCTTGACCTCATCATCAGCGCCAATTTTCATGATAGAGCGCATAAAGGTCAGGAGTTGATTGATTCGATCTCGTCTGACCAAAATTTCTCGTCCATCTTCAAGTCTCAGAGGGACATCCATTTTATAGCCTTCTAAAAACGTCCTATCTTTTGAGCGAATAAGGGTGAGTAAAATCGGTAAAAGATTCATTTTCTCGCCGTTAATCATAACGCCAATTTCAGTGTCAAACCAATGCATATCAGATTGTTCAAGGTCAACGTACCAATCATCTTCAGACTCCGGCTTATACGGAAAAGTGTCATCAAAACGTATGAGAACCCCATGGCGCTTTAATTCCGGACATTCCGTACTTAAGAACTTATGCCAATAAGTATCTTTGATTACCGATGTCGTTGCTGTATTCACTTTTTTCGGAACAAAAGCATCGTCCATTTCATGGGTATCATGACTCGGACCATAACGATAACCATACCCATACGATTTGATCCGTAAAGAATCCATTTTCTCACCTAAAACCGTTTTCATAAACGTTTCTTCAGCAATAAGATCGCGTTCAATATGAATCAGATTCCCATCCTTCATCCTTTCAAATTTTCTAAAAGGGCTTTTATGAGAACACTCTTTATCTTCGTATTTAAAACTTAATTCAGCGACTGCGTAATCTTGATAACTTTCCTGCCGTTTCATAAACGTTAAAACGGGTATCGGCTTTGGTCTTGCGACAATCAATGATTTTGGTATTTCAATCTCGGGAACATTTTTATCTTTGAGTTGTTTTGAAAGGTAATCCGTATACTCAGGTTTTATCGGCGGTAAGTTCGCTAAATGCGTGAGGGTTCGTTGGTCCATGGCACTAGCTACAGGATAAAAAATCCCGTTGTCCTTATCAAAGATAAGAGGAGACGGTTTTCTTATAAAAATATGCGACGGATTTTTGTCCAAAGGAGTAAAAACATAAGCATGGCGCTTTTCATCGTAAACCCATTCAAATTGAACAGGCATTGGATTGGTTTCTAAGACAATCCGCCTGTTTGTATTACGATCTAAAAATAAGACCCTTTTTGCAATCAGCTCTTCTGACACTTCCAAAAGCTCTTTACATAAAGGAATCAGTTGATCCTTTGGCAAACCACAATGACCTTCATCCATAGCTGTTGTTAGAGCATAAGCAATGCCAGCTTGCACCCGTATCATAGAGGTTTTTTCAATATCTAGCTTTTCAGCGATTTTGTCAGCGCTAATAAAACCAATACCTCTTATATCTCTGGCTAGCCTATAGGGGTTTTCTGTAATAACTTGGATAGCTTCTGGACCATAAGTCTTATAAATTCTAACGGCTCTGGCTGTACTAATGTCATGGCTATGCAAGAAGAGCATAATCTCCCGAATAACCTTTTGATCAGTCCAGCCTTTAATAATTTTCTGAGCTCTTAAAGGCCCTATGCCAGAAACTTGCTAGAGTTTTTGTGATTCTTCTTCAATAACTTGAAAGACATCTTCTCGAAAGGCATCAACCAGCTTCTTCGCATAAACAGAGCCAATTCCTTTAATAAGGCCGGATCCAAGATACTTCTCAATGCCTTCTAAAGTTGTAGGCGCTGTTGCCGTTAGAAATTGAGCTTTAAGTTGTAATCCATGGTGACGGTCATGAAGCCATTGTCCAGCTGCTTGGATAAATTCACCGGCGGCAATCGTTGATGCTTCCCTATGACTGTAAAAAGCTCTTTCTTACCTTTTACTTGAACCCGAAGAACGCAAAAACCATTATCTGGATTATGAAAGGCAACGCGCTCAACAAGCCCAGACAAATTTTCAAGAGAAGACGTCATTCTAAAAGGCCTATGGAACTTTTTAAGTGTATGTTCGGCTACCCTCCCTTTATAAGCCAGTTCTTTAAGAGATAAAATTCATTCTTTATATTAAATGAGACACATACTGCACGGCCTAACTCAAGGCTTAGTCTATGGGGAGACTAAAAACCAGTTTTATAAAAATAGATGATTAATTAGCCCTACTACAAAGAATACAAGGAAAATAACAGCCAGAATTTTGCTGATTAAGGCAAAGATCCCAGCAAGGCGTCCAAAACCTAAGTATGTAGAAATAATACCTAAAATAAAGGAAGCTAGGATATAAGATAACATATTAATTTCCTTTCGTTTTTAAGACGATGTCTAGCTTATATCATCTTTTCTGACTTATAAAATAACATATTTCCATATGTTATGATTAGAAAGGGATAAATCGAGGAGAAGAAATATTGACAATACTTAGGGGCTGTAAGCAGTGATGCGTTGGCGTAAAGCATGTTTGCCATATAAATATCTCTTTGCTTTGAATCAAAACAAAACAGAGGTAGAGGGTTCTGTTAGGGCCTCATGTGCGCCATCCAACAATAAAAAAGTGACGGCGATGCTAACTAAAAAGAGGATTTTTAAAAAAGATAAAGGACTTAAATAGATTTTTCCTTTCCAATATAAGCTGTGTGATTCATAGACATGGTTTCAACTTTCTGATGGCCATTTCAGTTTGATAATTTTGCTCTTAAATATGTTCTTTTTTTGGATCATAAGTCGCTATAACTTCATCCCAGAGCGGAGTGACATCTTCTAATTCACTACTGTATTGTGCTGGGGTCTTACCCCCTAGAGAGCCGTGGGAACGTTGATAGTTGTAAAAGAACTGCCAAGCCTTCAGGTCATCCTTTAAACTTTCAAAATCTTCTAAATTTGCTTTAGCATAAAATTCTTCAAGATCAGTTTTTTGCGATCGCTCTACCTTGCCATTTAAATGAGGAGATGCTGGTTTTACGGGCCTAAATTTAATGCAATATAACATCAATTTTTCTTGAACTTTGTAAGCAAAAAATTCCCTCCCACGATCTGATTGGATGCGTTGTATAGGAAAAGGGAATTCCTCAATCATCATATCTATAAAAGAAAGGGTATTAGTAGCAGTGCGACGCTTATAAAGGGCCAAAACACGCCATCTGGAACAATCATCTACAGCCGTATATTGATAAAGACCGGGAGCTATTTTGCAAGTATCGATTTGAACTCTATCACCTGGTATAGGACGTTGATAACGGTTGAATCTATTTTTGCGCTTGAGTTTTATAAGAGGTTTTACTTGGTGAAGGCAAAGCACTTTATGAATTGTGGCAAGTGAAAGAGAACATTCATATTGCCGGAACAATTCAGATTGGATACGTCTTGAGCCCAGATTACGTTCATTTCTAAGCTCTAAAATCCATTCTGTTATTTGTTGGTTTACTTTCTGGGTAGGAAAAAAGTGAGGTTTTCTGCTTCGATCGACTAAGCCATTAACACCATTTTCTTGGTGGCGCTTAAATCATTTCCTCAGGGTAGGGCGAGATATCCCACAACGCCTACAAACATAACCGGCATCTCCTGTTTCTTTATATAGCTCTACCCATTTTAATCTGGCTTTTAAGGTCGCTTCCATGACCCCAATAATCTATAATTTTTTTGAAACCATGTCTATGAATCACACACATCATTCCTATACACAACACCAAGCCCGGCCCGTTGCTGAGGAAGGTTTACTCTCCATAAAAGAAGAATATAAGAAGAGCCCGTTTCATTACACAACCTCATCTTTCTTTTTTTCTTCTTCTCTCATTCTATTGACTGCAGCCTCTGCAGCCAGTTTTCTTCTTCTCTCACGTTCTTCTTCATCAATAGAAGGAGTGGTTTTTGTAGATGAAGATAACGAATCGGGATACTTTACATAGCCAAATCCTAACGCTGAAGGTTGTAGATGTCCTGACTCTCGGCGCTTTTTCTCTTCTTCCTCTTCTCGTTCCCACGTTTTTAGATGTCTGTTCCATACTTCTAGGAAATTGGGCTGTGGGGGCCCTGATGGTATTGTCTCTACTCTTTCTATAAGTTTATAATAGTCTGCAAATATTGAATTTTGCCACAAATGGACAAATAACTCATGGATCGGTTTTTGAGCATATGTTTCCAATGTTTCTTGGAAAAATGCCAAACGCTCATAAAACTCTGCCTCCTCTGTCTCTGTCGTATTATGTATTTTAAAAACACGACTAAAATCTTTTGGCTGTAATCGTTTTACTCTTCTCATTAAGACGGGATCAAAAGCGAAAGAGAATTTCTCATAATAACAAGAATATCCACCGCTTGGATTGCTGCTGCAGAAAGGATAAGGTGCTTCAAGGCGACCTGAATCTACTGATCTCATACTTTCTCTCACTTCATTCAGAGCAATCATATCGGAAGATAGTTTGATCCAATCTGTGCTACTAAGTTTTTCTTGCTGCGTTAAAAACCAAAAACTTAGAACTTTAGATAGATAATCTGAGGTTGCTAATCTGTCATATAAGTCAGAATTTCCTTTTCTTCCTCCCCTTTCTTTGTCTATCTCTATCCTCGAGAATATCCCAGGCAATTGATGTGGCTTTAGGATAACTTCATAGTCAATCGTTTGGAATGAATAGGCAGGAGCCACCAATCCATGTAAGCCCATAATTTCAGCTATTTCATAACATAGAATTAAATTTCGGTCTCTTTGCGGAACACAAGAATTCAACTTGCTATGATACACATAACAAGGAAAACTTGTATCCTGACTTATGTTACCATTCATAATCCAACACACCGCTATATCCGAATTAACGCCGTTTGAAAGTTTCTTTAAGACGTTTGTAATTCTTTCATCAAAAACAAACTGATTGGTAATATCAGGAAAACCTACGTTAAGCTCAACATACCATCTGATAAATTGTTCACCTAAGAAGCCTGTAATGTAATCTTCTGTAAATCTTTCTTGTAAGGAGGATTGCCTTTTAAAGATATCGAGAGTGCTTTTTTTGCTCAGAACTTGTTTAACAAGTGTTGGTAAGTCTAAAGGTACCTGGTTTTGGACCAAACATTCGGCAGCACAATAGGCAACATTCACATGGGCTACATGCCTGTAATATAAATCTCTTTGTCCTGATTTTATTTCGCCAAAATATTCTGTAAAAAAAGCCTCTTTAAAGCGACCATGAATAATAGCCGTTCTTAAAATGGATTTTAAAGCTGCATCTCTCTCATCAAGTGTCAGTTTTTTGTCATAGTTTAGTTTTTTCTCTCCTGCTATATAAAAGCTTACCTGTTGACTTAATGGCTTAATAAATTCCTCAGGATCTTTAAGCTGTCTGCGCAAATGATCCCGTTCTCTATCAACTTCTGTTATGTGTTCCAGTGATAATCTGGAATGGGCTACAGACATGTAGCATAAAAGCGTAACAAGCACTCTTTTTAATACAAAGGCTTTAAGCATAGAATTATCCGTAAGACTAAAAAACAAATTTATTAATAATCAATCATCTAATATCAAATAAAAGTATTTTGAACATTGATGATATGTTTTCGGATTCAGATCATAAAATATCAAAGATGAATATAACTCGCAATAAAAGTATATCACCTCACTATGCCGAGTTTATTTTTGCGGCTGATTTGGCAAATTTGTTTTCAACAGCTATGGTGGCTGTAAAGGCTGCAACCCCAACATCTTTTTCAGTTAAAAGAGTCGTTGTTGCAGCAACGATCTTGCCAAAATCTCCAACCCTGTCAACCTTGATACCATAAGCGTTTAATTCTTCTTGATAATATTTCCCAAACTCAGCAGGCGTTAGTCTTCGTCCCAGTTCCGCTTCTTTTGCCCTAACCTTTTCCATGGGTTTTTCAGGAGCAAACATATCACAGCAAAGGTTTCGGCAACAAAGGCACCGATAGCGCCTGATGTTGCCCCCGACGTTATATCTTCACTAATAATCGCCCCGCTCATAGCGCCAACGGCAGCATGAAGAATTTTATGGGTTACTGGATCAATGAGCGCTTTTCCACATAGATCTCCTATGCCATTCGCCAAGAACCCACCAATTTTTCCTGCAACAAAGCCCCCTGCAGCTTGTTCAAGGCCTATCTTTTCTTCGGTGGTTCGGTGGCAGCACCAACCAACGCCCATACCAACACCGGTTTGAAGAGTTTCTTTCCGGAGATGATCAGCAACGCCACCTGCAAGGCCTGTTGCCAGAGCAACAGCAGCCTGAGAACAAAGGGTGGTAAAGGCTGCAGATGTAGCCCCTGATATAAGAGCAGCTGTTGTACCGGTTTTTGATAAAACTCAAAAGAATTTACAGTTTCAAAAAACAGAGAAATAATACGACACTCAGATTTTTCACTAAAACATAGCACTAAATTGAGCATGATAAAGAACATAATTATAAAATATAAAGCGTAATCCTTCTCGCTCACTTTCTCTTCAATGATATTCTTTTTTAGTTTTTCAATACTCCAAATAATCATTAATTTTTTCTCACTTCTATACTTTACTGTTTATTATAATTTTCTAAGTATTCATGGTGTGCTAATCTTTTTTTAGCAATTTCTACAACTCTTTCCCATTTGTCATTTAATAATTTTTCTAAGATTTGTTTAGAAGCTTTAGGGTTTGTAGCAACAGCCAAGCGTATCGATTCATCTGGATCATTCACTAACTTACTAAGAATTTCTTCCCCTGCTATTCTTCTAGTTGCCACAATGTATCTAACTTTTGGATTAAGATCTTCTACTAACTTAGAAAGAATCTTTTGAGATGTTGTCTTGTTATGAGCCACCCATTCCCTCATAGATGGATGCTTTTCAATAATTTCCAACCATATTTCCTCAGGAGCATCCTCATGAGAGGCGCGTTTATATTCTTCCGGAATCTTACTTTGTCGTAACATAACAAATTCTTCAGCACTTTTAATCATTTCTCATCCCTCTTTATTTATTTTTTGCAGAAAGTTGCTTCCATGGAATAAATCTTCCAATCTCCCCTCTATTCTTATCCACATAATCTCCTTGCTTATCTGCATCTGCTATCCATTCTAAGCCTGTCGCAGTTTCTTTAAAAACTTTCCAAACAGAGCCACCATGACCTGCTAAATCTTTAGCCCACCACTGTGCCGTTGTTGGGTCTCTATAAATTTTACCAAATTTAGAATGTTCCGCTACTTTATCATAACGTTTAATTTCCCATTCTTTGCTCGCAACACCCTTTTCCAGCACACTTGCATCAGGTCCATCATAGGCACTAAAGCCCTCGAGCCAATCTCTTAACAAATCCTCTGGTGCAGCTGCATAGCCCTGATCAGTTGGTTTAAAATCCTCTTGGGGAGTTGCAAGCACAGTTGGTCTTGCTTTTTCGGTTTCGGTATCAACCCCTCCATCTTCCCACTCAACATCCCCAGGTGCTGCATCTACACTCCGCCTACTTATGACTTTAGTTGTTTTGATGATGATAATATTTGATCATCTCTCCATTTATCTTGTGTCACCCCGTACTCTTCAAAAGCTATTTTTTTACATGTTTCAATATCGTTTTGTAGATAATCTTTGATACATGTCTCATTCTCATAGATATATAGGTAACACCCAACTTCTGGATAATCTTCTTCTATAAAAAATTTTTTATTATTGTGTTCTGCTAATAACTTCATAAATAGGCCTCTTTTTATTTGGGTAATATTATTTTGGATAAATTCTGTGTCTATCTTGTACTGCATCTTTCCATTTATCTTGTTCAAAAACCTCTAAATGAATATGAGGTTTATCACCATGGGAATTCTCGATATCAAATCTTACTTTTCTCAATCCATCCTGGGAAATAAATATTTTATCGCCAGATTTATTTGTGAGAGCTTTGTAATTTTCTCCTAGCCAATCTCTAATTTGACCAACTGCTTCTTGCTCTTTACTCTCCAACACACTTGTATCAGGCCCATCATAGGCATCAAAGCCTTCTGTATGACCTCTGGCTAAATCTTCAGAGGCTGTCTCATACCCAGGTGTTCTTGGTAAAGAATCAGCTACAGGAGTCGCAAGAACATTAGGTTTACCATCTTCTGTTGTCAAGCCTTCATCAGCCCATTCAATGTCGTCGGGGACGGCTTCCATTTTACCACTGAGGAGATCTTCTGTTTGTTTTTTGGCAAGAAATCCTCCTGCCATTGTTGTCACAAGGAGTCCACCAATCGCTTTAAAAACCTCTTTTGTTAAGGCTTGAGCACAATTATTCACAACAGCTGTTGTTGCCGTTTCAATTCCCACACTGACATCATAGCCTGCGAACAGAGTAGCAACAGCGCCGCTTAACCTTGAGATATCAATCATGCCCCTCAGTTCAGCCTGAACATAAGGTTCTAGGGATGCTTTGTCTAATGGACTTCCGTCAGCCTTTGCTTTAGCAACAGCTCTTTCGCCAATGATATTGGGATCTTCTTTGATAAAGTTCGCAACTGTGGTAGCTGCAACGGCAGCTATAGCGCCAGAGATTGCCCCTTCTTTGGCATCTTTTCCCAGCGCTGCCCCTGCTGCTGCCCCTGTAAATCCATGCATCATGCCGCGGGTTACAGGATCAAGCCCACCTGCACCAATATACTTTGCAGCTGTTGCCTGCAGGGTACTAACAACAGCAACTCTGGCTGCGTTTAAAGCGGCCTCATCTATTTTCTTGCCGGTTGCAACATCAACGGTAAAGCCAGCTGCAACTCTGCCTAAACCACCGTCAGATAGTCCCGCAGTTGCCATAGCGAGCCCCAGGGATTTAAAGGCCTCTGTGGTGGTTAGGGATTTAGCTGCCTTTCCGAAATCACCATTATGGGTAACTAAGGAAAGAGCTGCCTGCGAACAAAGGGTGGTAAAGGCTGCGGATGTGGCGCTTGATATAACAGCTGCTGTGGTGCCTGTTGCTGATAATCCACTAACTGCCATTCCTCCCAAAGCCGTCCCAGCTCTAGATGTCGCTATGCCAGCTGCCAGGGCAATGACAGCACCAAAGGCTGCTGTGGGTCCCCGCACACTGTGGGATTCAACATGGTGGAGCTCCTTCTAAAAGGATATGATTAATTGCCGCTGCCCCATGCAATTGAATCCGGTGGATCCATTCCAAAGTTTGCCCTCTGACCGATTCAACGCTCACTTTCCCGGCATGGATTTCGATATAACCACTAAACTTTGAGGCAGGATGGGTTCTATGCTCTTCTTGATGGATACTAAAGCTTTGCATGAACAAATCAGATTTACTGGATGATCTTGCATAGGATGCATAATCAGTCCCTGAATGAATCGCCACCTCGCCTACTATCGAGGTTAAAATAAGCTTAGGGGCTTGACAGTTAATATGGGCTATCAGCTATTTCTAAAGCTTTACCTACCAATTGGATAAATTTTTTTAGTTTTTCCTCATTCATCTGTTTTATCTCTCTATTTAGGAAGTGGCTTTGTGTCTTTTATCCAATCAGTGTTAAATTTTTCAAAACTGTACTGCACTCCTCCTCCGGAGCGTATTTCTCCTGTTTTGTCATCTTCAAAAGGCCTTGCTCTAGCATATAAAAAGCTAATATCTACGCCTGCCGGTATTTCGGCCACCGATACATGCGTTCTTTCTCCCCATTTTTTTAATAAAGTTGAATGATTTTACAATAACAATTCAATGAGTCACAAATCCTTCTTCCCAACCATTATGGTCATTATCTAACCTGTACTTATTAATTATAAAACCTTCAGGATAGTCCTTGAATCCAGGCTGCTGTAAAAATCGTTGTATAGCTGATTCTGCCTCTCTTGTACTAGAATAAACTCCTAGCTGTTTCCAATTTTCTTCCTCTTCCTCATCAGTTACACCATATGTATGATTTAAAATGTAAACATAATCTATCATTATCAAATCTCTCTTAGCTTTTGTTCTTTACTTAGGGTCTTTAAAAGAGCGATCACCCCATTTTTTAATCTGGTTATATGCCTCTTTTGGTCCGGTATTATAATTCTCCGCACCATATTTAGCATCACATAAACGTTTAGCAAATTCCTTACCATTTTCACCCACATAGGGGCGCTCACCTCTAGCCCAACTAGGTACGTTTTTCGCGCCTTCTTTTCCACTTATACCTTCAATAGGTATCTTAAACTCTCCCTTCTTCTCCAACACACTTGTATCAGGACCATCATAGGCACTAAAGCCCTCGAGCCAATCTCTTAACAAATCCTCTGGTGCAGCTGCATAGCCCTGATCAGTTGGTTTAAAATCCTCTGCTGGAGTCGCAAGAACATTAGGTTTACCATCTTCTGTTGTCAAGCCTTCATCAGCCCATTCAATGTCGTCGGGGACGGCTTCCATTTTACCACTGAGGAGATCTTCTGTTTGTTTTTTGG
>Ga0207960_1000208_pt1 | contig 14304 bp, 10 predicted proteins | sample CryBogCBH29May08_FD_184613 | JGI IMG/M metagenome (GOLD analysis project Ga0207960, IMG submission 184613) | Freshwater microbial communities from Crystal Bog, Wisconsin, USA - CBH29May08 (SPAdes) | ecosystem: Environmental > Aquatic > Freshwater > Lake | place: Crystal Bog, Wisconsin, USA... | reverse complement strand
GAGTATCCCTGATTACTTGGAAACCGCGTCGGATACAGTTAAACAGTCTTTACAAAAGCAACTCCAAGAAGGTGCACCAATGATTCAACCGATTCCTGTTCAACAGGTAGTGCGGCAGAAGATTGAATTTAACAAGATGATGAAGGACAAGAATCTGTTTGATCGTACCGATAGCGATAGTTTGTCTTATCTTCATAATCTTCAAGCGGTGACCAAAGGGATGCTAGAGCAATACGGCAACAAGCAGAATCCTGAATTCTTAAAAGCGCTGCAAAAAGCCGACCAGGCCTATGGCGCTTATGCCAAAAGAGAAGCTTTAGACGGCTTATTGGCAGAAAAGCTATCGAGTCTGGTAACAGAAGAGCCTCAGTACAATCCGTTGATCAAGGCGCTGCAAAAGAAAGACAATCAGAAGTTTCTGAAAAACAATTTGGGAGAAGACAACTACGCAAAAATCAAAGATTATATCGAGGTGGCAAAAGCGATGGAGAGCATTAAGAGAAACAATCAAAACCCTTCCGGTTCGGGATGGGTCGGCGCTTTAGCTTCGATTGCCGGCGGTCTTTATGCAGCGCCTGCCTATACAACCGCTCTTTTAGCGGCTACCCAAGCCGGGACAAAGCTTTTAAGCAGCAAGCGGTTTATCAATCTAGCCCACCGTTATGCCAAGGAGCCGAAGGAGTCTCTTGCCCAAAAACTCGAAACCCTTATCAAGGAGACAACAGGTAAATCCTCTAACATCTTAAGTCAAGAACTTGGAGAGATACAGAAAAAACAGGAGGCACCATGAATATTTAGAAGCCAACTTCAATCGTTTGCTGACTGTGATCAATCATTCCTTTACTCAAAACTTAAGGACTGCTCAACTTAGAAGGGCCTATATAGCCTCGTTTAATCTTAACTGAGTTCATATTCCTAGCAGTTTGCTGCGGGAATAGGAAGTTTTAAGTCTGCTCATTTGTTTAAATGTTCGTAGCATACTAAGCAGACGAAAATTTCAATAGAACGCGAATTGAGCTATTGCGACAAAGAGCTATTATACTTTGTACCACTGCGCTTGACTGGTAAACATACGACAGTATGCTCCTTTCTTTTGTTGTATTAATTTTTCGTGATTACCGTATTCAATAAATTTTCCTTTATCCATTACTAGTATGTTGTTTGTTATACGACATAGAGCGAGTCGATGGCTAATAACAATCGAGGTTTTCTTTTGTATTATTTTTCCGAGTAACATGAGCATTTTATGTTCTGCTTGAGGATCTAATGCTGATGTAGGCTCATCAAACACTAAAACTTCACTATGCGGTATAGTTGCTAATAATCGCGCTATCGCTAGTCTTTGCCATTGACCACCTGAAAGATCTAAACCATCTTGTGCTCTTTTAGTAAGAAAATGATCAAGTTCATTCTTTAAGAATCCTAAATCGACTTGATCTAGTAAAGAGTAAATGTATTTATTTTCATTTTTTTTACATCCTACTAGTATATTGTCTCTTACAGATAAAGGAAAACAAGCAAAATCTTGAAATAGTACAGCAAGTTTATCACGGTATGCGTTAAAATCAAGGGAAGCAATATCTCTACCATTCCAGTAAATCTTACCAGAGGTGGGTTCGTACAATCGGCAAAGAAGCTTGATCAGAGTAGACTTTCCAGAGCCATTTTCACCAACAATAGCAAGGCTTTCGCCCTCTTCCAATATAAAATTTAATTCTTTAATGGCCGGAATAGAAGCCCCTGGATAAGTAAAGGTTACATCTTCAAAAACAATTAAAGGAATTTTTGAACGATTTAAGTATGTGGGTTGAGCGATTACCGGTTTTGGTAACTCGAGTAAGCTCATAAGAGGTGTAGCTGATAAAAGAGCGCGAATTATGTCGCTACTATTGTATAAAAGAAAACTTAAATTAGATTTAAGATAAATAATGATACCTAATAGGAAGCTAAGCTGTCCTATGGAAATAGTTCCATATAATGCTTGATAAGCAACGTATCCAAAGGATGTAAATAATCCAATCCCACTAATTAATGATAGTATCGTAACTTTTATTGCTCCTTTTAATCTTGCTTTATTAATGGATTGAAAAAATTCCTTGTAAAGTATACTCCAATTTTGCAATAGTTTACTATGCATATTGTACAATCTTATATCTTTTGAGTATTCTGGATTAGTTAATACAAGGTCATGAAGATGTAGTTTATTAAATGTTTCTCCGTATGCTTCTTTAACATTCCACAATTTATGTTCAATACTTGTACGTGCATATAGGAGAGGAATCATAGTGCCAACTAAAATCCAAGGAATCCACCATGCGATGGAAATACAGAGGATAAAAGAGAATGTTAGACTACAAAGTACCAAAAATATGCTGCACAATAGTGTTACGTGTTCACTAATTGATTCCGCTTGTTGTCTTGACAAAGCAATTTGTTGATTAGCTTTTGGACTATCTCGCAGGCCATGAGTTGGGTATGAAGAAATTACCTCGAGTAGGCGATAATGTATTTTATAATAGATAAGATTTTGAAAATAATCTGAAAAAAAATTATTAAGTGTAATGGCAAGTTCCATTAGTATTAAACAGAAGACAGCACTGGCAACTAAAAGAATGAATATGGTTAAAGTACTTTTAGGCACTAAATTTATCTTAATAATATGGTCAATCAGCTTTCCATTAACCCAAGTACTTACCACTGGAGCAACACCCGCTATAACTTGGAACACAATCATGCCAATAATACTTAAATTATGACCATGAAATATATCTTTCAACAATTTTTTAATTGCAGATAATTGTTTAAGATTATTTAAAATTGTTTTCATATGGAAGTGTTCACAGAATTGTGTCAAATGTCTAAAATCCTCACTTTATAGCTAGGTTGATATATACCCTCCCCCTATGTTGACTACTTTTCTTAACTTTTGCCCTCAATGCCATTTTATAACAGTTGTTTTTCTTCTTGACCACTTTATCAATTACTTAATCTCTCGTCTGCTAAGTATAGGAGTTACTCTCGTTATGTTTTCCATTCAATCATAATTTTCTATATACCTTCTCCACCATACTGATTAGCATCATAATTAAACAATAACTGTCTAGAAATTTTTGCCAATTGAAAATAGTCATTTAATTATCAGATGGTTAGAATGTCATCCAAACTCGAAGAAATTCTTTATAAGATTAAGCTTACCCTTTGATTTTCTGCTTCACCCTTTTTTAGACTCGAGGCACTCTATCAAGCATTTTTTCTCCTATTGCTCTTCTCACTTTTCTTAAATCCCTTTCTTCTTCTGCAAAACCACCTAAAGCTTCCCTAATAACCTCTGTTAATTCTTCTTCCGTCATGGTTAAACCATATTTTAGTCTTTCTCTCTCTGCATATTGCCTTAAAATAAGAGAAGTTTCATTCATTGGCATAACGTCAAATTCTACTTCTTTAACACGCGAACGAAGAGCTTTGTATTTTTCTTCTAGTGGAATTCTTTGATTAGAGGTAATGAATATATTCATTTGGCTAATATCTATATTGCATCCAAAGTAAGGGCTGAAAAAACACTTTGTTAGAGGATCCAAGTATAGCTTTAAAATAGATAAAACCTCATCAGCACTTATTTCTAAATCAACGTCATCTATAAGCAGAATGCTATTCTTAAATGTTCTACCAATTACTACTCTATCAATACCTTCTACAGAAAGCAGAGGTGAAACAAACCACCCCATACCTCTTGATTCTTTTACTGCAGAAAATCTATCTATCCCTTCTAACCTAGCTTTTGATAAATCGTCACTACTACTAATAGTGACTTTCGAGTAGGGTAAACCTAAAATTCTAACAATTTTTTCAACAGCGGTTGTCTTTCCTCCTCCAGGTTTCCCCCAAAAGTAACGTATACTTCGAAGAGCTCCATCGTACTCACCAGGAGTTATTGAGTTGGTTGCAATTTCAATAACTACGTCTTCCAATTCCCTAATAACGGCAGGAGAGAAGGTTGAGAATTCTCTGCGTACAGCTGCCACTAATCCCCTTATATCCTGATTTCTTGATGGAATTGAGATAATCTGTAGACTCTCAATTGGAAGAGCCAAAGCAGACTCTATAAACCTTTTTTCGATCTCTAAGTATATGTCCTCCACTTCTCTGAGCAGTATTAGAGATCTTTCTATTTGCGGGTAAAGGTCAGGGAAAATTTGAGGCTTTATTGTTACATATTTAATTTCAGAACTCAAAGCAGGCTCAAAATCCAGAGCACGGAGTTTATGAGCGATTTCTGCCTTTATCTTCGTGATTTCAAATTCTATCTGAGGATTGTCAATTTTTTTAAAGTCTACCAAGCGTTTCGACATATATCTGTCATCTTTCGGTTTTCGTGTCAATAGAGACTCAAATCCGTCGAAGATATTATAGACAGCAGACAAAACGCCAGTTATAGGCCCCCGACGTAAATCATTTATAGTGCTTCTTACTCCCTCCATAAACCCTTCTCCAACTTTAGCGCTATCAGGGGCCATCAGTGCACTACGATAAGAAGATACAAGAGTTTCAAGAACACTTACGTACTTCATCGCTAACTGCGCACGTTTTCTCTCTTTAAGAATCTCTACAGGGTCAATGATTATCTCTGGTTCCCCACTCCCTAACATTCTCCCCGTTGGAATAGGAGTTACATCGTATATACCTTCATCAAAAACGCCTGAAAAGTCAGACACGTCTCGACTAGAAGAAAACACATCTGTTGAAGAAACACCTAACAATACGCACAAACAAAAGAAAAACGGTAACATCTTTTAAACCTCCCTATTTATAAGGTATATTGAGAATCGAGAAGAATAACATCAGAACTACCAGCTATTCTTCTCGAGCACTCGCATTTAAATGACTTTTTAGCATTCTTAGTTACTATATACTTACAAGAGCTGCCAAATTTTAATAACCGATATCTTTTAGAGGATCCTCAAGATTTTCACTTTAGCGAGATCTTAGTTCTTAGAGAACAATCGTTCTCTACCACCATATCTTATGCCCTCAACAGGGTTACCAACGTTCCCTTGTGTAGCAACGGATGCTTTTCCAGAAATTTTTTTTAACCCACTTTTCTTAAAGGCTAGATTTATTTTCTTTTTAAACATTTTATTCTCCTTTAATGTTAAGTTTAATCCGTGTTAGCTAACACACGAAAAGGGTAACTGGTTTTCTTTATTAAGTCAATGATGATATTTTAAATGTATACGTAAATATTCAGTCATTCCCGCTGATAATTTTCATAAAAAGAGTTGGAAAGAGAGACAAATTGTTACCCATATGTTTTTCTCATTATTTGTAAAAGGGTATAGAAAAAAATAATCAAGGATAAAAATGAAGATTTTTTTAGGCAACAGAATCAATCACAACAGGAGGAGGGTGGACGAGGGTACAATAAGAGAGTGTTTCAGAATTAGGTAATTCATACATCGCTAAAAAAACGCACCAACTCCTAAACGGTACCTTTTATTCTCCAATGTTTAATAGTGGCTTGGAATCTTTTGTTGACGTACTGTAGGCACTAATCAATAAAAAAAACCAACACCATCAAATGGGGCAAAAGGGTTGTCAGATTTTGATATGTACGTCCAAAATTGTGCTCAAATTCATAGCCTTGATTTTTAAGAGTATTAAAGGTTTCGTTTTCAATGCGCCATCTTGAGCGTCTTCCTTTCACAAATTCACGAATATTTTGAAGAGTCACATCCAAATCCGTGACCCCCATCCATCGTGTTGTTTTTCCCTGTTTTGTCTCTTAGAACCAAACCATCTGAACACGCCACGATTCTTTACTTTCATTAAGAGGAACGTCTGGCATGTATTCATAAGTTCGTGTCACTTCTTGAAGGGTTTCTGTCATATTTGATTTATCGATGTCATCAGCCCCTTGAACTCAATCTGTTAAATAGGTATGATTTCCTTCTTTGTAAACCAGAATATAAGGCGACTTTTGATCTTGGAGAATGTGAATAAAAGGCTCATTCGATAACAATCCAACTGCTAAAATCACTTGTATGTTAACCAAGTAACCAGTTTCATGTAAGATCAATGTGAAGCGGGGAGGTAATGTTGAGCTCGTTACTTACTTTGACATTAAGCTCGTGCGTGGAAATTTGCCTCATTTTCTCTTACAGACTCAAAAGCTCTACGGCATCTTGCATGGTATTTTATATTTCAGGACGAAATGGTTCTTTTAAAATTACCGCCAAATTTTTTTTTAGATTTAAATCATCACCAATAACTTCATCTTCAACTTCAATCCAAGCGGGTGCCATAAATGGATAATTTTGAACTCCAACAATCATATTTACTCTCCATCTTTTTTTTAGAGAAATTAAACACAAAGTTGCAGCCCACTCTAAACACTTTGTCTTCAGCGGGAATATTTTGCAAGCCTTATTGAGACAATGCTGTAAATTTTCTATTTCTGATAACGACGGAACAATACAATTGGTTGGTTTTTTCTTTTTAATTAGCTTTATAAGTGAGTAAAAACCTTTAAAATTAATCAAAAAATGAACTAAAGTAAGATAATAGAAAGAGACAACAACATTTTTAAAAGTATTTTTAGTGCAAAAAGTTTCTAAAGGAAGTCTCCAATCAATATTATCCATACCAGAAGAATTTTCTTTGATATCAACAAAATATGGATAAGGCTTTTCAAACAAAAAAGCAGTCACAATTTTATGATCAAGTAACTCTTGAACAGTTTCATCGAATGTTGTTTCGTGAAGAAGAGAGTTTTTTTCTTTAGGATGGTATTTGTTATTACTCATGGCAACTCCATGCTCAAGAATGTATTTTACATCTCCTCTTTTTCCCTCGTTTACAATATAATAACTATCCTCTTTTAGATCTAAAATTATGCAGCAGTCTCCATGAAAGCATAAATATATGTGATCATTAAAGTGAAGATACATCCAATTTTCCAAAATTTCTTTTTATTCTTAACGCTAAGTGCATATGTTATTCTTTTATTTTACTTCCTTCAATCTTTTAGCATGAAAACGACCAAAATATCTTGAGTTTCATAAACTTTACTGATGATAAAATATCCTATATCAGCAGAATTTATTTCAATTACAACACATATACTCGAATTTACGAAGGAACTCTAGTCAAAGCAGAAAAAAATCTTAAAACATTACTGAACCACCTAAGAGACTATCGTATGTTTTTACAGTGCGTAAAAATTGAAACTTTCACATGACTTCAACTTAATACTCCCTCTACGAAAAAACTTTCATTTCTTTAAACTTACTTCCCCAGTATTTTATCTGGAAAACTGAACTGTTGTAGACAATGGAATAAATTGAAGTGAACAAAACAAAATTTTATTTCTTGTGGAAAATACCAAACTAGGAGTAGTATTAGACTATAAAAATTAAAAATGCTTACCTACAAGATTATAGAACTAGAAAATGATTTTTGCGGGCATTACACATTTTTCATCCGCTCCTCCCTATAACTTAGTTAAAAGGATTGAGAAGGCTATAGTTCATTTTTCTCATAATTCTCACCACTCTATCAAAAAAGATAACTTCTCTATACATTATTCAATCTTATCATCAGAAATCTCTTTACAGTCTAAAAATTCTATGGTTTTTGGTAAAATTTTTTCTCAAAATACCTGTATACCAATAGAAAGAGAAGATTTTCTTAAAATTAAAGGCAATAGTTCACATATTTTTAAGAGTTTTTGGGGGAAATACATTTTTGTTCAAGAAAAAGAAGATTTTATTGAATTGTGTGCTGATCCTACTGGAAAAACCTCTGTATATTATAAGCAATTACCAGATGGAAATTTTTTGTTTGGGTCGGATATAAATATATTCGCCTATATACTGAATCAAGATGAACTTTCATATAATTTGGGCTACCTATCTTCTTTGGTCATTTACGGAGAAAGTGATACACAGGATACACTTTATAAAGAAGTTACAAAACTTCCAGCTGGAAATAATCTTATTTTAAGACGTTATTCACGAGAAACAAAACTTCAGTGGAGTCTGGAAAGATATACCCATTTTCCTTATGACTCTAAAAATGAAAAAGAATTTATTTCTCTTATGCTAAAAACAATCACTGCATGGATTGCACCGTATGAAAGAGTTATAGTGGAGCTTTCTGGAGGATTAGATTCGTCGACCCTTGTTTATTTGCTTAATCAAGCTGTAAAAAAGAATAATAAGAAAATTATTGCCGTTAATTACTACACCAGCGATGATAAGGGTTCCATCGAAATTGATCATGCTAAAAAGGTAACGGACCATATAGGAATTCCTCTATATTCTTACGATTTAAATGATTTTTATTTTTTTTCTCCCCCTGAGCACATTCCTTTGCTTAATAAGCCTGCTACAATTCTTGCTTCTTGGGCATATCAAGATAGCATCTGTAAAATGATGGATATTAAATCAACAGATTTGATAATTACAGGAAATGGAGGAGATCACGTTTTTATGTCCTCTCCTTCGATTTATACTGTTGTAGATAGCTTTCTCTCAACCAATGGACCTCGTGCAATAGAAACTTTAAAAAATATTTGCTCTTTCTATCGAAGCAGTTTTATAAGCACGGCATATAAAAATTTAATTGCTTTATGTAGATATATTATCAATCTACCTATAACAAATGAATTTCAGGATTCTATTCCAGAGTGGATGACTAATAAAATGAGAGAAATTGCTGTAAAACCTTACAATCAATCATTTCCGTCTCAGCTTCCTGGTAAACAGGCGCAGTTAGTGTCTATTTATAAAGGATTAGAATTCTCAAACTTAAGTATGTCTCCTTCTATTGAAATATTATGTCCATTTTTAAATCAGCCTATATTAGAATGGGCAGCTTCAATTCCGTCGTACCTTCTTTACGGTGAAGGGTATGATAGATATCCGGTCAGGAAATCTATAAGTAAGTTTTTTGATACACAAACTGTATGGCGCAGAGATAAAGGCAACACGACAGGGCATTTTTTAAAAAGCATAAAAAGGAATCGTGAGTGGATTCTGGAGGTATGTCTCAATGGTTTATTCGTCCGCAACGGAATTGTAAAAAAATCTCCTTTAGAAAAGCATATTATGCAACTAGCAATGGGTGAGCCTCTCTGTATCTGGCCTTTCATGAATCTTTATTGCACAGAAATATTTCTCTTAGGGTGGGAGAAAAACGGGAAATTTAATAATACAACGAAATAAAGAATTCTTTTTTGGAGATTATACAAATCCGAAAAGTGTTTTTTTGAAAAAAAATACACCATACAATTGACCGTAAGCGTGATTGTTCTCAGGGCTACGTTTGCTTTTTTGCAGATTAACTTATTCAGGAACTTAACAAACAAAACCCTCTTACCAATGCACTGGCAGGTCCACACCTGCTGATCTCAACTAAAAACTATTCACATTTCTTCCGTTTTTTGACAGACGACTTTACGGAGACATGTATTTATTATATGGCTAACCTTGTATAAAGTGATAACGATCATCGTCATCGCGAACGCCGTTAGGGATATGGCGATCCAGTGTATTTTCTGAATTATCACGTCGCTCTGCTTCTCGTAATGACGAAAAATGCATAATCATTTTATGTAGGTTCTGCTATATTTAGAACATGCATCAAGAAAAATATCTAAAGGAAAAGAAGTGGTGTCAATATATTATTGCCAATAATATTAGTGGTAGTAGGGTTTACTATTATTTTTCTTCTTGAAATTATAAAACAAACTTCACCTTCATCTCTCATAAACAGATAAATTTGTAAGGTTAGTGTTATCAACACCCAAACCACCGTAATAATAATTACCTTAATTGAAATCATAGAGGCGGTTCAGGGTTCAAACCTTGGATTGAAATCGAATTAAATAGGATGGCGATTCTATCGTTTATAAATTGACTCCAACCTTTAATCCTCACCATCACTATCAGAGCTATCACTCCAAACGTCATCATCTACATCAGCCGGAGAAAAGTCATCAGTATCTTTTAGTAACCCGTCGTGACTAATCACATATGAAGTGTCCGTTATATTCTTAAATTCTATGGTACGTTGATCTTGAGTATTAAAAATTTTCAATTTTGTTACCCCCAGTATATATCCTTTTTGTAAATCACCCTTCTTAACAATTTTCTTGCCAGCATCAGTGCCATCCACCAAATCACCAGATACACCATCGTCACGGTGATTGTATCGCAAAATATGGTACTTACCTGATGCACTATCAGTAGCATGAGGTAAAACTCTTTTTACAACTTTTGAAGAAGGGTGCTTATGTTTTTGACCAGAACTAAAAACGGTACATTCAGGTGCAATGGCACCTATAAATACCTCATCATTCGATTCATATCTATCAGATCCATGATGGCACGCTTGGTACACAACTGAATCTAACTCTCCTAGAGTAGTCGCGTATTTTAAAAGTATAGCGTCTGTCACAGTGCCTACGGCATCTCCTGTTAAAATACAGCTTAACACTCGAAGATGTAGACGTATCACTATACTTCTATCGTTGAGATTTGCAGTATCAAAACCAGCATGCGGCGCCATTAAAATTTTAAAAACATCCGTAGAATACCCAAAATTTGAAATATCGGTCTCACTAGCAAAATCTCTAACAAAAACTTTTGCTGGGGATGGTTGATATCTATGCACAACATCTAGAAGTTTTCTAGATTCTTCCGTACAATAATCCTCTTTTTTTCCTCCCAGTAAAAACCTAACATCTTTTTTTTCCATCCATTTATTGGCAAAAATAGGTTGTATGAGATTATAGTGATCAGTATGTGCATGACTAACAATAATATTAAGATCTGGTGTTTTTTTATAGGAGGACACAAAACGTTCCGTTCTAGACCGGATAGAAGAGACTGTTTGCCTTTTAAATTCACTTTTTTCATCTTCATCCACTCCTCGTAACTGAGAAGATCCTGAATCAACAATTAAAGGTGGAGCATTTATAAACTTTACTAACGTGCAGTTACCTTGACCCACATCAATAAAATGTAGTTCACTGGCAGAAACCACGTAGAAGAAAGCCGTTACAAAAAAAGATAATACCCATAAAGAAAATACTTTCATTCTGCAGCTCCAAACCAAAGTGCGAGAAGTGCTTCGTTATGATAAAGCTCGATGATATCTTCAAAAAACCCCTTTTTAGAAAGGCTACTATCAACGATCGGTAGAGATGGGTCTTTTTTCATGAGCTTGCGTAATTCAGTAATACCAAAAAATGGGAGTGCCTTTTTATAATAGCCTATGGCATCGACCACATTTCCTGTTTGATGAAGTCTTTTTGCTAATTGATAGTATCCCATGGGATCACCTCGATCACCTCGCTCTTTTAAATAATGTAATTTGTGATCATCGCTCAGAACATCAGCAGTTAACTCCATCATTAAATCTGTTGCTGTTAACATACCTTTTTCAAAAGCTTGTTCCAGTAAAACTTTAGCATCAGCAAATTTTTCTTGTTCAATAAAAATTTTAGCCATTTCAAACCCGCTGCGTGCGTACCCTTTTTCTAAAGACACTTGATAAATCCCTAGTGCGTCTGCAAGTTCTGTTTGTTGTTGTGCCTCTTCATATTCTGCATATCCTTTTATTTCATCGTAATCGGACTCAGCACCTACAGGAACTACTAAATCACTTCCAGGCCCTCCAACAGAAATAGCCGAGGGTTCAGATAGTATCATAGCTGATGTTTGGCCATAAAGATCTGAACTTTCACAGCTAAAAAATTCAAATATTTCTGCAAGGTCTTTCTTTGCGCGCAGATCCCCCAATCTCCCCGCAATGGCAACCTTTTCAATAACACGTGGACGTCCAAAAAGGCTGTCTTTCGCCTCAACATTACTGAGTAATTCTTTGGGGTATAATCGCTGAGCAATACGAAGTTGCAGAGTAGATGACAGTAAAAATTTGTCCAGAATCGTACCTATTTCCCCAGGTGCAAGCGAAATCATCAACTCCTCAATAATTCTTTCTACGGTAGATTGCAGCCCTTTTGAAGCCATCTCAGACAAGCCTTTTATAAAATCAGTTTTTTGATGAGGGCTTTCAAACTCAGTAACAATATCCTCTATACTAATTGAGGTATAAAGACCCTTTTTTCTAGCCTCTTCATAAGGACGTTCGATGTGAGACCTATCCTCAAGATCTTTACCCGTTTTATCGATAAAAGTAAGGTACGTTGAATAAAAGATGTTTATCGAACCATTAAATGAAGAGCTTTCAAGTCGCTTTTGAGCTATCTCAATCACGGCTGGCTCTATAACATATCCTCTGTATTCACTGTGGACATCCCTGATGAAGGGGCCATGATAATTTGCAATAATCGGGTATTTTTCTATATCCCATAAATTTTCTCCCGTTACAAGCCTGTGGTAAGAAAAAGTATAGTACAAAAGTTTTTGAAGTTTTAAAGGATCAACGGGGCGCCTGCGAGGATCTTCCCTAAATTCCCCGTTATCGATACTTACGAAAAAGTCTGCAATTTCGATCGGTGTCAGCAAATTACGTCGTTGAATTTTTGTAGGAGGAGCTGGTTCTCCTTCCTCTGTTGAGGCAGACCCAGCCGGTGTTTCGCTAGAAGCCAATACCGCGCTTACGAACCAAGAGGTCGTTAAAAACACAGTCACGATGCCTTTAACTTTTGTATCGAATGAAAACATAACTTTTAAAACTACATTTAGGTTAGACACATTCATAATAAATCAACATCAATATAGATACAAGTCTCACAAAGCACAACCAGCAATTCATTATGGAATTTTCGCCTAAAACCTAAAGATTCCAACGTTTTTGGCATCAACAAAAATATTGACAAACTAATTTTCTGCATGAAATCCCCTTTTTCAAGAGCTGCTAAATAGATAATTTGATTTTCAACAATCAAAACTGAGAATTTTAATAGCCCATTCATGAGTGAAAAATTTAACAAGTTGGCTGTTTTCCTTGTGTTTTTTATTTATCAGCGAAATTGCTGGGCTTCTCTCTTCAATCTTGACAGCATAAGATACTTTCTAAAATGACTGGATTTCTCTATGGTTTTAGAAATATAGAGCTCATATCGGATTAAGCAATTACCCACTGCCTTAGCCAATCTACTTAAACAAAAATATCTATGTCTATTTCTGTCACCGTGCTCCTTTGCATACTTTTTATGCTTGCTATTCAGCTCAATTGGTTTGTATTTAGATCAGTACTGCTATATTGGTTCAAATAATATTATATTCTATTCAATAATGTTGTGTTGTATTTATTTAAAAATGAATATTGTCACAGTAAAAATCTTATGCTTTAATGGGAATCATCGTTAACCATAAGCGAAACAGGAGACCCATTTCATGGCTTTAGAAACAGCTTTAAATTCACAAATCACCGATGCCGTTACCCAAGCAAATGTTAAAACCCTTGGCGATTCTCCGGCATTATCTTTAAGTAACCTCTATCAAATGGTCTCGCAATCCTTAGGACTTGCAGCCCAAAATGCCGTCATGGCTCAACAGCAATCTAATATCATTCACCAAGCTTCAACAACTCAAGGTGTTAACTTGATCTATGCTGTCGATACAGCAGCCGTTGGCGATGCCAGTGAAAAGATTTCGAGAGCTGATGTACCTGCCGATTTGGTTGATATCTTAGGAACACTTAAAGCGCTTATGAGAACATAAGGCAAAAAGAAAAAGTTACCGTTTGCTTTTCATGCCCTGTTTTAACGTAATGTCATAGGAGGTTCATCATGACGCTACCAACACCCGTCAATTCACAAATTACTGATTCCGTTACCCAAGCCAATGTAAAGGTTCTTGCAGATGCCCCAGCAATGGCGTTAAGCAATCTCTATCAGATGGTTTCGACCTCATTAGGTCTAGCGGCACAGAATGCAGTATCCGCTCAACAGCAATCCAATATCGTTCATCAAGCAGCAACAACCCAAGGGGTTAACTTGATCTATGCCGTGGATACAGAAGCGACTGCCGATGCAACAGAAAAAATATCACGTGCTGATATTCCAGCTGATCTTACCAATATACTCGGCGTTGTTAAAGCCCTTGGCAATCAACAACCTCGTATCACTGGCTAATCATAGGGGTTTAAAGAGGGGAGGAGTTTAGAGAAGGAAAGAGAGCTTTAAAAAACTCTTTTTTCTTTTCTTCCTCTGCCCTCTCTTCCTCCTAAACGCGAACTATGGATAAGGAATGAGATTAAAAATTTGCTAAAGTGGGACTATTCAACCAACTAAGAAGGATAGTCCCGAATGATAGATTACGCTCATTTATTTTG
>Ga0207960_1000196_pt1 | contig 14802 bp, 13 predicted proteins | sample CryBogCBH29May08_FD_184613 | JGI IMG/M metagenome (GOLD analysis project Ga0207960, IMG submission 184613) | Freshwater microbial communities from Crystal Bog, Wisconsin, USA - CBH29May08 (SPAdes) | ecosystem: Environmental > Aquatic > Freshwater > Lake | place: Crystal Bog, Wisconsin, USA... | reverse complement strand
AACCCCCGTTACCCGTCAAACGCTTTTATTTTCAGCAACTTTTTCACCGATCATTGAACGACTTTCAAAGACAATTTTATACGAACCCCTTCGAATTGAAATTGGTCGCCAGGCGAGTACCGCTCCTACGATTGAACAACGTTTTGTGTTTTTACAGGAAGACGACAAATTCATTGAACTTGAACATCTCCTTTATGAAACTCCGGGATCTACCTTTGTATTTGTACGTTCCAAAGAAAGTGCCGCCGGACTCTGGCGAAAACTTCGGAACCGCGGATTTCATGAAGCAACTCAATTACACTCCAACCTTTCACAAGAGGCCCGTGAAGAAGCCTTGGAAGACTTTAAAACAGGAAAATACCGTGTTTTGATCGCAACTGATGTGATGGGGCGGGGGATTCATGTTGATGATGTTGCCCATGTGATCAATTACGATTTTCCGAGGGATGCAGAAGATTACGTTCACCGAATCGGCCGTACTGGTAGAGCTGAAAGTAGTGGTATTTCCACCAGTATTATCACTCCTCGAGATTATCCATGTGTGAAGGATGTGGAAAAACTCACCGGTAAAAAGATCCTTCAAAATGCCCCTAACCAGGGCCCCACTCACTCCAAAACCCATAAACCTGCCCCTAAAAAGGGTGGATTTAATCGAAATCGCCCCTCTTAAGGGGTTAATTTGCTATTCCGCATCAAATAGCGTACAACCTTGCAACTTATGAAAACTACTCCCCATTCCTTTGCTGATTTTAACTTTAGTCCTGAATTATCCCGTGCGATTACTGAACTTGGATATGAATCTCCCACTCCGATTCAAATCGAAACACTTCCCCTTTTAATGAAGGGCGCAACCGATTTTTTAGGTCTTGCTGCAACTGGAACTGGTAAAACGGCAGCTTTCGGTATTCCTCTTTTAGAGAAAATGAATCCAGCCAAAAAAGGCGTTCAAGGACTCATCCTTTGCCCCACTCGTGAACTTGCAAAACAAGTCACAGAACAAATTAATCTTCTTGCTCGTTACAAAAAAACAAAGGCATTAGCTATTTATGGTGGTTCTGATTATGCCGGACAACTTCGCGCTTTAAAAGATGGTGTGAGTATCGTGATCGGAACTCCAGGAAGAATCATTGACCATCTTGAACGTAAAACTTTGAATTTGAATAATCTTCAAACCGTAATTTTAGATGAAGCCGATGAAATGATTTCCATGGGCTTCAAAGAAGAAATCGAATTTATTTTAGAAACGGTTAGTCAGGAAGAAAAACATCAAACTTGGCTGTTTTCGGCAACAATGAGTCGCGATATCCGTAAAATCGCCGATCAGTTTCTTCACAACCCAAAACAAGTAACGATTGCAAAACCTACTGGAACTGCAGCGGCAATCACCCAATATTATTTTGATGTGCATGAAGATCAAAAGCCACAAATAGTTGAAAATCTCATCGATTCGGTTCAGGATTTCCATGGATTGATTTTCTGTCAAACCAAAGCATTAGTAGTGGATCTCACACAATCGCTTAAAAGCCATGGCTATTCTGTAGATTGTTTACATGGCGACATGGAGCAACCTGCACGGGAACGTGCGATGAAAGCTTTTAAAACTAAACAAGTAACCGTGATGGTTTGTACCGATGTTGCTGCACGCGGTATTGACGTAAAAGATCTCTCTCACGTGATTAACTATTCGCTCCCTCGTGAACTCGATAATTATGTTCACAGGATTGGTCGTACCGGGCGTGCAGGTAAAGAGGGGATTGCTTGGAACTTGGTGAATCCTAGTCATCGTGGTTTAATTCCTCGGATTGAAAAAATTACCCAATCTAAAATGATCAGAGCGCAAGTCCCAGATGCAGCCACTATTTTTAAATTGAAAGTAGCACGTGCTTTAACCACCTTTAATCAACCGGTAGATGAAACCAATAATAGCGTGGCGCTCGTAAAAGGAATTTTATTAGAAACAGGTTGGAAAGAAGTTTTAGATTTGATGAGCAAAGAAGAAATTGCCGCTCGTTTCCTTGCTAAAACTTTAAAGGTAACTGTACCTGGTAAAAGTATTCATGAAGAACCACGCCGTCGAGAAGGCGCTTCTCGAGATGATCGTAGAAGAGATTTTGTAGAGCGCACTGGAAGACCATCAACCAGAAGCAGACGTCCTTCATTTGATTCATTTGCACCAAGAGGAAACGAGAGAGGTGCTGTTCGCAGTGATCGTTCTTATGGAGCAAGTTCCAGTTTCACCGCAGGTGCAAAACCAAGTGGAAGTTTTGCACCAAAAGCAAGACCAGTTCCGAGTGCTAATTTTTCACCTGCAGCAGTAGGTTTGGGTGCAAGCGCCAGTGCTCCGAAGAATACTCCTTGGAGACGGAAGTAGGTTTACATGAGTTCAGCTGAATGTGTTTCTTGTGGGAAACCAAAAGCAGTTTTATCCTGTGAAGTATGCAATGAAGCTCTTTGCAAAAAATGTGATCAAATCTTGCAAACAGATACCTTTTCATTTTTAGAAAAGATCCCTGATGATCTTTCTCATCTTCATTATTGTGGGAATTGCTATGATACGATCGTTGCCCCAGCGTTAGATAAATATAATGAAGTGATGGATCGAGCTAAAAACTCATTTGTGTTTTTTCTCACTCAAAGAAAAGAAACCCCACTGATTAAAAAGGCGAGAGAAGTACTGAAAGTTTCTAATTGCGTGGATCGCGATGAAACGATTTTAAGACTCGCTTTTTTAGCAGCTCAGGCGGGTTATAATGCGATCATTAATGTTGAAGTCGCTGCTGAAAAAGTTAGATACGGCGCGTATCAAACTTCACGTTGGTTTGGTAGTGGCGTTGCCGCAGATATCGATGGCAAAAAACTGGAACTACAAGAGCAACGTAACGCTGTTTACCGTTAGAAAAAAGCTGTAATCAAATATATACGCCTTCAGTTAAATATACTTTCTTTTGAAATTCGAAAATAGTGTAAACTATTTCTTTAGAATCAAGATTGGAAGTAATTGATGAGTAATAAAAAAGTATTAAGTGATAAAAAAGTTCATTATTCAAATTTATTTTGGATAGTTTTAGTGCATGTGGGCGCGCTAGCGGCAATCCCATTTTATAGTTTCTCTAATTTGTTAGTCGTATTGATAGGAGTGCTCTTTGTGGCGCCTCTAGCTATCAATATGGGCTACCATCGATTAATTGCGCATCGGGCTTTCAAATCTCCAAAATGGTTAACTTATTTTCTCGCTACTTTAGGCTCAATGATGGCTGGTGGAGCACCTATATTTTGGGCTGCTTCGCATCGAATGCACCATCAGTTTTCGGATCATGATGGTGATCCACATGATTCGAGAAGGGGTTTTTGGTATGCCCATGTGTTACATCTTTTTGAAACCACTGTAGAAGCCAGTGATGGAAGTGATATTAAAAAATACGCCCCTGATTTACTTGCGGATCGGTATTTGGTTTGGCTCAATACTAATTGGATGTGGTTTGCGCTTTCATTACTTCCTATCCTTTATTTAATCGGAGGAGTGAGCTTGCTTCTTTGGGGTGGCTTTATGCGCTTGGCAGTGATGTGGCATGTGATGTGGTTTGTGAACTCTGCAACCCATATGTGGGGATATCGAACTTATAAAACCAAGGATAATACTCGTAATAATTGGTGGGTAGGTTTATTAGCCGGTGGTGAGGGTTGGCATAATAATCATCATGCTTTTCCAAGCTGTGCAGCCCATGGGCGTAAATGGTTTGAACTGGATTTAACTTATTTGATGATTCGTAGTTTTGAAGTCGTAGGAATCATTTCCGATGTAAAACATCCGGTTGAACCTCTCGCTACTGTTACTTCCCTGAACTCAGGTCCTCAAACGATCAAAGTAAGTGAACAAAACTATTAGAGAGCTGCACATTTTTTCAATTCTTCCAGCGGAAGAAAATCTAATAAACTTTCATGGCAAGCCTCTAAAACAAGCGGGCCGATGACTCCTGTTTGATAAACTTCAAACCAACGTCCTGCACAAACACACCATTGATCACCAGGCTTTAAACCTTGAAAACCAAATTCAGGACGAGGGGTGATGAGATCATTCCCCTTTTCTTTTGATACATTGAGAAAGGCTGCAGTCATTTGTACGCAGGCAGTATGTTCACCGGCATCTTCTGCATCCGTTTCACAACAGCCGTTTCTAAAAAAACCTGTGAGCGGATCGCGTGAGCAGGTTCGAAGGGTAGAGCCGAGAACATTCTTTTGAAGTGACATTACCTCTTATTATCCTCCTCTCGAGCAGTGGGCAACGATAGAATATTGGGTTATGTTCATTTGAGTATGAAACTTAAAAAAATTTTAGACGCACACCAAAAATTTTCTGATCAAAGTTCATTGGCTGATAACTTAGGAGATGGTTATTTACTCGCTCATAATCTTATATATCTTCGTGTTCGTCACGCAGCGCTAAGATCAGGGCTTCGATTCAGTTCAAAACGTTTTTATGATTATGAAGTATTACCCCTTACACAACTTCCAAAAATTTTGGCAAAAAAAACAATTCCTTATGTTCCTAATGTCCGCGCTCTCCAAGAAATTGAAGAGGCGATGCCAGGAGTCTTTCTATTGATGGAGATTCCTCCATTAAGGGCAAATTATGTTTTACATGAAACAGCACATGGCTTGGCTCGCTTGGTGAGAATGAAATATTTATCTCAAGTCGCCGGGCAAAAAGAACTCGCCCTGGTGATCTTGCTGGAAGAGGCTTTTGCCAATGCAGCAGAGAGTTTAATGAGTGTGTATGTGCATTCTCAACTGCACGAAGAATTTTTATTGAAGAATGCCTATATCGTGGAAAGTCTCCCAGTTAGAAACCAGATAAAAAAAACATTGAAACTAATCGGATTAGAAGCCACCTTCCGACTCATGTTGATTTCATTCTTGTATGCTAATCTGTTAAAAACCAAGATTTCAGCTTCAGAGTTTAACCGAATTTTAACAGTGGCATTGATGAATGATCCAAAAAAAAGATTAGCACTAGATCAAAAAACAATGGGGCTTTTGCGTGAAGTTTTTTTAGGCGGGTTTGATCTGGATCCTTTATTCACCATTCGAACCAATCGCTTTTGTTTGCGATTAATGGGAATTAATTCAAAATTAGATCAACTTTTTAATTTTGATTTTCTTGAATTCTTCGAAAATGATGTTCGTTATCAGCATTGTTTGAATGAAATGGGAGCAGTAATCGCGTGCAAAGAAATCTAAGCTTGGGCATCTTGGCCGGGATTTCCACGGGAGTTTTTTGGGGAATTCCATTTTTAGTTCCTCAAATACTTTCTCAGTTTTCTTCTTTAGAAATTTCGTTTGGTCGATTTTTCTTTTTTGGATTGATTAGCCTTCTCTTTATAAAAAAAGTTTTTGGGATTGTAAAAAAGTTATCCAATCAGGATCGATGGATTCTTTTCTTTTTAAGTGCATCTGGATTTTGGTTTTATTCTACTCTTTTATTTTGGGGAGTTCAGGCAACGGATGGTATTATTTCTTCACTCATCATTGGTTTACTGCCAATTTCTATTTCATTGTTTGCTCCCGACCGGAAAAACAGTGGCTCCCGATTTTTTATCGGTCTTTTATTTCTTTTAATTGGAATTGTGAATCTTTTTGCTTATCCGGTGTGCCAGGGTTTGAAACTGATGAAAGCACCATCTGCATTAGGTGTTTTAGCTTTGGTGGCATGTTTATGCTTATGGACCTGGTTTGCCATTAACAACACTCAGTTCTTACAAAGAAATGCACAGATCGAGCGAAAAGATTTTGCCAGTGTAGTGGGGGTAGTTTCTTTAATCAGTATTACTCCAATTTTTTTAACCCAAGTTCATTTAGGAGAATTGATTCATCGAGAAGGCTTCCATACTTATCTACTTTCCTCGATGGCCCTTGGTTTTGGTTCTTCTTGGCTGGCAAATTGGCTATGGAATATTTGCTCTTTTCATTGTCCTTCAGAAATTTCAGGCCCATTGATTGTTTCTGAAACAGTATTCGGGCTACTCTATAGTTTTATTTATGAAGCCCGTCTCCCCCATGTTTATGAAGGTGCTTCAATCGTGTTATTTTTGTTGGGAGTGTTTTTAACGGTGACATCACAAATGAGAGGGAAGAGAATAAACGCATGAACGGAACAGATCCAAAGTGGTTACAGTTTTTAGCAAAGAGAATGCAATGGCTGGCGGTGCCTCATATTTCTATCATTTTGGTCACCCTTCAGGCACTTGGCTTTTTAATGATCTTAACGAATCCAGCATGGATGAATACCCTTGCTCTCTTTCCCGATCAAGCTCTTCATGGTGAGCCCTGGAGATTCCTTACTTTTCTCTCCCTTCCCGTTTCTAGTAGCCCTATTTGGTTCATTTTTTCCTTAATGTTCATGTATTACATCTTAAATTCGATTGAGTCGGAGTGGGGTGCATTTAAAACCACCTTTTACGTTTTGGTTTCAGTGGTATTGACCATTTTGTTTTCAGTCATTTTTGGATACCCGGTCACTCAGACCTCTGATTTCAGCTCTACTTTATTCTTGGCGGCGGCGGCATTATTTCCAGATCACGAAATCAATCTTTATATGGTGTTTCCAGTGAAGATGAAGCATCTCGGGTGGTTGAGTCTTGCGTTTTTGGGGTATCGGCTATTCCAAGGTGAATGGTTGGATCGATTCTTTTTACTCACTATCTATTCAAATTATCTCCTCTTTTTTGGCCCAACTCTGATTTATCGCATTCATCAGTGGAAGCGCCGCAGGGATTATCGATCCAATTTTCGGAGATAGACAAAACGAGTCATTTTCACTATAGTCGCTGAATGCCATCAGTTTATGATTTTTCAATGGGTGATCACGCGGTCATGCTCGGTGACCAAATTCGCCTCGATGCTTTTCATCAGGCCATCACCAATCAAGTAAAAGAAGGTATGACGGTGGCCGAAATTGGAACCGGTACTGGAATCCTTTCTGCCTTTGCTGCTTCAAAAACAAAAGCCCCTATTTTCGCCATTGAGTATTATGGGTACAGTGCTCAGTTAGCTGAAGACATGATGAAAGCTGCAAAGTTTGATCAAGTGAAAGTGATGAGAGGAAAATCATATGATTTAACTCTTTCTCCTCAGCCCCAAATTTTAATTACGGAAACCATTGGTGCGCTAGGACCTGAAGAGCACATTGTAGAAATCTGCTATGATTTTAAAAAACGCCATCCTGAAATTGCATCGATCATTCCTTCCAGGCTTCGAGTTTGTGCGGAACCAATTCGATCTTCAAATTTAGTGGGATGGGAACAATCTTATTATGATTATTTTAGCTGCGCTTCATTTGGCAGCTTTGATTATAAAGCAATTCAACCGGCACTAGAAAAAAGTTGGTGCTCACAGGTTCGTTATGATTCGATTACGGATGCTGAAAAACAAGGCGATCCAATTGTATTGGTTGAATATGTTTTAGGTGAAACTGAATTTTCAACCTTCAGTCAGGAAATTGATCTTACTGAACTTCCAGAAACTGATGCTGTTCACATTTATTTTGAAGCCGTATTGGATCACGATGTATTAATTTCCACCCATTATTCACAACCCGAAACTCATTGGCGCCATGCTTATGTCAGTAGGCCTGCCAAAGGTAACAAGTTGGTGCTTTCTTACGGAACGGGCGATACTTGGTTTCAAGCAAATTGGGAAAATTAAAAGAGAGTAGATCATGATTAGTACAGACAACCTTGGACTTAGTTTTGGAAGTAATAAGCTTTTTGAAGAAGTAAATATTAAGTTTATTCCTGGAAATTGTTACGGCCTCATTGGAGCAAATGGAGCTGGTAAATCCACGTTTTTAAAGATTTTATCGGGTGAAGTTTCTCCCTCACATGGAAGTGTGAACATCACACCCGGTGAACGGATTGCTGTACTAAGGCAGAATCACTTTGCCTATGATGATGCGGAAGTTTTAAAAACGGTTTTAATGGGTCATCCTGAATTATGTGCGGTGATCGAAGAAAAAGATAAGCTCTATGCAAAGGCAGATTTCAGCGAAGCCGATGGCGAGCGAGCAGGAGAATTAGAAGGTAAATTTGCAGAAATGAATGGTTGGGAAGCTGAATCCAGCGCGGCAGTATTACTCGCAGGATTAGGAATCAAAACAGATCAGCATCAGTTGCTGATGCGTGAATTACAAGATTCTCAAAAAGTGAAGGTCTTGCTTGCTCAGGCCTTATTTGGTGATCCTGATATTTTGTTGCTCGATGAGCCTACCAATCACTTGGATTTGGCTGCGATTCGTTGGCTTGAAAATTTTATTTTGAATTATGATAAAACAGTGATTGTGGTTTCCCATGATCGACATTTCTTAAATCAAGTTTGTAGTCATATGGCTGATATTGATTATGGAAATATTACTCTCTATACTGGAAATTATGATTTTTGGTATGAGTCAAGCCAGTTAGCGCTAAAACTCCAACAAGATCAGAATAAAAAAGTTTCAGAAAAAGCCGAGGAATTAAAAGCCTTTATTGCTCGATTTAGTGCGAATGCTTCAAAGTCTTCTCAGGCAACTTCACGTCGGAAGCAGTTAGAGAAATTAAAACTGGAAGATATTAAGCCTTCCACTCGTCGTTATCCTTTTGTGGGATTTAAGCCAGAGCGCGAGGCTGGAGATCAGCTTCTACGGATTGAGGGGCTCACAAAAACCATTGATGGAGTGAAAGTTCTCAATAACGTAACTTTCACCGTGCAAAAAACCGATAAGATTGTATTGATTAGTGATAATGAGATGGCAAATACCACTCTCTTAAAAATTCTCATGGGAGAGATTGCTCCTGATTCTGGTAAATTTGCTTGGGGTGTGACCACTTCTCAAACCTATTTCCCCAAAGATAATACTGAATTTTTTAAAGATGGGAGCTTGAGTTTGGTGGATTGGCTTCGTCAATTTTCTAAAGAAAAAGCCGAAAGCTTTATCCGTGGTTTTTTGGGCCGGATGCTTTTCTCTGGGGATGAGGCTTTGAAAATGGTGAATGTTTTATCCGGGGGTGAGCGAGTTCGATGCATGCTTGCCAAAATGATGTTGAGTAGTGCAAATGTTTTATTGCTCGACGGACCAACCAATCACTTAGATTTGGAATCCATCACTGCAGTCAATAATGGTTTGATGAAATTTCCTGGCACTATTTTGTTTACTTCACATGACTTACAATTCATTGAAACGATCGCTACCCGGGTGATTGAGCTCACACCGAGTGGTGTTAAGGATGATGGACTCAGCTTCGCCGAATATATGGCTTCAATTACCAAATAGGAGATTGACATGAGAAAAATTCCAGAAATGATTACTGATGTTGAAACCATTGCAAAACTCAACGAGTTCAGTATTCAAATTGATGAAAAAATGAAGAAGGTCAAAAATTTGAAAGATTCTTCTCAGCTGGTAGAACTAAAAGCACTCAGTCTTGAAATAGATGCCTTAGATAAAAATTGGAAAAATTTAGCTGGAATTTGAGCTTCATTCTCAGGTTTTCTCATGGTAAATTTTAGTTAATGACTCTTAAAACTAGTTTTGTTGGTGTTTTAATTTTAGTTTTCAGTGCTAATTTATTTGGCTGTGCAAGTGCACCTAAAAACACTTCACCCCTACGGCCATGGCAAAAAATATCTTTAAAGGGTTACACTCAAAAAACAGTAGAAGCCTTTGGAATTACATTCGTAATTCGAGCATGGCCATCGAGTAAGCCTACCGTGCCAATCAATGCCGCGCTTGATCTTGCGGTAGCAGAAATTAATCGTATTTCGAAGATGGCAGATGGGGCAGTGGATGGTGGAGAAGTAAATGCCATTAACAGTAAGGCTTATAAAGAAGGAGTACCGATCTCCCAAGAATTAGCCAATATTTTGATGGATTGCGATCGAATGTACCAAATGTCGGCTCTCCGCTTTGATATCACTTTTACGCCTTATAAGAGTAAAGATGATTTTACCGATGCAGATTTTAATCGCGTTACCGACTGGGATACTAAAGAACCTCTTGGGTCTGGAGCTCACCGTCTCTTTGGTGATAAAAACTTGATCTTAGATACCAAACCGCTCAATAAAGTACGGATGTATAATCAGAGGATCAAGTTAAACCTCAGGGGTATGATTCGTGGTTATGCGGCTGAACGAGCGATGAGAATTCTCATGAAGCAGGGCTTGGGTGGAATGGCTGTCATCGCCGATGGATTTTTTGCTGCAATCGGAACTCCACTCAGAGATCCTTCACTTCTTTGCGTTGAAAATCCAAATGCTCTTGGTTCATGTGCGTTTAAGATCGCCTCGCTTGATCCAAAAAGAATACTCTACTTAGGAACTTCTGCTTCACAGGAACGACCTGGAAAAATGTTTGACCCGAAAGAAGTTTGGACCTTGAGAAGTGGTGGAGTGATTGTTGCGGGCGAGGATGGGGCATGGGTTCAATTTGCAACAACGATCACTGCAGTGATGGATGATTTATCTTTGAATGCATTTTTCACTAGAACCAGAAGTCCGAAACTTTCTGGGACTTACTTTGTGAAAGAGCAAAGTTTAACGTTAGATGGAAATTTAGCTCCCTTTGCGAGTGCCACTAAGCTCGGCAAATAGACTTTCGAGGTTGGATTTGATTTCTGTAAAATTGGAAGGTTTAGAAAGTAGCTCAGAGAGTGCAGGCGGTACCACTACTTTTTGTTGAATCAACGGCTCAACAATGGTTTCGAATTTTGCAGGATGTGCAGTAGCCACGATGATCCAATCATTTCCTGGTAAAGATTTTCGAGCATGAACAGCAGTGGCTGTGTGGGGACACCAAATATTTTCGTCTTTAATTCCATTTGCAATCGTTTCTTTGATTTCTGGATCGCTGACCGATATTGCTTGCACATCCTTCCTTAAATCCTCCATCACTGGATAAAGATGGATAGCTCGTTCTAAATTGCTTGGATTTCCCACATCCATAGCGTTAGCAAGAGTAGGAATGGTTTGGTGTGGAGTATTTACCCCTGTGTTTAAGTAATCAAGAATGCTGCGATTTGCATTGGTGGCCATCACTATTTTTCCAATAGGAAAGCCCATTTTTTTTGCCCAAAGTGCGGCTACTGAGTTTCCGAGGTTTCCTGACGGGATGATGAATCCGGGTGCTACGCCAAAGTTCTTTTTATAGTTTACACTCGCATTTGCATAATAGGTCATTTGGGGGAGTAATCGACCAATATTGATACTATTGGCGGAAGTGAGGGTGGTTGATTTTTTCCACTCTGGATCAGCAAAGGCTTCCTTTGCCATTCGTTGACAATCATCAAAAGTACCCTCTACCGCAAAGGCCCGTACATTACCACCCCAGCAGGTGAGCTGATGTAGTTGACGAGTTGAAACCATCCCTTTCGGAAAAAGAATGATGACTTCAAAATGAGAGCGGCCATGGTAGGCAGCAGCGACTGCTCCACCGGTATCGCCTGAGGTTGCCACTAAAACGGTTCGATTTTCTTTTGCTAGCCGAACTTGGCATTCAGCTAAAAACCTTGCTCCTACGTCTTTGAACGCAGCTGTGGGGCCGTGAAAAAGCTCCAAAACATGATTGCGAAGTGGAATTGGAAAATTAAATGCACTCTCACAAATTTCTTTTAATGATGAGGAAAGCGGATCGCCCTCAAAGAATGGTGCAAGGGTAGTAACTAAATCAAAATTACCACCTTGGTATTTTGGGAAATACTCTGGAACATAAAGGCCACCATCAGGAGCGAGTCCTGCATCGATTGCTTGAGAAATCGTAACGGCTGGAGAATTGCCACGAGTGCTGATCAATTTCATGGGATAATTCGTGCTCCTGTTTGACTGACGGGAGAAATCCACGAATCAGTTTTCAGATTTTTATTTTTAAATTCATTGACCATTGCTACTCTGATCAGCTCTGCATCGGCTTTATTTTTCGCCCAGGCAAATACACTGGGACCTGATCCTGAAATTGCACAACCAATTGCATTTTTTGAAAGTGCAGCTGACTTCGCCTCTAAAAAGCCATTAATTTGAGAAGCTCTTTGGGGTTCAATGATGATGTCTTGAAAAGATCGTTTAATGAGCTGGAGGTCGTTTTGAAAGCAACCGGCGATGAATCCACCCATCGCAGCACTTTGAAGAATATGATCCTTCAAGGGGATATCTTTTTTTAATTTACCACGAGATTCCATGGTGGATACTTGAAGGTCAGGGTGAACCAGTACACAAAAAATATCTTGAGGAACGGGGATTTTAATAATGTCTGCTGGTTCAATAGATCTACAAAGGGTGAGCCCTCCGTAAAGACAAGGAGCAATGTTATCACCGTGAAGCCCGCCACTTGCCACGGCCTCACCGAGCATGCAGTAGTAAAATAATTGATCGATGGAGAGAGGCTGATCTAAGAGTGCATTGGCTGCAAAAACTGCCGCAACTGAGGAGGATGCCGAACCACCCATGCCTGAACTCATCGGGATTCCTTTTTCAATCGCAACGGAGAAACCGAAACTTGCGTTTTGGTCTTTTAACATTTGAAGGAGTCCCACCGTGGCAGTATTTTTTTTAGAATCTAAAGGGAGAGAAGAAGTGATCCCAGTGATGGATGAAATTTCTACACCTGGGGCTGCGGTTTTAGTTACGGTTATCTGATCGCCCACGCCATCCAATGGAAAGCCGAGTAGGTCAAAACCTACGGCTACATTGGCAACCGTTGCTGGGGCAAATGCCGTTGCTGAAATTTTAGAATTATTCACAGGGAGGCTCCAAGGTAGGAGGTGAGTCTAAGTAAATCAGCAAAAACTCCAGCCGCAGTCACATCTGGCCCTGCTCCCGGCCCTTGCACGATCAAGGGTTGAGTTTGGTAACGGGAAGTTTTAAAGGCAACAATATTATCACTTCCAGAAAGTTGTGCAAAGGGATGAGTAGTAGGATAGGTTCTCAATTCAACAAAGGGTGAGCCCTTTTCAGGAATCACTCCCACATAACGAAGAACTTCACCATTTTTTTTTGCCGTCACTAGCTTAGAGAGCATCGATGCATCGTTTTCAGAAACCAGACTTTGCACTTTAATTTCGGATAACTCCACTTCACGTCCTGTTTCACGTGCCAGAATGATGAGTTTTCTGGCTACATCCATTCCTGATAGATCATCCCGGGGATCTGGCTCTGTGTATCCTTTTGCTTTTGCATCTAAAATCACTTCTGAAAAAGGTTTTTGTTCCGAAAAAGTATTAAAAATGTAGGAAAGAGTTCCTGAGAATACCCCCTCAATTTGGAGGATGTGATCTCCCGTTTGTACTAGATCGCGAAGGGTGTTGATAATGGGGAGACCAGCACCTACGGTTGTTTCGTAAAGAAAATTTCGATTTTTTTCACGTGCAGCAGCTTTAATCTCCCAATAAGAATGCATGCTCCCAGAATTTGATTTTTTATTAGGAGTGATCAGATGAAAACCCTGGCGAAGCCACTCTGGATAATGAGATGCGATCTCTTCACTCGAAGTGCAATCAATCAAAACACTGTTTGGAATATGATCCGCTTGAATATGTTCAATGAATGCTGTGAGTGATGCAGGCTGCTCCTTTGTTTTTATGTCATGAGGATCAAGGTGCATCGTTTTTGAATTCATGATCCCTCGAACCCGAAGATCTATCTTATACTCTTTTTTTAGCCGTTCACTTTGGGATTCAAACTGTTTTAATAATGTTCTACCAATAAGGCCAGTTCCACCGATCACCCCAATTGAAATTGTTTTATTGGAGAGATAAAAGCCAGAATGGACGGCACGCAAGGCTTTTTTAGCATCCACTTCATCAATAACAGCAGAGATATTTCTTTCAGATGATCCTTGTGCAATAGCCCTTACACTCACACCAGCCTTGGCAAGAGCTGAGAAAAAGGTGGCCGCAGCGCCTGGTCTTTCCACCATGTTATCGCCTACAGCTGCTAAGATGCTGCAATTTTCAGTCACATGAACTGTTTCAATCTGGCCATGATGGAGTTCTGCAAAGAATGCTTTTTCAACTGTTTCTTTGGTAAGTGCTGCTTGAGCTTGGGGGATTGCAAAACAGATCGAGTGTTCAGAGCTGGCTTGAGAAATCATTACCACCGATACATTGACTTCGCGAAGAGCACCAAATAGGCGGTTAGCTACTCCAGGAACACCGATCATTCCCGTTCCTTCTACGTTGATTAAGGCGATCTGGTTCACCGTTGAAAACCCTTTAACCATGAGATCTGATTTTGATTTTTCATGAATTTGAGTTCCAGGCAGTTCTGGTTTGAAGGTATTTCGAATCCAGATTGGAATTTTTTTTTCAATCGCAGGAGCCATGGTACTCGGATGAACTACTTTTGCACCGAAGTAAGCAAGTTCGGTGGCCTCTTTGTAACTGATATCTTCCAGTAAAACCGCCTCGGGTACGAGCCTTGGATCGGCGGTGAGGATGCCGTCTACATCGGTCCAAATCGTAATTTTTGAGGATTGAAGTAGTGAGCCAAAAATAGAGGCTGAATAATCACTACCATTTCTACGAAGGGTAGTGGGAATACCATCTGAAGTGGATGCTACAAAACCAGTAATGACTACAAATTCCTGAGAGTGTGTATCTAACCACTTTGCAATTTTTGTACGTGAATCCTTCCAATCCACATTAACATTGGCATCGGTGGGAATAACAGTGAGAACAGTTCTGGCATCTAGCCACACTGAGTTTTTGCCTTGAGATTGAAGATAGGCATTTAAAAATTGGGCCGACCAAACTTCGCCATAACCCGAGATTAATTCAACTGTTT